>SDBT01007572.1_pt1 | contig 17842 bp, 30 predicted proteins | sample 2277101 | NCBI WGS metagenome assembly SDBT01 (sample SAMN10404973, study PRJNA504765) | marine sediment metagenome | isolation source: marine sediment core GS10_PC15, 103 cmbsf | place: Arctic Ocean: Southern Knipovich Ridge | collected 2010 | reverse complement strand
AAACAATGGATTATGTATCCTGATGATGGTTGGAAATGTGAAAGCACACAGAATCCATTTCCGCTATGTGTTTATGATGAAGGGGAAGACTCTGCACTTGATGATTGCCTGTACTGTCATGAACCATACGAGAGAAAATAATTTGACCTTAGTATCACTTAATGAGGAAATGAAATGAGCGCAAGGAAAGATTTAGCAACAAGGCTGTTTGAATTCTGTAATGAGGTTGGATTGAATGAAGTCTATGGGTGTCTAGAAAACCTAGAAGGCAAACTCAGAACTGTTACTTTCTGCAAGGCGCGGATATTGGATGGGACAATCAGTATCTACGGGTTGAACTTTATTCAGGTAAAATATAAAACTGCAATTCGTGATCTTCCACGAAATGATTCCAGAATCTTTAACTGTGAAAACCATGTTAAGGATTTTCTGAAGGCTGCTTTTGTGGACTACGATTCTGAACTTGCGGAAAGCATCCCACACAGGAATTCATAATGGGTAAATTTCGGGGGAACATAATTAAAGCAGTGGATAAATGGTTGCCCCAGGTTAGCCCTGATGCTTGGAATTGGAAGCCCACACCAGAAATGTTACATCCAGATTGGAAGGGTATTTTTAATCCGTTTGGGGTCATTCATGAAGGCAGTAATCTTCTAACCCAAATACAAGAACCATTACCCTACACTTTTTTAGTTCCGCTTTTCTCTGATGAATATTGTGAGTGGCTGATTGCGAAAGGTAACGAATCTAACAAGTGGTGCTTCGATAATAAAGATGGATATGCTGCTTATGAACTTCCCTTGAAAAAAATGAATCCCTGGATTAATAGTTACCATGAAGATTTTATTTGTCTCTGGATTTTGAATTCTTTGTACAAGGGGTTGTTTGGGTATGTAGCAGAAAAAGCTATCAAGTGTTTTCTGATCAAGTACACAACCCAGGTTGGGTATCGAAGTATGGCTATGCATCATGATAAAACTTCTTTGCTATCCGTTTCTGTTAATTTGAATGATGGTTTTGAGGGGGGAAGAATGTCTTTCGTAAGACATCCAGAAGAGGAAGTTGAAATTCCAAAAGGTCATGCCCTTCTTTTTTCGGGGAACCCTATTCAATGTCATAAGGCAAATCCTGTTACTGAGGGTGAGAGATATGTATTGGTGTACTGGATAAAATAATGGATATTCAAGAAAAATTAGAAGAGCTACTTAATTATCATGTTGGTCTTAAAAACCACTATGAGAAAATCAAAAAGAAAAACGAAATTAAAAGACACACTCAATTTATTGTTGCGATAAATCAAACCAGAATTGAAATGAAATTATTGCGGGAACAAAACGAAGAAATGAAATTGGATAATGAAATGATAGGGGAGTCAGAACATGAATGAAGAACTTAAATTGAGTAATGGTTTTAAAATGGTGAACCTGAAAATCTTGGTTCCTGAAGGGGAATTCTGTTGCAAGTTGTCTGGGGTAAATTCTCCCCACTGCCAGTTCTTTGATAACCAGGGTGGACACGGAACTTGTTCTATGGATTTGGGTAGCCCTGAACTTAATGCCTATCAGGAAGGGTATCTTAAGCCCCGTGCCTGTGTGGATTTGATAGTGGACTGAATACGCGAAGAGCGTGTGTGTTTGGGGGCTGAGATTCCCCCTTTTTTTATTGTCAAAAATGTGAACTATTTCACACCGATAATTGACAAATAATTCTAGAGTGGACTATACTTATAGTATACAAACAAACACAGAGACACACGAAATGGAAACAGTAATCATCTTTTTAAGCCTTCAAATCCCCGTAGGAATCTTTGCGGTTGCAGGTTTCAAGCATTGGAGAACAGTTACTACCCATCGTTTAGCTCAACGGGTTTGTGCCAAGCATCCTGAAGCACATCAAGCAGGAATCGCAGTTCGCAAATTCGGAATCACTCTTTATGAAATCCCTGTTTGCCCCGCTACTCTTAGACTTTACGGAGTTAAATAATCATGGTCATAGTAAACATCAACCACAGAACATATCCCATCAGTCTGAAAAATAAGTCTGATGATTCCCTGCGTTATATTATGAAGGATGCTTATGAAGCAATGACAGCAAATCCTGAAGGTACTAAAGCAGGTTACTATGCCGATGAAGTTAATTACTGTGCTGATGAATTGGCGCGTAGGAAAGCGGCATGATTACCAGTAGCTTCTTTTCAACTTGGACTGCTACCAGGGATTACATCTCAGAGATGGAAAGCCTTGGGTACAGGGTCAGATTTGAAGTTGATATGCGCCCAAATCCGAAGCCCTACAGGGTCATAGTGAGGGCAGCATAGTGGATATTAAAATTTATATTCTTGTTACCATTGTGACGCTTTTTGCGATTCACAGTTTTATGGTTAAGCGTGTGGATTACAGATATCATCCCTATATGATTTTGATTGTTATGGGGGTGTACTGGTTCGGCACAGCAGGACTACTTTTCTTTGGATTTATTTCTTAAATGGTATTGACAAATATTACAAGACTATGGTAGTATTATATTATGAAAACAAACCCATACAAATATGACCCTGATAAATATATTCATGATATTGATTATGTCATTGAATTTATAGCAATGGCTCACGAAGGTCAGACCAGAAAATATACTGGTGAAGCCTATGTTGAACATCCTATGGAAGTTGCTAGGATTGTCAGGGACGTTGATTACAACCTTGATATGATAGCTGCGGCTATGTGTCATGATGTTATTGAAGACACGGATTATACCCTGGCTGATGTTGAAAAAGTTGCGGGTGCAGTTTCCGCTAGTTATGTTGATTGGCTGAGCAACAAGGAATATCCTTTTGCCACAAGCAGAAAACACAGGAAGGCTTTGATTGCTGCACATCTGGCTAAAGCCCCTGATGCGGTTAAGACAATCAAGCTTGCTGACATCCTTCATAACACACCGACTATCATTATACATGACCCGAAATTTGCAAAGGTCTATGTTGCTGAAAACAAGTTGCTGTTGAAATCTTTGAAGGGTGGTAATGAAGAATTGTTTACCAGGGCTGAAAAAATGCTTTATGATTTTGCAGCCTAAGAATAATGGGGAGGGGTAGGAATCCTGTTCTTGATTTATTTCAGGGACGGGATTTTTTTTATCTGGGGGATAGTTAAATGAGCGCGACAGTGGGACAAGTAGCAGCATTAGCAAACGTGCCAAAGTTTTTAGAAGAAAGGGGGTTAGACAGTACCTACGGTAGATGTCATGAAGCCCTAACTTGGTTAGCAATCCAAATCAAAGAGACAGGTATTCCAACTTACAATATTCACTTGTGTCAGGGTGTGTTTGCGGGGAAAGATCATAGTTGGCTTCAGGTAGAGAACATCGAGGAAGAGTCACACACTATCGTTGATATGACTGTTGACCAGTTCGGGGAATTTGATGTTCCCTATGTTGGCCCTGTATCGCCAGGATATGTTATCCATAATGCGGTAATGCTTTCCGATGAATCCAACATAAAAGAATTTATAGAGGGGTTAGGATAATGGGTGATATTGCTGATCAAATCGTTGAAGGGGAAATCTGTCAATTGTGTTGCTGCTCTGATGGGAGAGAACCCCAGGGTTATCCCTACACATGCGCGGAATGCGGGGGTGATGTAGTTGAAGATGATGACCCAAGCATTTTCGATCTACCAGAGAAACAGCAGACAACAAATCCACAACACCATTCCACTAGGGGCAAATCACCAAAAGTAAAATGCCCCCACTGTGGTAAACTTGTTGCTGAAGTTGGACTTCGACAGCATGAAATTGCAAAACATACGGGGCGATAAAATGTTTGAATACAGATGCAAATTAGATAGGGTAGTTGATGGTGATACGGTTGATCTACGGGTAGACCTTGGATTTAATATTCACATCAAAGAAAGATTCAGGTTGGCAAATATTGATGCCCCAGAATCACGAACCAGAAACCGTGAAGAAAAAAAGAAAGGGTTGGCTTCAACTGCATTTCTTGAAGGTCTGTTGGATACCATATCCATGAAGGTTAAAACCGATAAGGATGCAAAAGGAAAATATGGAAGATGGATAGGGACTATCTATGTATCGGAAAGTGAAGACCCTAAACTGCTTGATTGGATGGATGTGAATACCATGATGATTGAAAGTGGGTACGCAGTCTTCAAAAAATATTGACGGGAGACACTACCATATATAGGGCAACTCTTTCTGGCTGTGGTACATACTGTAGGGGATACGGGGATGGAACAAACTAAGGTTGAGTCTTTAATAGAGACTAGTGCAGATATGACTGCGGGTGTTATGGTCTCGTGGGTGGTAATGCTCTGGTTGATTCCCGTATTGTTTCCAGGGTATGTTTCTACAGCAGAAGCAGGGGCAGCATTCGGGGTGGTTATGGTGTTCACTATAACTTCTTTTATTCGTAGATACCTGAGCAGAAGATTTTTTGCACGGGGATTTCATTTGGTAGTTCATAAAATAATATCGAGGTTTTTTAAATGATAGTAATAGGAATAACAGGAAAAGCGCAAAGCGGAAAAGATACAATGGTTGAGGAATATCTGAAGAGACCTGATCATCCGTTAGCCCAAAGATTTGCTTTTGCAGATGGAGTTAAACATTCTGCTGCTGCTGTTTTCAAAGAGCCTATTGGCAAGTTCTATGAACACAAGGAAGAGATTTCTGAACAGTGGGGAATCAGTTACAGGGAAATGTTGCAGAAACTTGGAACCGACTTTGCGCGGGATATGATTGCAACGGATTTTTGGGTGAAGTGGTTGGATGCAAAACTTAAGGGTTTACCTTCTGCTATTGAGTTGGTGTTTATTCCTGATGTGAGATTTGACAATGAAGCAGAGTGGATTCATTCCCAGGGTGGGGCAGTGATCGAATGTCTTAGACACGAAGGGGGGCTTTTAACGGAGTCTGAAGAACAGCATTCTTCAGAAGCAGGAATTTCTGAAGAGTTGGTTGACCACAGAATATTGAATCAAGATACGATTGAAACTCTTGGTTGGAAATTGGAAAAGTTTTTAATTACGTTGAATAAATTGCAGGTGGTTTGATACTAAGGTCAAAAATAAACTGACAAATAATTTCTACATGTGATATACTAGGAGGTATGAACAAATTAAACACAAAAAGGTGTGTGGCTAATGACTAGTCTGACCTTCGGGCAATTAGTTGCTAAGCAACAAATGCAAGACCCATCTGCTGATGCGGTCAAGGCAGGAGAATATGAAATTCCCTTTGGAAAGCATAAGGGGATGAATCTATCTATGCTGATGGAACAGCAACACAGTTATTGTATGTGGCTGATCAATCAAGCAGAATCCAAGAACAAACATTTCAATGATACCTGCAACAATATTAAAATCCTTATATACGAAGATGAGAAAATTGCTAACCCACTGATGACAGTTGACGGGGTTGAATTAGTTGAGGGGGAACCAATGGTTATAAATATTGACCCTGCGAAACCAGGGGCAGATTCAAGTGGTGTTTATGAAATTGACCCTGTGAAAAATGAAGGTAAAATTCCTGATGGATTATTGATGGGGAAGATTAGTGATCTTCTTGAACAAGTAACTATAGGTGATCTTTCTTTTGAGTTCGGGGAAGCTGATATTGATGTTTGGTTTAAGTTGGCGAAAGAATTGGATAACGGGATTGATTCTTTTGTGATTATTCAAACTAAGATTTCAGACACTTCCGATAATCAACGTATCAAAAAAGTAATCCCACAAGTGATGACATTAAAAGCAAAAAAGGGGGTACTTGCAAATGCCTAAGCTGCTTTCAAAATTACACACGGGAACGGTAGAGCACACAATTATTTCTCTGCTGACTCTTTGCCCTGAGTGTGAAGCTTCCGCAAATGTTCATGACAATGGAGATTCATTTAATGTTGAATGTCCTGTGTGTGGGGTGAGTGGGTACAGGTACGAAACCGAAAGATTAGCAGTACGGGATTTCAGAAATCATTATGTGGTTCCAAAATTAAAGAAAACCCAGGGGGCTACTTGATAAAATTGCGTGTCAAAAAAGTTTCAAAAATTATTGATGAATCGGTGGTTACTGACATCTTAATTAAGCATTGGAAAAAAAATGACACTGCAATGAATTACCTGAATAAGAGATTCCCCGTGGGGGATGCAACAGGTGATTTTCTAAAGGGGATTATAGAACTACGATGATGCAAGTTAAAAAAAGTATTTCACTGAAGTATACCAATAATATTGTGGCTAATGAAGTTGGTCTTCATTGGGATATGCGGTTAATGAATTTAGCCCTTCATGTTTCTGGGTGGAGTAAAGACCCAAGAACAGGAGTTGGGGCAATCATTGCAAACGGTAAACGGGATATTGATATTGGGTACAACGGATTCCCAGAAGGGATTGCTGATTTAAAAGATCGGTTGAATGATTACGATCTGAAACACAAGCTGATTATTCATGCTGAGAAAAATGCAATGGATAATTCAACTAAGAATTTGGTGGGCAGAACTTTGTATGTCACTTACCCGCCTTGCGTACTTTGTACGGTTAGCATCATCAGCAGGAAATTAGGAAGGGTGGTGACTCTACTATCATCCCCTGAGAAAATGGAAAAGCATCATGTGGATATCGAACTTTCCAAAGAACTTTTTATAGAGGCGAAAATCAGATTCGATATATTTGACTAGGAGGTAAAATGTTTAAATCGAAAATTGCGGGAATAAGGTCAAAACTTCGAAGGTCATTCAGAGCAATGTCTGATAGTTATGTTGTTCTAAATTATCCCGAAGAATTCGCAGTAATAAAAGGGAAGGAACTAGGTTATAAAAAAAAGAGTAGGTCTAAGATTGCACGTACATTAGTTCGGCATGATAAGTTTTGTTATTGGACAGCAGATAACGGGATAAGCATAGATGCACAATATCCTGTTGTCATAGATTTTGAAGATGACTTACTGTACCTGTCAAAAACTTTGGAGACAGAAGAACTTCTTGGACTAGTCGAAGTTGCGGCTGATGATATGCGAAAGGGTGAATGTCATTTTCCTTTTGAAGATATGGTTCTTCATATTGGGGGATGTATAACCCCCGATAGTAAAACTCTTGAAGATGTGGTTATTCGTATTAGAAATGTGACTAGAAATTATATTATTGAGGCAGATGAATCTGTTGACAAAATGATTGAGGTTTCAATGTTGCATACCATAGAAGATTATAGAACTGATATTTATATGGTCAGTTGTAAGCCCCTGATAATTGAATTGTTTGAAAATGAAATCATATTGGAGCAACAATTATTTTGGGATACCCAGGCACTTGATTATATTTATTTCGGGGTAGACCCCCACTTATTTGAAGAGCGTAATAATATTGCCAAGCTTTCGATGCAGACTATTTTATGTTTGTTCTTATTTTTCTACAGACATCAACGGGTGCATTATAAGGAAGTGGAAATTCCTATAGGCATAATGAGGAAAAGAAAAAAGCGGGAAAAGAAACCTTACACTAATTATTATGTAAGCAGTATTGGTGATTTTACGAAGACTGTTTATACGGAAAGTAGACCATCAGAAAATCCTGTTGGTGGGGTTGCTATGCATGTTCGAAGGGGGCATTATCAGCTTTGGCCTAATCACAGAAACCTTCCCCACTATCTTCAAAAACGTACATGGGTTCCAAGCATAGTTGTGGGAGACCCCAGGTACGGAGTTATCATCAGGGATTATTTAAGTGATATGGCAGAAGGGGAAGAAGTCACTAAGGAAAAATTGCAGCAAGAAATTAAGGAACGGAAAATAAATCATGAGCGATCATTTGTGGATACGGATAGACAAGAATGAAGCCCTGATTCAAATCAGGAAGTGGGGGAGCAAGCCTTTAGTTTGTGGTTGTACCCATTACAGGTATTTTAGCACTCACCTTCATCCGTTGATTAAGCACGATAGCAAACGAAATAGGTTCTATGGGTCTGAAGATTATCGTGAATTAATTGCAGAAATCGCTTGACAAATATTAACGCATAGTTTAGTATTAGGTATATCACTTGAAAACTTAGGAGGTTGTAAGTGAATTTAATTAACCTTTTTACATCAGGACAAATTGATACCAAGTCTACTATTAATACTAATGGTGGCAAAGGTCATAACCTGATTGAAATGAAAATGAGTGGGCTTAATGTTCCTACTGGCATGGTTGTACCCACTGCCATTTGTAACCAATACCGCAAATCAAATACCACAGGTAAGACTCTTATACTTGATCAAGTAATTGATGCAGTTATGGAAGCACTGGATACACACATCTATCCTGAGTCTGTACATAAGCTTGTTTCAATCCGTTCTGGTGCGCCTATCTCAATGCCTGGAATGATGGATACAGTTCTTAATGTTGGGGCAGGTTATGATGATGATGGTTTGGCTAAAGACCTGAAAGCAGATTGCCGTAGACGTTTTGTTGAAATGTATGCGGGTGTTGTTATGGGTCATGAAGGAAAAATTGAAGACCCTGTTAAATGGATGAAGACCATCAAAAAACACATTCCTGAATTGCGTGACATTATCCGTAATTCAATTGAAGCAGTTTGGAAGTCTTTTGATAATGAAAGATGTACTCACTATAGAAAGATGAACAAGATTCCTAACGATATGGGAACTGCTGTAATAATTCAGTCTATGGTTTTTGGAAACTTCAATGACAAATCTGGTTCAGGAGTTATGTTTACTCGTAATCCTGATTCGGGTGATAAGAAAGTCTTTGGAGATTTCCTTACCAATTGCCAGGGTGAAGATGTTGTTGCGGGTCATATTACTGCACCCCCAATTTCGATGATGCAGAAAAACCCTAATTTCAAAAAGTTGTATAACGAACTTGTTGGAATTGGTAAAAAACTGGAAGTTGCAAATAAGGATATGCAGGATATTGAATTCACTGTTGAAGATGGTGAACTGTTTATTCTTCAAACTCGTAATGGTGCGCGGTCTTCATATGCAGAAATCAGGATTGCTCTTGATCTTCTTGAAGAAGGTATCATTGATGAATTAGGTGATGGGATTAATGAAGGGACTTTTATGAAGCTTCGTGTTCCTGTTCTCCCTGCTGATTTTAAAGCCCCCGTTGCTGCTAAAGGTATCGGGTCTGGTGGATACTTCGCAACAGGTAAAGCTGCTTTCTCTGTGAAGGAAGTTCTGGAAAGCAAGGAAGATACAATTCTGGTTGCCGAAGAAACTACCCCTGAAGATATTAAGGCAATGGAAAAAGCTAAAGGTATTTTGACCTTCAGAGGTTCAGCTACTTGTCACGCTGCTGTTGTTGCTCGTGGAATGAACAAGCCTTGTGTTGTGGGTTGTCCTGAAGCTGAAAAAGCTTTGGAAGTTGGTGGAACTTTTTATGTTCTGATCGATGGTCAAACTGGTAATGTCTATTTGTCTGATGCGCCTTTTGATCTTGATTTTTCAACCAACATTCCGGTTGATCTTCTGGGCAGTCTTTTTGAAGTTGCCATTACTGAAGAAGATTGGATTCTGGTTGAGAACTATAATGAAGCCCTGAGCCTTGAAGATTATATTTATAAAATTGGGGTTCCGACTGAAGGTTTGAGTTCTGATGAACTGGCTGATCTGGCTGATAGATTTGACAAGGTTGTACTTATCAATCCTGAGCGTAGGGATAAAGTTAGTAATTTCCTGGGTACTCCGAATCCTGAAGGAATGGAAACTGCCCGTGAACTGGATGAAACTATTTGTAATAATCCTGCAATGACTAACGTATTTTTTGATTCAGGAAGTTGGGTAACTGAGCAAGTTGCTAAGCCTTATAAGACTATGGCTGATGTTATGAACCCTGATTTTATCGGGTACATTGAGAAAGATTTTATCACTAGCGTTATGGGTGATGCTGAAACTTTTGAAAAAATCAGTGCTCAACTTGGGTTGTCTTCAAGAGTTGTTGCAATGGAAAGTGCATTAGGTCTTCTCGAAAAACGAATTCATATAGGTTAGACTCATGACACTTTTTTTGCTGATAACCTACTATATGGCTCTAGCTTGCCCCAAGTGCGGGGGGTGGTCTTGGATAAAGTTTGAAGAAGATTCGGTTGTACAACATTGTGTTTGTGGGCTGAATAGATTTCTTTACCTTAAAGTTGATGGAACAACCCTTACCAGGGTTCCAGTTACAATTAGTACGGTTGTCCTTCCTTTGCGGGGAAGTCAACTCTCACAAATTTTGGGATGCTTGGTAGGTCTGGGGGATTTAACTTCCCAACAGATTGCTAGGCAATTGAGTATCACGGTAGACAAGGCTACAACCAATCTTTCAATTTTAAGGAAGAGAGGATTGATTACAGCACTGGAAGATAGAAAAGGAAGGTTGGGTGGTTCCTTGTGGGCTGCTCATAAAGTAGTCGTAACCAAATGGCACGGGGGCAAATAAAATGGCTTTAGTTCTAGGAATGAATTTAGAGAAAGATAATGAAATCTGGATTGAAGATTTATTGATCACTATCGATAAGATTTTAAATCCGAAGCAAACCCAGATTACAGTTCATGGGAAATATATGACTCAGCAATTAGTGATAAATGATTTGAAATATATTCCTGTTACTACCGATGTTAAAATGATGTTGGGAACTGATACGAATCGGGATGGGTTTTGTAGGGTGTTAGTTGATGCCCCCCGAAATATTTCAATTGATCGTGGGCAGAAAAAGAATCAAGAGTAAGTGATGCTACATAAATTTAGCAAGGGGGCTAAGGAAGATTTATTAGCCCTGGGTAATGAACACACTTATGCAGATGTGCTTTCGTACATTAAGGATGGAAGCCCCTGTGATCATAAATTGGGGAACATAAGATATAACAATATTGTTATTAATCGAAGTGACAGGGAAATTGTTGGGGTCACATTAGTTCATTTGAATAAGTACGCACGGTATTTTATTTTTAAATGTAACGTGTGTTTTGATTCACAAACAATTGAAGTGGGAGACCCGTGTAGTTTTTGTGATGGGGCAGGATGTAACGAATGTAAAGAAGGTTTGGATTTTAAATTAATAGCTTGTCCGAATTGTACGGGGAAGCAAATCGTAGGGGATAGAAATGAATGGAATGATAGAAACAAAATTGTTAGGTCGCAAAGTCACGGTAATGGGAGGCCCATACCGAGACAGACCGCACGAAGTAAGAGGCGTAAAACTCGCGCAAGAAATTGAATCTACTGCGGATGTCGTTTTAGATATTCCTGATTTCGGAGTGCCTACTTTAAAAGCTTGTGATGATGCTATCTATCAGGCTTTGAAAATCCTTTGTGAAGATGGTGTGATCTATATCGGTTGCATGGGTGGTATTGGCAGAACCGGAATGTTCATGGCTATGCTGATTAAGACCATTGCGATAATCGAACAAGACCGTGCTGCTAGAACTTGGTGGGGCCGAGTCAAAATATTCTTCAATCAGTACCCGAGTACCGTGGAGAATGGCTACATGATCTATGAGCCTGTTGAATATGTTCGGGAACAATATCTTACCACTGCTGTTGAAACTGATGAGCAATATAAATTGGTGGGTAAATATGACCCCACTGAAATGTTGGCTATTCGTGAAAGAATCTATAATTGCATGGATATTCGCAGCTAAATTAATTTGATATTAAGTGCAAATAACCTGACAAATAATTCCATAGTGTGTTATACTTAGGGTGTATTAGTAATTAACTAGGAGGTTTTTAGATGATTCTCAGAGATTTAAAAAATTCAATGCTCTTTAAGGCTTGCGAATACAGCAAGGAAAAGATGGGCATGGATAAATTTATTTCCGTTAATGACGGGGCAATGATTCAACCTGAAGAAGATATAATCAGGTTCTATCTTGGTGCTCACGTTCTGGGTGTCGTTGAATCTAAATACGGGATTGATACTGATCTTCCCGCAGATGTTGAAGAACTAGTTAAAACACATCATTCAAATATGCAAGATGTTTTCTTTCGTATCTTTACTTATATCCTTTTAATTTCTGTCGGGGAATCTCGGCATGGAAAAGTGCATTCTAAATCTGCGACAATTTTAAAGCAGTATGGTGCGGATGTTAAAAACTTCGGGACTGTTGTGAACGGCAAGCAAAACCGTTCTGCTTCGCGTCATGAATTTCTTAATTCGGATAGAGACCTTTTGGATTTTTCCCGCTATTGCGATTGGATGTTTCTTAATTGTTTTGCAGGGATGGGTTCTTATGGTGGGCAGAAATGGAAAAACATTAGCCAGAAAGTTACCCAGGTTCTTGAAGGCGAAATTTCTCCCTTCACTATGGTTGATGTTGCGTGGGCTTTGGTTCACAACACAGGTTCAATCTTTAACAAGAACACAATCTATCATCATGAAGTCAATGGTTCTGGTCTCACCCAGTTGCTTGATATGCAACGTGGGGGAGCTATTCCCGCAATGATTAAACATCATGATAAATACAAATCAGAATGCCCTAGCTTTCATGTTGTTGTTAGTGCAGATTTTTTTGTAGGGGAAGTTAATGCTGCTGCTGTAATTCTAGGGGCAGATTTTCATTCTTATGTTTCTCCTGCTGTGATTCATGAAGCGGGAGCATTATGTAAACATGTATTCAAGAAAGATGAAGATGAAAAAAGTTCTGATTCTGAATCTACTGATTTTGAATTAGCGGGTCACATGGATTTGGGGGTTATGAAAATCCCAACCCTGAAAAGGAAGGGGGCTTAAAATGAGTAAGGTACATGATCTTTGGAAAAATCCTGCAAAGAAATCTAAGAAGAAATCTAAGAGCACAAATTATTCTGTTTCTTGTTGGACTAAGCATCCTGTTTATAAAATAGGCAAGTGGGAAATCGTTGGTGGAAGTTGTACCAGTAATTATCCTGATGTTGATGTTTTTATTGCTCTGGATGGTTCGGGCAAAAAAGGTGAACGGTCTTATCCCTGGAATAAGGGTGTTGATGTTTATTTCAAGATCAGGGATATGGGTGTTCCTGAAAACCTGGGGGATTTCAAAAAACTAATTTCGTGGACTGCCAAGGAAATGAAAAGCGGCAAGTCTGTTTATGTGGGTTGTATCGGTGGGCATGGTAGAACAGGTTTGTTCCTTGCTGCCCTGACTAAAGTTATGATCGGGGATAAGGATGCGATTACCACAGTGCGGGAAAATTATTGTCACAAGGCAGTTGAATCAACTGAACAGATTAATTGGCTGAACAAGCATTTTGGAATTAAGAAAGTTAAGGAAAGTAAACCTAGTCTTTCTTCGGTTTGGGGAAGCAGCAAAAAGAGTTCATCAAAAAACCCAGATGTCTTTATGAGTGATAGCCCTGGTCTTCCTTATGGAACTGACCTAACTGAAAATTGGATTACAGGAACAGTCACAGGCAATAAGCCACAGAATTATTTATGTGCTAAAGGCACTTCATTAATCGTCAATAAGGATTGACAAATACTTTAGACTCCTGTAGGATGGAGTCTTGAACTAGGAGGTTCTATTATATGTTACAAATTCAGAAACCAGATTTAGAAATCACAGAAGCAGGTATGACTACCCCGCTTAAGAAAGCCTTTCATGGGTTCGGAACTACTACACTTAGTTCGATGACCTTCAATAAATTGGTAGGCAAAGATTGTCTTAAAGCTATCAAAGCGTTGAAGGTAAATTATGAACTGACTATTGCTTCTGATATTGCACAATTTAATATCGGGTCAGAACAGATTAAAACTTTTCTGCCTACTGATTTCAATTTTCAGATGAAAGCTAATCTCATTAAGTCTGGGATTGAAATGCATTTGGGAATAGGGGAAGCTGCTGCTTCTGCGTTTTTTGATGACCTTGATTCTTTAGAAACAAAACCTGAAGGGGTTGATATGGCACACAAACAAATTGAAAATGAAGTCACTGGTATTGTTTCAGTTCCTTCTTTAAAGGATGCACTGACATTCTATGAGCCTGTACGTTCAACTGGTGCGGGTTCTCGTTATGTGTTTCTTGCACGGGAAAAGAATGGTGCAGGAAAACTTGCTATCAGATTAAAAGGTGATAAGTGTTCAGTTCGTGTTGAACCCTACACTGCCAATTTATCTGATGATGTTGAAATCCTGGGATTAACCAAGAATGGCGATTATGCTTCGGGTCATTTTGATATGGGTGGTTCCTTTGCTATGAAAAGATATTGGGCAATGTTGAAAGCAAGTCTTGAAACCTGGGACGTTGCGAACTTCAACGAAGCTAAAATCAGGAACATTGGTGCGTAATGACTAAGAAGAAAACCACTACTGAAAAACCAACCACAAAGATGTTTAATCCTTATGCGGGGGTGTGGCTCCGTGGCAGTAGACAGTCATTGATGGTAACTGACAGAACTTCCAAATCAGTAACGCTAGAAGTTGGTGGGGTTTCTTTAGGAAAACATTTTGGGGAAGTGCATGAACATAAGCCAAGCTAATCTTTATGAAATTCTAGATGCCTTCCAGATAAATGCGAAGGTAGGCAAGGGTGGTGTCTTTAAAATTCTGACTCCGATCATAATCAATAATGATTTCATTAGTGCTGAAGTCAGAATTCAAGGGCTTTATATTTTTGAATCTGATAAGAACATGTATGCAATTATGCAAATTGGTGATCTAGGAATTATTTCTCATGCCAGTGATGGTATTTTGAAAAAGATTTGCTTGATTGACTTCGCTGCTTACGTTCCTAAATCTTATTTAGATAGCAAAGATTTTGATGCCCTGCTTACCCATCTTGTAGAAGGCAAATGGGAATCTGATTTTGTGATAGAGAAAATAGATTGTTAAAAATTTGGTCTAGGTCTGAGCATCCAGAATTAATCAAAGAACTGGATGTACTGAAAGGGGGGGATTATTCTTTTCCTTCTGGTTATGCAGTTCCCCAATTAGCCCCCTTTGATGTGCTACTCAGTATGGGCGGGGAAAATCTAAAAGCAATTCAACAGGCAGGACATTTACCAAAAGGCAGAACCATAACTTATGAGCGTGAGAAACTTCACCACATAGGGGAAGGGTTCTGCTTTATCACATTTGATATTGATATCAAACAATTCGATTACGGGAACTACGTGAAAATGCAAACGGATATTTCCCTGGCTAAAAGATTTTTGGATACGGGAAGCCTGGAACCTGTTTACGGAAATTATTATTGGGTGGAAGCGTTTGATCATTTGCCTGAAAAAATAAATGAGGCGTATAACCAAACTGAAAAACGTGTTCGGGTTGCAATGGATTTAGAAACTGTGGGACTTGACCCATTTGATTCCAGTAAATTTATTGTCAGTATTTCTTTTACTATTGAAGAAGGCATTTCTCATCTGATCAGGTTCAGCGGGATAGATGCTCAACCTGATAAAGATTCCCAACTTTGGGATGTCATAAACTGGATGCTGAATGATGACAGGATTTCTTTGATTGGGGCAAACCTGAAATATGACCTGTTATGGATACGGGTGAAGTGGGGAATGCTCTGCACCAATTTTAAAATGGATACAACCCTGGTGGGTTCACTGCTAGATGAAAATAGAAGCAACTCGTTAAACACTCACACCAAAATTTATGTTCCTGAGTTGGGTGGATATGATGACCCGTTCAATTTGGAATACGATAAAGCCCGAATGGATTTAGTACCTGATGAAGCCCTGTTGAATTATGCGGGGGGTGATACGGATGCAACCTTGAGAGTTGCAAACAAGATGCTGAAGAAATTAACCGAATCAAAATCCCAGACCAGATTTTATACCCACCTACTTCATCCTGCTTGCCGTGCTTTTGAAGATATGGAGGTAAACGGAATTCATGTTGATGTAGATAAGTTTGCAGAATTGCAGGTTGAACTTTTTTCGGAAATGTCGAGATTGACAGAAGAAGCAAAAGCGTTGATGCCTAGAAGATTGCTGAATAAATATGATGATACTTTTTCTCTAACCAAATCGGCAATCATAAAAGATTTTATGTTTGAACATCCTAATGGGTTGAAGTTGACCCCCAAAATGCTGACAGAAAAAACGAAGCAACCAAGCACAGCATTTGACCATTTGAAAATGTTTGAAGATGTTCCTGAAGCAGTTGAATTTGTGAAGATATTTAAGGAATGGAATTCTGCTAAAAAAACAGAATCAACTTACATCACTGGATTCTTGAAACATCTGCGGGAAGATGGGTTGCTTCATCCAACTGCCATTTTGTATCGGGGGGATTATGGGGGCAGTGGTGATGACTCTGGAACAGTCACAGGAAGACTATCATTTAAAGACCCTGCTTTTCAGACAACCCCCAAGCATACTATCTGGGCAAAAAAAATAAGAAGTGCTTACCCTGCCCCCCCAGGATTTTGTATTGTGAATTGGGATTACTCACAGGGAGAACTTCGGGTAATCGCTTGCGTAGCAAATGAACCGACAATGATTCAAGCCTATCACGATGGAATTGATATGCATTTGAAAACAGGTGCGGAGTTGAACGGCTACACTTTAGCGGAAGCCCTGAGAATGAAAGCGGAAGGGCATGAAGATATTGCGGCAATCAGGCAGGGGGGCAAGGCAGGAAATTTTGGATTGATCTACGGAATCTTCCCAGAAGGATTTGTTGAATATGCGCGGAACACTTACGGGGTAATTATTTCTATTGAGGAAGCCACAGTTCAGCGGGAGCAATTTTTTGAAATGTATCCTGCTTTGGTAACTTACCATGAACAGTATAAAGCCCATGCTCATGAATACCGTTATGTTCAATCGCCACTAGGCAGGGTCAGACATTTGCCGCTAATCAATTCTAAGAACTTTATCAAAATGCTTCAGGTGGAAAGACAGTCAATCAATTCCCCCATTCAATCTACCCTCTCTGATCTTTCCTGTTTGGCTCTGGCAGAGTTTAGAAAGAAGCACGGCAATCCTGGGGGGTGTAGATTCTTTGCAATGACACACGACTCACTGACTGCCTACGTTGATTTAACTGAGCGTCACATTTGGATGCCCGAAATGAAAACCATTATGGAGAACTTACCACTGGAAGAATATTTTGGGTGGGTTCCTCAGTTGCCATTTTTGGTTGATGTTGAAACTGGCCCCCATCTTGGGGCAATGGAAGAAACCAGGGTGTGAACTACTTCACATAAATAATTGATACTAAGTGCAAATAACCTGACAAATAATTTCATAGTGTGCTATACTTATAGTATGAAAACAAACAAAGAGATAAACACGATGAACAAATTTTACGCAGGACAAGAACTTTCAGACAGAAGCATTTGTAACTACGACTGTATTTTTACTGCTACTGTCATCAAGCGTACTGCAAAGCGCGTTACCCTTGACACTGATCTTTATGGCCCGAAGACTGTTGGCATTCAGATTGATTCAGAAGGAAATGAATTTTGTTTTCCTTACGGTCGTTACTCAATGGCTACCACTTTTAACGCTTAATCAACTTGCCCCTTCGGGGGCTTTTTGATCTTAGTATCAAATTCATTAAAGTTTAGGAGAGAAACAATGACACCACGTAAACAGAAAAACATTGACGCGATAGCCAACCATATCTATTTTGATATTGGGCATTCACCAGAGTCATTCACTTCAAAAAGCGTTAGAGTTGCTATTGAAAGATTGGGAATTACTGGTTATGAAAAGGCTGAATTTCTTAATGCCCATGTTGATGATGCAATTGATTGTATTGCCTTTGATCATATAGCTGATGCAATGTGGAAACTTGATGCGAAGGCAGAAGCGTAATGGATAAAGTACATTCAATTTCAAAGCTAGATAAATTGAGTCATGCGGGAAAACTGTCTGGTGATTTTGGTCATAGCCTTATTCAACAGTACAACAAGAAGCATGA
>SDBT01007571.1_pt1 | contig 17842 bp, 17 predicted proteins | sample 2277101 | NCBI WGS metagenome assembly SDBT01 (sample SAMN10404973, study PRJNA504765) | marine sediment metagenome | isolation source: marine sediment core GS10_PC15, 103 cmbsf | place: Arctic Ocean: Southern Knipovich Ridge | collected 2010 | reverse complement strand
AAATGGGTTGTAGAGTCTCTGAGAGTCTCGTTTTTGGAGGCTTGACGGATAAAACATATGAAAGCCTTAAAAAACGCAATTTTAATTGTCGTCAAGATCAAAAGTAGTTGACATCAGTCAATTTATCCAACGAGGAGGGAGAATGGATGGATTCGTTTATCCTGCTAACTACCTCCCTAGATATAGAAATTCCTTAAATACATTAGAAGAGCTGGGTATTAATTACTTATTAGATCCTGTGACTTATCGTTTGGCATATTCCTCATTCGCTCAGACAGAGGGACTAGTAAACCTCCCATACGTGCCAGACAGAAATAATATTCTTACTCCTAATGATCTTCAATCACTTCAATCACAGCAATCTTATGTTAGGAAATGCATTGATTGGCAATTACAATGGAAAAGCTCGACTCTTGTCGCTCCATTTCATTTTTGTCGTGATCTTGGATCTCCTTGGATTGATATTGATATCAAGTTAATTGAAGAATCGATCTCTTATAAAAATTCAATTCGCGAGAATTTGCCAATATTTGCTGGTATTTGTTTAAATATTGAAACCTTCACAGTGAACGCAAATCGCTTAGCTTTGTTGAATCGTTATTCCAGAGCACGAGCGGATGGCTATTTGTTCTATATTGACAACATTGATGAACGAACAACTAATCCTTTGCAGCTTGGTGCCTTTCTCGATTTAATGCAGTTATTTCAAAGACTAGGCAAACCCGTGTTTGCCTGTAGAGTAGGTACTCTTGGCCTTGGTCTCCTTGCTGCGGGTATTGATGGTATAACGAATGGGATTGCTTCACTTTCAAGCTTTTCTGAGAGTAATCTACTCATAAATCGAGCTTTGGGTTACGACATGTCCCCAAAATACTATCTGCCAGAACTAATGTTAACTCTTTCTGTTCCTCTGGTTGAAGATATTCTTTCTGATCAAAATAATACACATCTAGCATGTGGATGTCCATATTGTGAGAATAGAACTTCAGACCTAAGTCGACGGGCAAAAGAACATTTCTTATACAAAAGGACAGAAGAGATTGAGCATTTGAATTCATTGCAAAATACAGGAGATAGAATAAATTGGTTTTCAAATCGTGTTGAATCTGCAATTCAAGAATGTGATAATATAAGACGACAACAAATTGTTAATTTACAGACTGGACACTATTCCCATTTACGTACTTGGTTTCAAGTATTCCGACCTTCTTAAAGCATGAATCGATGCCTAAAAGATTAGAAAGTAGTATGATTAAGCCAATCCTTTCTCTTATGCATGAAGAAATGGGACTTGAAGTAACAAGTAAAGAATTTTCTGCTGGATATGGGATAGCAGACCTTGTGGGCGGTGTCTTCTGCAGAAAAAATTGCCTATCAAGAAATAAGATGGGCTTATCTGTTCCTATTGACCATCGTAGTCTTATTGAGGTATTGCTTGCGCTAAAGCCTAATGAGGGTAATTCTATAACAAATCTTTTGGAATGTATTTCCTATTCTGAGAGTACTTTAAAAAAAAAGGTACTTCCAAAGTTGGAAATGTATGGATTGGTAAAAAGAGAATCTAATGGATATGTTTTTTTACGGAAAAAACCACCGAAACCGACCAAGAAGATCATTGCTGTAGAGGCGAAGCAATATAATTGGCGAAGAGCGACAATTCAAGCAAGACGTTATACTTTTTTTGCTGAACAGACGTATATTGCAGTTTGGACTGAAACAGTAAAAAATGTTGATATTTTATTTTTAAATAAACACCAAATCGGTTTAATTGGAGTAGGACAAAACAAAGCAGAGATTATATTTGACGCCCCGGAACTGAAGCCTCGTAATCTGATGATGAACCGATATTGTTCTGAATATCTCTATGGGAAAGCCCATGATAAGAAATTCTGCTTTATCTAGCAAATATAGATTTTTTCTTAAGTCTTCTTCAAAATAGCTGTTATCATAGATAGGAATTGAATACGAGGATTTAGAACGATATAATATATACGATCTTTATAAACTGAAATTATTAAAATGGCTATCTTTAAAAAAGGAGACAACTGGTATATAGACTATTATGTCAAAGGTCGGAGGAAAAGAAAAAAAATTGGGCCTTCAAAAAAGTTAGCTTTACAGGTTGAAAAAGATGTTCAGATCAAGATTGCCAAAGGTGAGTACCTTGGTATATATGATGATAAAAAGGTCTGCTTTGATAATTATGGGAAGCAATATTTGGATTATTCTAAGGCTAACAAGGCTTGGTCGACTTATAGAAAACGCGATTGCACAAATATCAATCATCTGACTTCTTTTTTCAAGAATAAATATTTATCTGAAATCACTCCTCAATCAATTGAAAAATATAAGGCAAAAAGATTAGAAAAGGTTGCACCTGCAACAGTGAATAGAGAGCTTGCCTGCCTTAAGCATATGTTCACCAAAGCAAATGACTGGGAATTAATAAAGACTAATCCAGTGAGATCCGTTAAACTTTTGAAAGAACCGCCTGGCCGCTTGAGATATTTAAAGTCTGAAGAGGTTGGGGCATTACTTGATAAATGTGCTCCTCACATTCGATCAATCGTTATTACTGCTTTAAACACTGGTATGAGAAAAGCCGAAATTCTAAATCTGAAATGGGCTGATGTGGATCTTAATAATAGAAAGCTGGCGGTGATTAAAACTAAAAGTAATGAAACAAGAGTGATCCCGATAAATAGAACTCTCCATCAGGAATTATTAGATCTTTCGAATCAGGTAAAAATGGAATACGTATTCTGTAACAGTGATGGGAAACCTTATGGAGATATCAAAACTGGATTTTCTGGAGCTTTAAGACGAGCAGGTATCAAGGATTTCCGTTTTCATGATCTTCGCCATACATTTGGTTCTCATATGGTTATGCAGGGTGTGAGTTTAAGGACGGTACAGCAGGTCTTAGGGCATAAAGACATCAGAATGACCATGCGTTACTCCCATCTTTCACCTGAATATGTCCAAGAAGCAATGGAGAGACTGGATGACGTATGGACACTATATGGACACCAAGGCCAAAATAGGAGAAACCGAGAGTTATCTAAGTCATTGATAATAAACTAGGTGCGCCCGTAGCTCAGCGGATAGAGCAGTGGACTTCGAATCCGAAGGTCGGGGGTTCGAATCCCTCCGGGCGTGCCACTCTTTCCCCCCTGTGACCTCTTATAAATCAGTACTTTAAAGAATTTTTTTGAATTTTAGCCCTTCCTCAATTTTCCTCAATTTTCAGCATAAAACCGCATCAAACACGACAAAAAGTCGACAGTGCTTTTTCGTGCTTGACAATTTGTTTTCAACGTTATTTAATTTGAATGATTCGCGATAAGGAGGGTTTTATGAAAAATAGGATTATTATTGGAGCAATTCTGACTGCCGTATTTTTGTGCTATTCCTGCTCTTCAAACCAGCAATCGGAAGACCTTAAGACAAGACTAGCAAATTGTGCCTCAATAGAAGACGACCAAGAGCGTCTAAAGTGCTATGATCAACTTGTGCAAGATCTTGGTCTTTTGACATTGACTGGCACAAAGCCTGCTGTTGATAAAGAATCGCCGCCAACTATTGATGATGAGAATAAGCCAATTGTTGATAAGGGGAAATGGAGTGTAGACACAGAAACCAATCCCATTGATGACTCAAAAACTGTAACAGTTTCTTTACTTGCAGATGAAGGAGAAGGGATATATGGTGATAAAATAATTCTTATGATTCGTTGCAAGAGCAATAAAACGGATCTATTTATTGGATGGAGCAGCTATTTAGGAGACGAGGCAAATGTATTAACTCGAATTGGAACAGAAGATTCAAGTAGGCAGAGATGGTCCCTCTCGACAAATAGTCAGGCTACTTTTTATCCGGGAAGCGACATTACTTTTATCAAAAAGATTATGAGTGTAGATAAATTTGTTGCTCAAGTTACACCTTATAGCGAAAGCCCGATTACAGCAGTATTTGATGTTCGAGGACTTAAAGAAGCCATCAAACCTCTACAAGAGGTATGTGGGTGGGAATAAGCTCTGTATGCATGAAAAAATATCAACAAATAAGAAAGAATCTCAACAGCATAAAAAAGAAGGAGGATTAAAATGATACCTGCAATAGGGATTATGGTCGGATTTTATATCATTACGAGAATGCTCGATGACATTCTTATTGGAAAAAAAGATGGCAAGCCCAGTTCTTTTGTTCAAATCCTAGCAGCATTAACTGTGTGCGCAGCTCTTTATGGTTTGTACACACTGGTTGCTACAGGATTTGATATCTCAAACCTTCAATTCTAGAGCACACAAAGCGGGAATGATATTAAACTGAGGCGCCGGGGTTCGGTAGCCCGAATCCGATTCTAAATGAAAGCCTTGCGGCAACGTACCTCATAGATATAGACGGATGGAAGATGAAATAATTCTCACTTGTCCATACTGTGAGAGCAAGGACATCCGAGAAGCGTCTAATATAGTAGGAACAGATCATTCTGAAACTGAATACTTGATATTCATAAATTAATATAGAATTTAGGAGGGAAGAATGACAGCAGAAGTGGCGATTATGAATAAAGAGGCGGTTGCGCTTGCAGCGGATAGCGCTGCTACATTTGGAGACAAACAAGGAAGGAAAATATTCTCTTCAGCGTCAAAAGTTTATGCGTTATCAAAATATCATCCTGTGGGAATAATGATATATTCTAGCGCAAGTTTTATGGGGGTCCCCTGGGAAACAGTGATTAAACTATATCGGACATATTTAAATTCTAGAGAATTCGATAAGCTGAAAGATTACGCTAATGATTTTTTAAAATTTTTAGCTAAAAAAGATGGCATGATTCCAGATAATGAAAGAACAAATTTTATACAAGGTAGTATTCACAATTATTTTTCAAGTATCAAAAATTCAATCAATAGAGAAATCTCTAAAAAATTAGATAAAAATAATATTGATTTAGCTGAAGTAAAAAAGATCGTTGATGCCAATATAAAAAGAAATTTTAATTTATGGAATGCTGTGAAAATATTACCCACAGTATCCAAAAATCAAATTACTGAGTTTAAAAAAAAACACACTAGCTATATAAGAAAAATAAAAAAAAGCATTTTTGAAAAATTACCTATTTCTTCTTTTGGTCACAAGTTATTAAATGAAATGGCAGTATCGATTTTTATTAAGATCCCTGAGAAAGTTTCATATTCTGGAATGACAGGGATTGTATTTGCTGGTTTTGGGAAAAAAGAAATATTTCCTTCTGTCCAATCCTATTCAATAGAAGGCCTTACTAATGATTTTTTGAAATATAAATATAATAGAAATCAATCGAATAGTATTCAATTTGATATGGGTGCATCAATTATGCCTTTCGCTCAACGTGAAATGGTTTATGCCTTTATGGAAGGGATTGATCCATCTATGGAGAGGGAAATTAACAATTTTCTTGTCACCTTCTTCAATAAGTTTCCAGAAATCATTGTTGACAGCATAGGGCCCAAAAAAAAAGAAACGAAGGAGGCCATAAAAGCAAAGTTAAATAAAATTAGTACAGAAACCTTAAAAATGTATAAAAATAAAATGCTTGAGTACCGCAGAAAAAATTTTGTGAATCCGATCATTCAAGTAACAGCAAATATGACAAAAATTGAACTTGCTTTAATGGCTGAAGCTTTGGTAAACTTGACGTCCTTTAAAAGAAGAGTAACAATGGAAGCAGAAACTGTTGGTGGTCCCATTGATGTAGCTGTGATTTCAAAAGGAGATGGATTCGTTTGGATAAAAAGAAAGAAGTACTTTGATAAAGATTTAAATGTCCGGTATTATTCAAATTATTTCTTGGAGGAGAAAAATGCCAAGAAAAAATGATACAACAAAAAAGGTTTTTTGTTCTATCTTAGAAGTGAAAAAAGAATTTTACCCAATCTCTTTCAAAGAAAAAAATAGAAAAGAAATGGAAGAAGAACCGGGTTTCTTTGGAACAGAACTAGCTACAGATTTATTGAGAAGATTAAAGCAGATTTGAAATAGTTTTTTCCAAGCCTTTTTTGTACTTCTATTATATCTCCCTCTTGTGTTTTTCATAGAGCAATCACTTTGTTTTAAGAGACTTTTCCAAATAACCGGATTAATTCATCTTGTATTTTTTCAAGTTTTTCATCAGAAAAATCCATGTTGTCATGAGAATATTTTTCAAATAATTGAACTAGTTTGTGCTGTAAATTAGGAGACTTAGTTACATTTTCAATTATTAGATATTGAGGAACCTTCCAATCATCTGGCCAGAACTGTAACGTTTTATTTACAATTATTCCCAAAGGTATTTTTCTTTCAACAAAACACTTTTTATATATATAATTCGCAAGTTTATTGATAAATTTGTAATGTTTCTCAAACTCTTTTCTTTTTTGTTGAATTTTGCTTTTTGGAAGGTAGTACATAGATTTTCGGATGCTTCCAATAGAAATGGTTTTATTGAAGGAATTAAAAAGAAATTCAATTTCTGTTCCCTTGTTTTTTTCCTTGAATTTTACAAACAATTTTTCAAGTAGCTTGTTTCTTTTTCCTGTAATTTTCAATTCTTTTAAAGCCTTGTGCCATACCCAATATATTAATTTTTCTGGCTCGTTTAATTTTGGAAGATGAATAGAGAAGTCTTTAAAGGAAAATCGTTCAAAATCCACTGAATGGTAAGGAAGAAAATCATTATCATAAGGATTTTGTAGATTTATTTCGAGGGTTATTGATTCGATTAGTTCGTATAATCTTAGCTGAATTTTTATATTTAATTTTTCTATTGGATCCTTTTCAATTTTAATTCCCTCATTTTCATATTTAATTAACTCCTCTTTTTCTATATCACCCATTTCTTTTGTTATTATTTTTGTTGTATTTTCTAATTTTTCTAATGCAAATAAAAATGGTTTGATTTCAGAAAGATTCGATATTATTTTTTCCCTTTCTTTATAGAGCATAAATATATAAAAAAGGCTTTTTTCACATCCTTCCTTGAATGAAATTATTGATTCAGAATCATTTTCTAAATATTTTTCTCTCTTTTTAGATATAAATGTAGATTCTTTCTTTTGTGCAGTTTTTATAACTCTACTTTGATCAATACAATAATTTTTTGCCACCTTGTTGACCCAACCATCAAGATTTTCGGTGCTTCCTCAGTGAAGTGTTGTTACTTGATCAAAAATACACAGCAAGCTATTATTTCCAAACAAGTTAAGTACAATCGTATTGCTAGGAATATGTCTAATGAAGTATAAGCCCGTAAAAGATCGCTGTTGTCAGAACGAAAAATGTCAGGATTATAGAAAGCTTGTTGAAGGGAATATCATCCGCCATTCGATGTATAAAACGAGACAAGGAAGACGGAGGCGTTATCTTTGCAAGACCTGTAAGAAGACTTTCTGTTCAACAAAGGGAACTCCTTACTATCGACTCCATAAATCTCGTTCTGATTTCGATGAGGTGGTTCATATGACTGTTGAAGGAGTTGGGATTTCATCAATTTCACGGATCAAGCGCCTTTCCTGGAATACGATTTCCTGCTGGCAATATCTTGCGTGTCAAGCTGCTGGTGAGTTTAACAATCAAAATCTCAAAGACCTTGAGTTAATTGAACTTCAGGCTGATGAAATCTGCACCTTCGCCGGGACAAAGAAGAAGCCTATGTGGATATTTGTAGCCATTGAAGTCTGGTCCCGGATATGGATTTCCAAGGTTGTTGGCAGCCGCAATTATCGAAATATCAAAACACTCCTGAATCAAGTGATCCGTTCTTGCCGGATTGTTAATCCATTCATTTTCACAACCGATGGTTTTGAACCCTATTCTTGGGCCACAAAAAACCTTTTGAACTCTATCTGTTTGTATGCTCAAGTCATCAAGAAACGCCGGAAGAATCGCGTCATTAAAGTAGAACGGCGATTGATCATTGGGACCAAACAAAAGATGGAACAACTCCTATTTGAATCAGAGGATTCCTCTACAATCAACACCTCATTCATAGAGCGACTTAATCTTACAATCCGACAGGGCTGTGCGTATTTGGGGCGCCGGAGAGCCTGTCATTCCAGAAGCAAAGATCTTCTTGCTGACAACCTTGCTCTCCAAATGTGTTATTACAATTTTGTTCGGCCACATTCAGCCTTAAAATTCGGGGATGAAACCCGGACACCTGCGATGCAAGCCGGATTAGTTAAAAAACCACTCAGCTTTCGGGAAATCTTTACTGCACTGGAAATCCTTTTTTGGTGGGTTTTTATGTTTTTGAGAACTCGGGTCCGAGCAAAGAAATTTACGTGGATTTCGGCTTAGTAACAACAGTTAATGAAGGAAGCACCGGAAATTGGGGAAAATCGTGAAGGATTTATCGCAAGGCCAAAAACGAAATTCCTATAAATTATCTCCCTGCTTATAGCAACCTCCGCCATTTGAAACGTGACATACCTGCTGTGTCTAAGAACCTTTGCCCCGATCTTTATAAGTTTCACAAGCAGGCTCCGAAGTGACCAGTGCTTGATTATTCCCGGAAGAGCCAAGCGGCGCAGAAAGTTACCCAGATTATAGGCCAGTACAAACAAACATAACCTCGCCTGATTTGAGATGAATTGTTTGCATGAAAGTCGCGTCCAGTTGAGAGCATACCATTGTTGTATCTAACGTATTATATATCAATACGTTATGAAGGGAAACAGCCTTTTTTGTGAATTTTCCAGGTTAATAGGATTGAATGATTGTCTATACAACGAACACCAGTATTCTGCGTTTTCTAATTATTGTTCAGCCATTTTTTTATCCCTAACCGCTCCCTTTCTTGCATTGCCTTTTTACTTCCAGCCAGTGGTGTTTCCCTAAGTGGTACTAATTCTTTTTCCCACCAGTATTTTGCGTCTGCTGTTGCAATTTTCAAATCTAGCTTTTTTCTCTTAGCACTCTTTTCACATATCAAACTAGGAAAGGCTAAAGTTGGGGCAGCTGCAACAAGGAATCCTCCGCTTTGCGCCATACTCTCCAGTTTTCTTTCAAGTTCCTTCACTGTTAGAGTATTGCGACGGAAATCTACAACTTCTTTGCTGATGTATAAGTATCCACTACCGTTATTAATTTCAGTCTCCTGACAAGGACACTCTGGATCTGAACATACACTATCAAAAAGAGGTGAACGATGAGCTTCAAAGTATAGCAACCCTTCTTTTTTACCAAATAAGTTTTTAAAAAATTCCATAATTTATTCCTCCTTTATATATTCTTTAGTCGCTCCAATTCAAATTGTCTTTAATCTTGTATGTCTACAAATAATTCGTACACACCCTTAAGCAACGATATTGCTTTTTCATATTACCATTAATTTAGATTTCCCATCAACTGTTTATCAAAAACGATCTATACATTTTCCTCCTCTGAGACATTGTCTCAGCCTTCGTCCTTTGTCTTAGTTCCAGGATCTCTTTGTCTTTTCCAAAGAAACGCATACTGTGAGTGACATTGTATAGCTTCTAGTAGCGATGGTTTGTTTGCTTCTCTCTCTGGAAAGCCGCCGATCCCAACCTCCCTGAAGTTGACGTGAGTAAGTTGTCGATGCGAAGATTGCCTTGAAGAAGCTAGCTGAAACTAGGGGCCAGTAATAGAACCGTGAATAAAGAACAGTACGAAAAACTGTCGCCAGACACTCAATCTCAACTTAATGCTACCCTCCATGAAATTCTCTGCGAATCAATCATCACGCTTCTAAAAGACTCTATAGAGAATTCCGATCTCACAAAGGAAGAAGTTCAATCTGCTAGAGAGTTCGCGGAACTAAAACCTGACACTGATACGGCTAGGGAGCTTCTTGAGTTTTTGGATAGCAAAAAGGTCAAGGAGGCGTTGAGAGATTCTATTCTTCTCTAGCTTGAGGGAGCCTAATCAAATGATCAACAAAAGATTGCATATATTTCTGGCTCGAGAGCCATTAGCATTGAATGATGACGACGGCAAGCCTTCTTTAAAAGTTGTGGTCATCTTTTGTTGATATGATTTTCGATATCTTTTATTTTCGAAATTAATTCATTGAAATTTGGGGATTCTTCGAAGAACATTTCTTCTTGCATCTTTGTGTAATCGCTTTCTAATTCAGATAATCGGTGATCAGGGGGAACCAAACATAATGATCCAGGTTGTGCTTTTTCTAATTTAGCCCAAGCAGAATAAAAATATAGCATCTTATGCTTAACTACCATTTCCAATAGATGGAAATCGCCAAGAGCTTTCTGGCCAGATTCATGTTCGGCCATGCAACAGAGATCATAAAGGTCTCTTGAAAGATTCATTCTCATAGGCTGCGTCTTTTCCCGATTATGTTCAGCATGCAGGATAGTAGCCTTCTCCCAGAATGTACGTTCAGCGTCAAGACAGACCACTTCAAATTTTGGTTCTTTGAAAATTTCTGGAAATTCCTCCGCGACCCATGACGAAATTGTATGAACTCCATTTGGCTTTGTTCCAGTGTGAGATCCGAATTCAAGCTTTACCCTTGGTTTAATATAACCATCAAAATCGTTTTCTTTGGTTGGATAGTTGAATATTAATGTTGGAGACTTGCTCTTTTCATCAAAGGAAAAGCTTAGATAGCTTCCTCTCGAATTATTAGGGCCAATTTTATCGACAAGCTTTTCTTCTAGGATAGGCAGTATTTCATCTTGAACCGTTGTTGTACATTTTTTACAGAGTTTGCTATGGCGCTTCTTCTGCTGGCTTTTTGTTGCTGCTCTTTCTGGGAGTTGGTTTTCATCAAAATCGAACCAGATTGGATCGATGGTAACATCAATATCTTCAGAAAATCTCTTAATAATGCCAAATACTTTAGAAAGTGATGTTCCTCCCTTGAACACGAGATTTTCTTTAAGTTTTGGGACAGTGAAAAGACATTCTAGGATAAAACAAACCCAAAAATCCTTTTCTACCATGATTTGTCTAAGGCCACGTTTATTAGCAACCTCCTTAAAATATGGAATACGTTCTTTAATGGGTAGTTTGGCGAACTTTAACATGGGGTGTTCATCACAATATTATCTATGAAAGGTTGCATCCAAATTGGGGCATATCTTCTGTCTTTTTGTAGCTGCATCTTCGTGTTGTTGTTTAAGGATATCTTTAAATGTTCAGTGTGTTGTCGTTTAACTTGTGTTTTACCAAGGTGTTTTAGAGCAAGAATCACCATGCCACTATTTTTTCCAGCCTCCAAAATCTTAGGATAGGTTCTCTTGAGAATTATTTCCTGGCGACCGACTCTCACTCGACGTGTCGAACCGCAAGTTAGAAAAACGATTTTTGCCGGGACCTGCTCAGACAATCCAAGCAAATTGGCTGAATAAGCGCCGGAAGGCTGAAAATGGTTAGAGCCGTGTGCCGATAGAGCCTCAATAATTTTTTCTGGACTTGGCGAGAGAAGACCAATAGTCGCGTGTTTTTTCGGGAATTCATATAAGCCGCGACGAAGTCGGCGAATAGTACCTTTTTTTTCAATTCTATGTAGAGCAATGCGGATTGCGCCTGGACTTCCAAGGTCAAAGAAATTATTCTGAGTAAAACACCAACCCCTTCCCTTACCATAAATCCGACTAAGAATTTTATTATTAATACTTTGCATAATATTTATCTCCTCATAACTGTAACATAATATACATATAATTAGTTACATTGTCAAGTCAAAATAATTGTAATTATTTTTGTACTTGTAAATATACGTCCTTCTTATTTAATACAACAAAATTTTGTTTAAAAACCTGAGTGGCATTTGCGCCTCATTGATATGACGACCGAAGATTATATTATTCTCACATAAGGGATATTTCTATCAAATCCGATGAATCCTTCTAATCGATCAAAATAATTTCCCATTTCTTCTTGCAAGTATAAACGTAAGATAAGCTGAACTTAGATACGGTGAGCCGTTTATTTGTTTTAGTATTTGACATTTAATTTGACTGTATATAAAGTTTGGGTGCAATTTGGGAGGTTGATGATGACAAAAAGAAAATTTTCTTCCATTAGATTTATTCTAATTTTCTTAATCTTGATCTTCAGTTTCTACAATTTCAATCATGCTATAATGATCAAGTTTTCCCTAGAAAGGCTAACCATGGAATCTGACTCTATTGTTTATGGAGAAGTGAAAACAATGCAATCTCTGTGGAGCATGGATGGAAGTATAATTTTAACAGTAGTTACATTGCAGGTTCATGGAATTTTAAAAGGGAATGTTATTAATAATCAAGTTCTCATTCAATATCCAGGAGGAGAAGTAGGAGATATAGGCCTCAAACAAGAAGATACGCCTTCTTTTCATGTGGATGAGAAAGTAATTGTTTTTTTAAAATCCATTAAAGACGTTATGAATATAAAACATTCTCCTACAATAGCCTCAAATATATTTCAGGCTTTTAGCGTTTTTGGGGCTGCTCAAGGTAAGTATTCAATTGACAAGAATAGGATTGCCCGAAAATGGGGGTATTCTCTTTTGGATAAGGAGGTTGATAAAGATAATGAATTGACTCTTTCAGAGCTAGAAGCACGAGTTGAGGTTATTGTGAAGACAGGTTTGAAAAAGAGAAAGAAATAACATGAAACGACCGGGTATTAAGGTTTGGCTTACCGGGATGATTATTTGCGTTCTATTGTCCGCTTCGCTGGCATATGTATTATTTGGTGTACAATGGCCCGTGGGATCAAATGTTCCTTATTACATAAATCCGAATACTGCCGATGTGACCGATGAAGTGTGGGCTGTATATTATGCTGCTGAAACTTGGAGCCAAATCAATCCGGCTGGATTAAGGCTTTCCTACTCGGGTCCCACTTCTGAAACATCAGATAGCCTCAATGACTCAAATAACATTTTTTGGAGGAATGATGGGGATTCCGGGTCCTTGGCTTATGCCCGTTTTTGGTACTGGACAAGCAATAATATTATATTCGAAACAAATATGGTGTTTAATGATTATTATAATTGGTCCACATCAGGGGGTTATCCTGACATAGAGACCGTTGCGCTGCATGAATTCGGACATTGGGTAGGACTCGACCACAGTTCTTCTGGGATAATGACGCCTAATTATGACGGTATCCAGCGGTCAATCGATAGTGATGCGAGAGCTGGATTCGGGGAGATGTACGGGATGCAAATATACAAATTAGAAGTAATATCTGGAGCAGGAGGAACCACTATTCCAAGCCCCGGTGTTTATACATACTATGGTGGTGATGAAGTGATCGTGGAGGCAATTCCCGAAACTTATAATTGCTTTTATAAGTGGGGTGAAGCATATCAGGGTAAAGAAAATCCAATTGTAATTACTATGAATGCTAATAAAGTAATTTTTGCAGATTTCAGGTTTATTAATGAACCCATAGGCGTCTCAGGAGAAAGAGCATTGAATCGTTCCTTATCTCAGGCTGAATATATTAATATTTTGAGTTGGCAGACCAATCCCATAAATTTTGAAATCACCATAAGTAATTACAAAATATTCCAAGTTCATAATGGAAAAAGAAATCTAATAGTCGAGTTGAATGCCAATACTTTTGAATATAGACATAGGAACGTCCAGGAGAATACTGCCTATACTTATGAAATTGTAGCTATTAATAGTGATGGGAGAGAAGGCCGTCCGGCAAAAATTGTTGTTGAATAAATGAGGCAAAAGGAGGCCAGTTTCCAAGCTTCCTAATAAAGTTATAAGTAGATTGGTAATTGCCATATGTACATTAAATATACGAATGAGAAAAGCGAAAATTCTCAGAAGGGGGAGAAAGAAATGAAAAAGATATTGCTTTATATGTTCTGCGTTTTGGCATTTATTTCTATAATTGCTTGTCCGAAAACATCGACAGAAATGGCAGAAATTAGAATTTCATTAGTAAAGTCACCTCTAGTTGTAGACCCTTCTCCTGAGGGTTGGGTTCCATTGCCTGATGAGCCTGTAGTAATCCTGACTGAACTCAATGGTGTAGGGTGTGATATAAGTTCTGTCAAACTTGAATTAGTGTTTGAAGGAGAGAGTGGTTGGCCAATAACAAAAGTAGGTGGAAGAATAAACGCATTTGGAAGTCTATCGGTAGATTTTTCTAATGAATTTTATGCTCTCCATTCTACATACGAAAGGATTAAGATAACAGTAACGGGCGGAGACGATAACGGTTTTCAAATATCAGCAATCGCTTATTTCGATATTATCTATTCAGGAACTTACTAGTATGAGAAAGGTTGAGGTGATTGGAAGCCAGAGCCAGGAATCTGGAAAGAAAGATAAATAAATATGAGAGGACGTCGAGCGTCAACTCTCCCTTCATGGGAGTTCCTTAAACCCCCTTTTGCTTATGCCGACGTCCTCTCTCTTTTCAATAGATATCCAGAAGAGACAAACAGACTTACTTTTATTGACTCATTATTAATTTTTTGAGACCCCCCCAAAAAAGTAAGATCAACAAAAATAAATAAATCCTAACCGATTAGAATTACTAGAAAATCGCCGGGAGTACTTCATACCCAATATAGATACAAAGGACTGATGTCAACTAGTTGATGATACAATCCCTTAATTGAAGCATACATGAATCGACTCAGGGAGCGCCGCTAATCTTTGACTATTCCAGATCAGTGGAGCAGGAATCTATTTCTCTTCTTTCGGCTTAAGTGGTCTGCTCAGTATTTGAATAGATACTAAGTGTCAAATTAAGCTCTTCCTCAAATAGCTAAATTTCAGATAAAAACCTTAAAACCAACTCATTAAATTTCTCGGGATTTTCTATATTTAAAGCGTGGCCTGCATCGGTAAAAATTTCGTTTATAGATGATCAGGTGACCAGGAGGAAATTACTGATGGCAGTTAAAGGTACTCAAGAGATTTTCATAAGCTTTAGCGCTAGAATCCTTTTTGAGATCGGGCCACTCGGGTTGAACTTTACTGCCATCTGTTATTAAGACTGGTTTCTTCCATAATGAACTTGTATTTATCATGAAGACTCTTTTTGAGATATCACAATACCATGAACCAATAACATTAAGCGAATAACCTTCTTTTCCTACAGTACAAAAACGTGAATACATTAGCCAATGGCTATTTTGTTCTGACTCAAAGGCTGTTCCTGGATATAAATCGTGGTCTTTTTTTCGCCCATCAAGATATGCTCCCCCAATTTTTTGAATTAATGAGCGATCTGTGTCCTCCTTTGGTCCCGGTACCCAAAGGATCTCAAGATAAACCTCTGATCTGCCAGTAAAAATATCTTCAATATTTCCGATCTTAAGAACTCCTGACTCCTTAGTTACTTTCTCACCATATAATGGAGCTCCTATTTCAGTGACTTTCAAATCTGCAGGGTAATAAAAAGAAATACCAAATTTAGTATATTTGTTTAATTTACTTTTAGAGTATCCTGTATGCAGTAAAATGAAGATGATTGCAATCATGATTCCTAAGCACTTTAAACATTTATTTCTCATTGAAATTCTCCTATTGAGCTTAAAAAATATTTTTATTACCTCAATATTCATATTTAGATCCAATATTCCTCATATCAATTTTATAAAAGAAGATATTGGGCAATGAATTACTCTACAATCTATGCTTAACACTTTTCTTCCATAACGCTACACTTTTTTATCCTGCTGCTGATAGCTAAAGGTAAAACAAAGAAGAAAGATCAAAGACAAGATCATAAATAGTTTTTTCAAGTTCCCCTCCTTACTTAGGATAAGAATATTAGAATTAACTTTACAGAGATTGTCAACTTGAATTGTTTATCCTTCACCCAAAAGCACTAAATCTAAGGAAATTCCAGGGAATCTAATCCTAATCGATTAGGATTACTAGAAATCGCGGGTACCTCATCAGTAGAGAAACATATAATCAATAGATCACAATAGGGTGGAAGACTTGAATTTGTCTCTTTCCTCAAAATCCCATTTCTGAGGAAATTCTATGGTTATATTAATATATATATTAATAGTCGGGAGTGGGGGTAGAAAGAAGAAAATGTCTTGTCGATTAGGAACTCTATAGGATTCGCGCCGAGTACTTCAGGAGCACCAAAAAATCCCTTAGCCTACTGGAAATCTTCATGGCAGTGACAATTCTTATTGAGTGGTTTTCTATGCTTTTTAGAATTCGAGTTCGAATAGAGAAGCTTTCGTTATCTTCGGTTCAGTAACAACAGTTGCCTGAACATGCGCCGAAAATCTATGGAAACACCTGGTTTCAAACAGAGTGAATGGCGTTATTTCAACTCGGGGTCATATAAGTTGTGCATCATCTTCTTTGATTTAATGTCCCAGATCTGCACACTTCCATCCCAGTCTCCTACTGCCACGTATCTGCCGGAGCTGCTTATAGCAATCTCCGATACTATTCCAAGGGGTGTGATAGGCATTATACTTTTTCCTGCGGCTATATCCCAAACATCAACCATTCTGTAAGTGGGCAAATCTCCCTTTAGGATTACTAGAATATCTCCCTTTTGACTTATGGCTGCATTTCTCGTATCCCGATACAAGGAAGTATCAGAGCTGAATGGAGTTTCATACATGGTTTCTTCGGATCCCACCCTGCGTATGTGTCCGCTAGAATCCAAAACAATTTCTTTTTCTAAGTTCTCCCATCCAACTGCTGCAAATTCACCTTTTTTTTCTCGTTTAATTATCTCGCGAGTTTCTGCATCTGCCACAAAGGCTCCAGACGATGAGCTACCCGCTATTTTTTTCCCGTCCGGGCTGAAGACGATATGGGAAATGTTCGAGAAATAACCTTCTTTTAATTTTCCCAGATAACTCCAATTTAGGGCGTCGACAAAATAGATACCCCCCTGCACATTACCGAGCACCATGCGATCACCTGAGGGGCTGAAGGCAATGACATGAAAAGCCCTAGCTGAGGTTGGTTTCTTTAATTTCACTGCGGCTTTACTGTCCCGAAAATCCCACACAGAAACAGGACATAATCCTCCTGCTAGCTTGGATTGTGTCACGCCGTATACCAGGTATCGACCGTCCGGGGTGAAGGAGAGACTCCAGGTATTTCGTTTTAGTTTACCGGAAGACTTCTGAAGGCTTCCTGTGGAAACTTCCCAGATCTTGATGGTTCTCCAGCCTGTAGATGCGAGCATGGTCTCATCCTGGCTGAAGGCAAGAGCATTGATTTTGGTTTTATGTGCTTTGGATCGTTTCTCTTGTGCCCAGACATCTTTGATGAAACCTGCCAAAAAAAACAAAAGAAAAATTGTAGTTATTTTTTTCAAGTTCCCCTCCTTACTTGTGATACAGTAATTAGACTTAACAGAACAGAGATTGTCAACTCGAATTATTGCCTCTTTCCTCCACTAAAAAACATTATCTCTGAGGATATTCTGAATCTCATTAATTATATATATTAATGGTATGGAGTGGGGGGAATTATAAAAAGAAGATGCTGTCTAACCGATCAGAAAGTACAGATGAGACGAAAATGACTTAAGATTTACTGAGTTGAATGGTAAATTGGCCGCCTGAATCTGTCCCAGTTCCGTTAATCGTTTGTCCATTATTCGATACAGTAGCGTTTATTGTTGCAGTGTAGATCAATGCGCTATGGATAGTAATTCTGATGTCCTTTCCCGTGACAGATCCAGAGGCGGTTCCTCCGAACCCCATGCCAGAGGACCAAGTTCCGGTCAAGTTATTCCCACTGTGGATAACTGACAAATCAAGCCGTTGGGTTCCATTTTCGGGACTATGGGTTGTTCCGGTCCATTCGCCACTTAGGTTAAAAAATGTAAATAAATCACAACTTGCGCACAAGACAATAATAGATAAAAGCAA
>SDBT01007570.1_pt1 | contig 17846 bp, 27 predicted proteins | sample 2277101 | NCBI WGS metagenome assembly SDBT01 (sample SAMN10404973, study PRJNA504765) | marine sediment metagenome | isolation source: marine sediment core GS10_PC15, 103 cmbsf | place: Arctic Ocean: Southern Knipovich Ridge | collected 2010 | reverse complement strand
AATAACCGATTTCTACACAAAAACCTTTCGATACATCGACAAACCTTGACAAACGTCTCGTAACCTGCTACAATATAGCAAGACATGGAGAAACGGAGGTTGTCATGGAAGTCCAGCGCGAAATGTTCTACACGATCCCGGAGACACAGAAGATTCTCCGACAGTCTCGCGCCGTGGTCGAGAGATTCATCCGGCACGGTGTCTTGACCATCGCGCCGAGGGACCCGAAAGGGTGGGCTCAGATCACGGGCGGGTCGATCATCGCCTTGCAGTTGGAGCTTGCGAAGGAAGTCCCGCACCTCAAAGGGTCGCCGCCGGAAACCAGGGAATCCTTGATGGAACGAGCGAAGGCTATGGCATGAAAAGAGCCCCGGTCCGGGAGACAGGAATCTAACGGACCGAGGCAAGCGACACGATGCCACGAAGGCAACCGATGAACGGAGTATACCAAAATGGCTGCGAATGAGCAATGTGAGAAGACGGCTCGCGAAGAGAACGGAGAACTCGACAAGAAGGTGGAACTCGAAAAGAAGGTGGAACTCGAAAAGGAGCTCGACCGCATCAAGGCGATGAACATCCACCAACGGATGCACGCAGTTATGGATGGGGTCAAATACGTCCAGAAGGAAAAGCCAGCTGGCGGAGGACTGCAATACAAGGCTCTGATGCACGACCGCGTGACGGCAGCCGTGCGGCCATGGATGGTGAAATACCGGCTCCACTACTTCGCGACGGTGTTGAGCTACAAAGTCGAACCGCTCGTGGTTTGGAAGAAGTTCGGAGACGAGCGAAAGGAGTCCACAACGTTCCGCGTCGAGATGGTGGTGCGGGTATGTTTCGTGAACATCGACAAACCCGAAGACCGTTTCTCTGTGGAGGCCGTGGGGTTCGGCGTGGACGACCGCGACAAAGCGCCGGGTGCCGCCGAGACGTACGCCGTCAAAAACGCGATGGTCAAAGCCTTGGATTTGGAAAGCGGCGACGATCCGGACCAGACCTACACGGACCCCGACGAGACGGTGATGAGCGCGCAACAGGTCGCGACGGAAACCACGCAAGCTCTGAAGGACGCGAAGCTCGCGTTGTACGACACGTGCATCGATAGGGCCGCTCTGGTTTACGACAACCCCGAGGCTTACGTCCGATCTTGGATGCACGACAACAAGGTCACATTCGAGTCGAGCACGGGCGATGACTTCAGGCGCTGTCTGCGTGAAATCGCAAGGTCTAAGCCCAAGCCGTCGGAGGGGCCCAAGTCGGTCGAGGCGCCGGAAGTCAGTGCTTCGGCTGGCATCGGGAAACCCGCACAGCAGGAACTCCCCACCGACACGCCGAAGGAAGAGGAAAAGCCGAAGCGCAATAGGGAGTTGGTTTGATGGCTAACGACAATAAAAATACCGATACGCCCTTCATCCAATGGATGAGGCTGATGAATCTAAACATGCTCAAAGCCGTCCCGTCTTCGCGCGAACGGGCAAGCCAGGTCTATGACCGGGCGATCATTCTGGCTGTCGAGGCAGGTTTCCCTTTTGCGACGGAAGACTTTCAGAACGCAAAAGGCTGCAACCTCGAAAGCGCCTACTGTTCAGCGGTGATCGGTGGAAACATCCGAGCAGCGCAGAGTATCGAGCATGCCTTGGGCCGGCCCCCGTTTATCCTCGACAATGTGGACCCTGGGCACTGGAACACGGCAGGTCTTCACATGACCGGAGATCGTGTACGCGGTCGTTTGGCTCGGGGTTTCAAGTTTCCGTGGAAAGGAGAGAAAGTCACCGTCACGAGTTTTTCTGACGACGGCACATCTGTCGTTGCGTGTTCTTATTATGAGCCGAAGCGGGATTCTCGAGGACATAAGACGGGCCCCGCAAAGATTCGTAGGAGATTCACCATCACGCGCGGCGATATCGTTGCCGACAGAGCAGAGCGAAAAAAGGCTATGGACGTGGACCACGAACCGGAGGAGACTTGATGGCCAACGAATCAGCGAGCGACCCCAACACGGCAACCGGCCTAGACATGGCTGAGCCCGGTTCCGAATTCACCGTCGTCTGCATCCTTGTTGACGGAAAAATCTACACGATACGGATGAAGCCTCTGGAGGATTTTGAGACATGAAATCCAAAGTGAAATATGCCTGCCCTGGTTGTGGGCGCTCGACGTTTTTCTCCCTGACTGCCATTTCCTTCACCGGTCAATTGATTGAGACGGCTGAGATTGAGTGCGGATCATGTGGAGATTGTTTGCACTGTTACGGTGGAGATTCGTGCTACCCGGATGGCAGTGAGCATTTCTGGTTTTCCGAGGGTCCTGGTAAAGCACACGAATGGAAATGGCATGACGGGAGGGACGGTACGTGATATCAGAGACCAAGGCAATGTGCGCAATCAAGGACAAGGAACAATTCAAGAGCCCACACACGGGGATAGAGTTGTTTTCTGACAGACAGAGCGCATTCGACAGCCCCCTTTATTGTGACTGCGCCGTCGTCGTCCCGGTACTTGTCACCATCCAGGAGGTCGGAGGCGGACCTATCGTCCAAAAAGACGAGGAGATTAGTGACACAGAAAACCCTTGACACCCCGCCCGTTATCTGATACACTACAGTATCAAAGCGATACGAACGCAACCCAAGAGGAGACAGGACATGATCCAAGCAGTCAGTATCCAGGGATTCCGGTATCTCGAAAACGTCGAGATCAACCTGCACGGCGCGACGATGTTCGCCGGGCGAAACAAAAACGGCAAGACAACCCTCCTAAACGCGATCCGCTTCGCGCTGTTCGGTCGGTGCGACTGGACGACGAAGGGCGGCGCCGGCGCGAAGGAACTCATCGCCGATGGCGTGGATGCGGCGAACATCGCATTGACCGTCACCGGGAAGAGCGGAGCCGCCCTGTGGTGGTCCTGCCAAATCTCCAGGAAGAATACCGAGGTCATGCTCACGGACGCGGCGTCCGGCGAGTTGCTGGCGGAGTCCAGGGAGTCCGCGTGGTCCCACCTCGGCTGGGACCGGAAGTCAGCGGAAGCGGCGTCGTTCCCGGAGGAGTTCTGCGAATCGGATGGGCTCGGTAACGCGTTGGTCGAAGTGCTCGGCGCGTCGATGACTCCGATAGACCTCGCGAGTTACGCAGAGAAGCTCGGCACCTTCGAGCCGTCGTTCGTCGAATCCATCACCAACGCAACGGCTCATCTGTCCGGGTCGTTGAAGTTGACGACTTCCGCTCACTGGAAAAAGCTGGGCACGGCCGCATACGACAAACGGCGCGACACGAACACAGAGATCAAGACGCTCACGGGCCGAATCGAGAACATGGTGACGACGGAGCCTCCGGTCGCGCCGGACGGCAAACCGATGGAGGTCTCGGACACCGACGAACTGTTCAACGCGATCTCTTCCTTGAAACTCGAACGCGATGGATGTGTCGAAGAGCGCGCGATCTTGGCTCAGCACGACGACGGCTCGCTGGAAATCGATCCGCTCCTCGAAAGACTCCAGGAAGCGAAGAAGCAGCATGAACAGGCGTCATCGGACCTGGCCGAGAAACAGACCAAGCGCGATGAACTGAAAACCGAAATCACCAGGCTCGTGAACAGTCGCGCGGTATTGAGCCTGGAGAACGAGAACGGGAAGACACAGATTGCCGCAATCGCCGAGACGCTCAAGAAGCACAAGCCGGGTGTGTGCTCCTCGTGCGGACAGAATTTGCCGACAGGCGGCGCCGATAGCGCGCGCGCGGCGTTGATTGACAAACTCGACATGGCGAAAAAGAACATCGCCAATCGAGAGAAGTCTATCTCAAAGATCGAGAAGACCGTCTCCGAACTGGGCGTCGAGAGTTCGTACGCCGACAGCGACGTGGAACAGTCGGAGCGCGCACAGAACGAATGGGCGGAAACGAGCACGGAGGTCTCCGCCGAACTGAAGCGCGTCGCGAAGATCAACGAATCGCTCGAAGGGCTCTCCGGATTGTCCTCCGACGGACTGACCGAGAAAATCACGGACTTGGAAGCCAGGATCTCGAAAGCCGAAGAGAACGCCAAGGCGCTCGACGAGTACGACGAATACAGCCAGTGCATGAAGCGCGTCGAAACCCTTCGACACAATCTGCCGATCCTGGAGTGGATTGTGGAGCACGTGAAGGGCGGAAAATTCCAGAACGCCTGCGTGGTGACTCCCGTCGAGGAGTTCATCGCCAAGTGCGCCAAGTCCCTGGAACCCTTCGACGTGGTGATGGGATACCGAACGGGCGACAAGCTGTTGGAGCTCACGATCGATGGGCGCCCAATGCGTGACGCGTCGAACGGCGAGAAGTTGTTGGCACGGTACGCCGTCGCGAAGACGTTCTCGGAATACGGCGGCCTCGCCGTCCTCGACAACTGCGATACGCTGGACGGCGACAACCGGAGCGAGTTGCTTGCTCAGTTGTCCGAGGCCGGCGACAACGCGACGATTCTCTGCGCGACGGCGTTGTCGGGATTCGAGGAAGACTTCAACCCGGATCGCATCGCAGAAACGATGGCGCCGCTAAGCGTCGGCTTCGTGAAACTCGGCGCTGTGGAGATGTTCCGCCACGCCAAGTAAGAAACCCAATCGGCAGGAGCGAGCCAGGTACCGCGAGAAACCCGAAACAGGCAAGCGAGCCAAAATATAAAGAAACCCACACAAAGATAGCGTGCCAACGAGAGCAAGAAGCCCAAACCAGAAAAGCGAAAAACATCTTGACAACCGGCTAGACCTGTGATAGCATAGTGATGCGATACGAACCGGGGAACCGATATGAAGTCAGGAATCATCCGAATCGTCAGGTGGCAAGAGCAGTTCGAAGTCTCCGAAAAGCAACGGGCTTGGCGGGCCGGCGACAGGATGCAGGCGGGGGCCCTCAAGTACCTTCGAATCCCCGTCTCCGGTCAGTCGTGGTCTCACGAATACCGAACACTCCTCGACGCGGCCGGGCCCGACGCGGCGGCGGTCTACGGCATCTACGTCAAACTCGCGGAACTCGCTGCGCAGTGGCCCGCTGACGAGCGCGGATTCGTCTGGTTACGCAAAGGTATTCCCGCGACCGCCGAAGACGTGGCATCACTAACCGGATTCTCTCTTGCCGACGTAATGACCGCGCTCCAAGTCCTCTCGAACGAACGCGTCGGCTGGATCGAAGTGGACCGCGGCGACTATCGCGACACGGAACAGCTACTACCGGGCATCGCTGAGGGCGATACAGAGCCCGAAAACGAGCCTCAAGACGAAAAGTCGCACCCGTCCATACCCTCATTCCAAACCACAGGGGGGAAGGCCACATGGAGCCCCACAGCGGAATCTGTGCGCGAGCTAATCCGGGAATGGTCCACGCTGGACGTACTCACCCAACTCGACGACCTCCGGGTCTGGATGCTCTACAATCGGGACAAGAGGTGCACCCCAAGCGGCATGAAACGCCGGATCTACAATTGGTTCACAAACGCCGTCGATCCGGGGTTCAAGGCACGTCCCAAACGCGAGCCTAAAACGAATCAAGAGCGGTTCACGCGATACCGACGATTGCTCCTGGACTGGACGCAGGACGCCGTGATCCACGCATTCATGACCGGATCGGAATGGGAAGCGCGAGAGAAAAAGCGAATCCGGAGGGAGGAGTCGGCCGAGGAACAAAGAGGCATCGCGGCACAGTCCAGGTCGCGCACGTCGCCGGAGTCGATTGGAGACATTGGAGAGCCAACGAAACAAATTCATCCGCTGTCATCCATTAAGACAGGTCAGAAACGAGGAGTTACCGAAACAACCAAGGAAGGAGACCCTGAGGATTAATCGCGCAATCTATCTAGTCAGGCATCCAAAGGAATCATTCCATGTTTCACGAGCAGACAATCATAATGGGTGCAGATATACGACGATTTCGGGACAACCTCATAAGAGCCCATCAGGAACTTCGTATCGTAATCGACGATGTCCAGAACGTTGCCCGATCATCGTTGGCCTATAGGAAGCGACGCCATGCCCTGAATCACAATGCGCTCCACCCCGCGTCCGGAGACCCTCAAGGGCGAACCGCGAGCCAATGGTGGGCAAAACAGAGGCGACAGCGTCACGGCAAACCTGCCAGGAAACAGAGTAGGCGATATGGGTAATATCTGGAAATCGATCACGCATTTAGATCCCGGAGACGCCCAGGTGACCGAAATGGAAATGGACTGGAAAACTCTTTACATGATCGAACTGATGCAGCCTTCGGCCACCTGCCCGTTCTGTCATCGGGACATCGGTCCCATCGACGATGAGCATGATGTTGATCGGTGCATGGAGCGGCGCGCAATTTGGCTGGAGAAATGGTGGGGAAAGAAACGGAGTACACGAGATGGATAAAGATTTGGAATCATTCATGTTGGCCGCGAGGCGACAGTGTGCAGAACCGGCCAGCGAACCGCTCGTCGTCAAAGCCTGGTATGTGGACAAAGAGGCGCTGACAATGCGTCCGATCACATGGCTGGAAGATTGTGGCTGTGGTCAGGTAGCCTGCAAAATGCCATACATGCTGGGCGTGCGCACCGTCAAGGCAGTCGATTGGATTCCGGTTCCATACATCGTGAATTGGGATAGCATCTTCTCTGACGCGGAGGCGGCCGCAATGTGGATTGAGAAAGAGGTGGAGCAATGAGCGACCCCCAACCGCAGTACCCGAAACTCCCGTCAAGTTGGGAAATCGTCAAGTACACCCTGGACGGCTTTGCGGCCACGAGCAAACGCGGCGTGCGCGTCATCTACAGTTTCGAGAATCACGACGAGAAGAAATGGATCCACGTCTCGTGCTCTCGAAAGACTCGTGTCCCGTCCTACGATGACATGTGCTACGTGAAGCGACTCTTTCTCGGGGAAGACAGCAAGGCGATCATGGTGTTCGCTCCGAAGGAGACACACGTGAACATACACCCGCATTGCTTACACCTTTACGCCCCGATCGACCACGACCCGTTGCCGGAGTTCTCTGAGGTGTTGCCGGCCGGATTCAGGAGCATATGAGCGAGCGCGACGACAACTGGGAGCGGTCATCTTGCGAAGTGAAAGCACTGCTAGGGCACACCTACAGCGTAGATGGCTGGATACATCGAGACGATGATTTCTTCGTGTTCAACGCGTACAAGCAGTTTACCCCAACCGATCCCCCAACAGACAAACAATTCCGCCTAATTCTGGTCCACAAACCGACCAACACGGTCCTATACGGTCCAATAGCAACGCACGAGACGGCCGACTATGTAATCCGAGAATATGGTCATCTGCTTCGAGCATACCTGCGTGGCACAATGTCCGGCGACGATGTCTCATCAGAAATCAGAAGCGATGGGGTTGTCCAAGCGTTACTGAATGCAGGGAAGACTCTGGAAGCAAATTACGCGGAAGAGAAGACATCATGAAATCCCTCGGAATAGACCTGAGCATGAGAGAGGCCACCATGGCGTGGCGAGGTCCTGGGAAGAAATGGGTCTACGCCGCCCCGGACCCAGGCCGTTTAGAAGCGCTTTCTAATGCCCTTTCGATTGCCTTGAAATGCGGCTGCAAGGTCGCCGCAATCGAGCACCCATACTACGACGAAGAAAAGCGCGTGGACACCTATGGCAACCTGATGGCCGTGCTCGGCGCTGTGAGACTGGTTGCGAAATCGCTGGACTTCCGCGTCGTTGAAGTCTACCCCGCGACGTGGCGCCAGGTTCTGCGAGTTGGTGGGTACTTGCCGAAGACGCGAGAGGCCCTGAAGGATTTGGCGAAGCAGGTCGCCACGTGGGAGGGCGCGGAGGTTGGCGACGACGACAACGTCGGGGACGCGGTCTGCATCGCAGTGTACACAGACGCCCTACTCGCGATGGACATAAAGACTGGAGAGGATTCGTTCGCATGAAGATGGATATCCGCGACTGTTGGGGGACGCCGGCCGAGTTTATGCCCATCGTCGAGGCGCTGTTCGGCCGTATAGGTATCGATGTCTGCGCCGAACCGTACAACGCGAAATCCGAGAAATACATCCGCGCGTCTCAGGATCCGCTTAGGCAACGGTGGCTTGACCCCGAGCATGGAATCTTCACAGGGTGGTGTAACTACCCATACTCGGCGCACAAAGACTGGCTGGCGAAAAGCATATCGGAAGGGATGCGGACTTTTCAGACGGGAATGATCGTGCTGTGTCCTATCAGTACCGGCTCGGCATGGTGGCATGAGTACGTAGCGCGTGCCTCTACGATCTATTTCTTGAGAGAGCGGATCCCGTTCGTGCCTCCGCCGGGTGTCACGGAATCGAGCGGTAAGCAGGACAGCGCTCTCGTGCTTTTTTCGAAGAAACCCCCACATGAACCGCCTGCGCGATTCCGGTTTCTGGATTGGAAGATGATGCTGGGGAAGGACTCGAAGTTGCACTCTCCCCAATCGCTGAAGCGGTACGAGAAACAACTTGACATACTGCATGGACAGTGATATACTAGAGGATAACAGCGACACGGAGGGTAGCTAGATGGACATACTGAGCCCAAAAGAAATCGACTTCAACACAAACACGGGTCGTGCAAGCACTACCGCCCTATCACGTCATGCGTGGGCTGCGAATGATCGGATTGATGGGCTTGAAAAAGCGCTGAAGTTCGTCCGGACCGAACTGGTCGCGATGACGGCGGACCGGGACACGCAGGCGCGCCAACTTCGAGAAGCCGTCAAAGAAGTCGAAGAGCTGACCCTTGCCCAGCGCCCGTCCCCGGAGCCAGAAGACGAAGATCTCGACGCCCAATACACTGGCCCAGCCCTTCGGCATTCAGTGTATAGGTTCGCGCTGCACATGGAGAGCAAGCTACGGGAGCATGACGACAAGGGTGCGCGCGGATGGCTGAAATCCGATATCGACTGGCTGTTCGTGCGCTTGCGTGACGAAGTGAACGAACTTGGCGAAGCCCTAGTGGATAACGATTCTGCCGAGACGATACGAGAGTCCGCCGATGTGGCCAACTACGCCATGATGATCGCGGACAAGCTCATGGCTGAGGATGCGCCGTTACTCGCGGCAAAGGAAGCCGAGCCCGCCCCGGAAGCGCCCGCGCCGAAGACGGTGGCCGTGGTGCCAGAGGAAGTCGAAGCATTGATGAATGAGCTTCTCAATGAGCTTGCCTGCAATCACCTTGTCCAGGAGCTTATCGATGTGTACAGGCCCGCACGCGCCGCCATGGACCTGCTCCCGGAGGCGACGGTGACGGAGTGGAATATTGGATTATTCACTTTCGGTAACGAGATGTTCGAGCTTTCGAGAATCATAAGCGGTAAGGAGCAAAAGGTTCTTATCCCAATCGAAATGGTTCCTAATGGTACTGGGTACGGAAAGCGTTTACAGATACACATCGCGATGTTGCCCGGTGTAGCGAGATGGGAGCCCGCCGCCCCCGAGCCCGCCGAGGAGCCGGAGCCGCCCCAATGCGAGAAGTTCTCTTCATGTGTTTTCAGCGGGCGACCACGACGGTGTCTCGTTTGCACCTATGCCAAGGAGCCGGACGCCGCGCCCGAGGAGCCCAAGTACGGGCCGGAGGTGGTGACGGAGGTCTGGGATGGGGATGGCTGGATTGGGTCCAACGACGACGCGACTGTATTCAATTGGACTCTCCCGGAAGAGGTGTTACTGTTGGGCAAATTCGAACTCGCTCTACAGACGCTGAACTGCCCCTACCGCACTTCCCCCACCGACGCCCATGAATTCGGCAGAGAGTGGGACAAGGACAACCCCGGCGACGGGTACGTGAGCCGGAAGGAGAGCGACGCATGAGTGAACTATGCACAAAGGACAATCCGTACTCCAAGGAGCGTGACTTTGCTGGCGCTAGATGGGAGCACGACGCAGCACACGAAGACGGGCATCAAGAAAACGGATACCCAGGCGGTGACATTGTAAGGATGAAATGCAATAACTGTGGGCTACAGTGGAAAAAGGAGTTAGCTCAATGAGTGAGCTTGATCACCCAAACGAACCATGGCTCGAAGACGGCTACGTGAGCTGGAAGGAGACGGGCGCATGAGTGAGTGGACGATGGATACCGATGCAATCGAGCTTTCCGTTGCAATGACAGGCAGTGCCGATACTCTCTTATATCGGCTGAAACAGGCCGAAAAGAATGCCAACAGCTGGGAGCGTCGCGAGTTCGATCTGGCCATGCGCCTCCACGCCGCAGGCTACTATCTCCCCGCCCCGCCAGCCGCAGCGACAGGGCTGGAGGCGTGGGATGCGGCACAATCGATAGTCCAAGACCTTGACGATCTTTGGGCGGAGGCACCAGGCAAGTTCCACCAAGCTCTTTGCGGTATGCATGTCAGCAACATAGCCTCACTCGTTGACGGTGTTAGAACATCCCAGCCCTGCGTCGAAGCGTTGCGGGGCGTGCCGAATCCTGCGGCGGTGCCGGAGCTGATTGAGGCCGTTCATGAATGCATAGAGCGCGCGCCTCTTGGAAGTCCGATTGAAAGGCGACTTACGGAAGCTATCAGAAACCTCTTAAAGGAGCCCGAAGCCGATGCCAAAGACTGACCCGACGCCTGAACAGGAGTTCGCCAAGGTGCTTAACCGGCACCCATTGCCGCTATACGTAGAAGACATAGCAACCATCGGCACATGTATTTGGGATACGCACGGTAAGATTATGTTGTCAATCGTCCCTGTGCCAATAGCAGACTTTTTCGTCCACCGCGTCAACGCCTACCCCGGCCACGTTGCGGAGCTGGCCGAGAAGGACGCGGAGATTGAGCGGCTGCGGGTTATTGTCAAAGATAATGACGATAGGCACTTTGAACTAGGCAGACAGCTCAACGCCGAGATGAAGGGCCAGGGGGATTACATCGCCCTGCTTTCGGCCGTGGCCGTGGCGGCGCCAAAGGTGTTAGGCCAGATGGATAACTGTCATTACACAGAGGACGTGACGGGCACGGAAGACTACGACGATTTGCTGGACACCCTCGGCAAGCTCAAGGCGCGGGGAGAAGGAGACGGCTCATGAGAATCAGACTGGAATTCAAGATCGAAGATTTCTGGATCGGAGTTTTCTGGCAGAGACGAGACCCATACGGAACCCTGAACGTTTGGGTTTGCTTCCTTCCGTGCGTGCCAATACACATTATATTTCCCAGATCTGCATGGAGGACGTGACGCCATGACTGACAACCCCGTTCCGCCGGCGACAGAAAAATGATGGACACTGGCTACATGTTCGCCTCGCGCTCGTCGGATTCGCATTCGGCGTTACCGCGTCGAGCTTATACCTCATGGGCAAGATGAGGTCAACGATGGACCGATTCATGGACGTGTTCGACGAGTTGGATTTCTTGATTGACGAAAACGAAGGGGGCCCGGATGAGCGACGCGACGAAACCTGAATCGAGAACGTGCGCTTCGTGCGGAAGACAACGCGCGCTCTCAGGATTCGCATGGACCACGAACCCGATCGAAGGCAGGCATCGTGGAACCATCTGTCTCGACTGCAAGCCGCTGCCAGTCGTGAAATGCGAAGACTGCGGAACCGAACTCAGGGACACCAACGGACGCACAAAGCGATGCAAGCCATGCGCCAGGAAATACACCAACGCGACGCGAGGACAGCGCGCACACAATGGCTCCAGGCAAACCCAAATTGCATCGAAGACCCGAGGCGCGCCTCGCATGTATACTCTTGAGTGGTACCCGCGAGACATCGACCTCGAAGAAATGGCGCTCGCATCCGGCGTGCTCATGGTCGAGGAGGGCCTCGGGACGCCACTGTTCGAAACCGACGACGGAAAGCCAGACGATCGCGCCTGGCTGAAGTTCATGAACGAGAACTCGTACAAGCTGCAAGCATAAGGAGAAGACGATGAAGAGGCGACACCGTAAACATCTTGAGGGATTGCTTGAAGCCATCCTCGAAGGCATCGGAATCAATCTCGCGTACCTGCAAGATCTAGGTGAGGCGGATCGTGACCCCGCCCAAGGCGAGGGCTGCACCTGCGGATGTAGCGGCGGTGGTGTCTCGGACGCCGAGGACACGATCGCTGGTCTCTTGCCGGATCAAGTCATTGTAGACGAGTTGTCTCCCGTAGACACTCCAGAATCGGTCAAGTCGGGTGGTGTCGCGGACGCCGAGGACGAAGAGACCCGCTCCGCCCCTCGCACCGGAGCCTGAAGGGACACCTGTAAGGGAGGGAGAAGCGACATGAAAGCGAAGACCATCAAGGCAGTACTGGCAAGGAAAATGGGTGAATGGTTCGCGTCGATCGACGACGAACGCTATCACGCTCGCGAACAAAGTCCAGGTCGTGCTGAGGTTTTACGGGGAGCCGGACGAGATTCACGAGAATTACGATTTCGAGCACTGCATGTCCTACTGGCAGAGCTGGGACCGTCAATTGGTTCTCCGTCCAGCGTCACTGGAGGCCTTGCTGGCGAGGGAGCTGCGATACGTCGGCTCGAAGTATCCTCTGTGCTCCATAATCCGGACTCGGAAGTTCATACAGCGCGGCTGGTCAATCAACGCCGGCCAGTTGCTCAAGATGGCGATGCAGTTGAACGCGCTGGACCTGGAAGACCTCGCCGTCCTCGAAGACCAGTTGATCGGCGTGGACACGGCATACTTCGTCGAGATCATCGAGAAGCTGAAAGCGCGAGACACAAATCGCGTTGATTCGGCCTACCTCCTCGAAATCATTGACCGGATATTCTGAAACTCCGGAGGACGATCATCCTGGAGTAATGCCAATGAGTGACGTTTTAGAGACACTGTGGGTTGTGCTCGACGCGCTGAAGGGTCTGAAATTGCATCCTCAGAAGACGGAGTATCCCTTGCAGGATACGATTGCATCGACTCTGCATAATGCTGGTGTTCCATTCTCCCGGGAAGTGGTGATCGGAGATGGTTGTCGTATCGATTTCTTGTGCGACGGAGGTGTCGGTATCGAGGTGAAGCCGGGCGTTCCGAACAGCACCGCGGTGAGAGCTCAGGTCGATCGGTACTGTCGGTGCGATCCCATAACGGCTTTGGTGTTGGTCGTCGAGCGCCATATGATTGGGGCCCCGCTGGAGAGTCGAGGAAAGCCGGTGCATTATTTGGGTCTGTCCAAGAATTGGGGAATTACGACATGAGCGTTCCGTTGCACTTGGTGGCGCCTTCGACGGATGGCCATTTGTATGGACATGTGGAGTACGACGCCGGAGAGAACGAGTATGTGGTTGAGGCTGAGCCTTCGGTGTTGCAGATGGTCAAGCGTGTGTTGCCGGGCTGTGTCGCCGGACGTCGTTCCAATGGGAGCCAGGTTCGGTTTAAGGCTACGCGCCGTGCCGTCGAGGATCTCAATTGGGTGATGTTGCGGTATCCGCTTCGGGTGGAGTGTGGGGAGCGGTTGGAGGGGGACCGGCTGAAGGCCATAGAACACGCGGGGCGCCGTGAGAGAAATCACGAGTTGAAGCGATCCACGCCTCCGCCATGTTTCACGGGGACGCTGTTCGATTATCAGGCCGAGGGTGTCACATTCCTGTTGCAGAATGAGCGTACGCTACTGGCGGATGATATGGGGTTAGGCAAGACGGTTGTGGCTTTGGGAGCGTTGGCGGCGGCTGATGCATGGCCTGCTGTCGTGGTCGTGCCGCCGTCGGTGCAGCGCCAATGGGGTGAGATGGTTGACGCGTTCTTGGATTTGCCTGGGGAGGAACTATGGGGCGGTGCGAGTCATTTGGTGCGCGGGTTCAAAACGTACGACCTGCCGAAGGTCCCGATCTACGTTATTCATTACGGCCTGATTCGGGCGTGGTGGAAGGAACTGCTTGCTATGAACCCGCGCGCGGTGGTGTTCGATGAGATCCATGATCTTCGGCATACGGGGACTAAGAAATATTCGGCTGCGTCGATGTTGTCCGAGGGAGTCAGCTTCGCGTGGGGGTTATCCGGAACACCGATTTTCAATTATGGGAGCGAGATACACTCGGTGATGAACGTGCTTGACCACCTCTGTTTGGGTGGCTTCGAATCGTTCACCCGCGAATGGTGCGAAGGCTATGGCGTGAAGGTTGTTTCTGACCCGCACGCCCTGGGTGACTACCTTCGGCGCGAAGGAATGATGCTCCGTCATCGGAAGGCCGATGTCCAAAGTCAGTTGCCTCCCAAGCGCCGTGTGGTGACCGATGTCGACCATGACGACGATTTGTATCGTTCGATGATAGGGCGCGCTGTCGCGTTGTCGAAGGGTTACGCGAACATCAAGGATTGGCACGAAAAGGGCAAGACAAAGCGAGAAATCGAACAGTTATCTCGGAAGGCCAGCGGGGTCGCGAAGGCGGACTATGTGGGGGCGTTTGTCGGTTCGTTGGTTGCCGCCGGCGAGAAGGTGTTGTTGTTCGCGTGGCATCATGACGTTCATGACATTCTGTTAGAGTCTCTGGACGGCCAGAACGACGGTTTACGGGTCGTGTGCGTGACGGGTCGTGAGTCTGTGTCGGAGAAGGCGGAGGCGGTCCGGTCATTTGGTGCGGGCGAGGCCGACGTGGTCTTGTTGTCGTTGCGCGCGACCGCAGGGTTGGACGGGTTGCAGGGCAAGGGCACCTGCGTGGTGTTCGCCGAGTTAGACTGGTCCCCGGCGGTCCACAGTCAGTGCGAGGATCGTTTGCATCGGATCGGTGTCGCGACGGACTCGGTCATGGTCTACTATTTGGTGAGCGCGACCGGTTACGACGAGGTTATCCAAGAGAGACTGGGCCTGAAGGTGGGGCAGTTTCTCGGGCTGATGGGGGATGAGGGGGAGAGCGATGAGGACCGTGCCGCGTCCGGGGCTGCCGTTGAGAATCATTTGGATGGAGTCATTGCCAAGTTGCTGGAGCAGTCATGAGGGAGCTGTCCCTTTTCACCGGCGCCGGGGGCGGACTACTCGGTACTCAACTACTCGGATGGCAAACCGTAGGAGCCGTAGAAATCGATGACGACTGTTGCAGAATGCTCGACGCAAGACAACGAGACGGGAGCTTTCCCTCGTTTCCTATCTGGAATATGGACATCCGAGAGTTTAACCGAGCGGTCGCTCACCGCTATCGAGGCCGCGTTGATGTCATTACGGCCGGCTTCCCATGTCCCCCGTTCTCTGTCGCCGGAAAGCGCCTCGGCGCCGAAGACCCCAGGAACATGTGGCCCGCAACGCTCGAATGTATCCAGGTGGTACGACCCCCAGTCGTCTACTTGGAGAATGTTCCAGGACTTCTTGCCCGGAACCGACGAACCATCTACAAAGTGCTACTACGTGGCAAGAGGCGCAGACGGCATGTTGAGGCGATTACCCAAGACTTCCCTTCCTACTACGGGCGAGTTCTTGGGGACTTGGGACAAAGCGGGTATGACTGTCGGTACAGAATTTTATCCGCAGCCGAAATGGGAGCGCCGCATAAGCGCGATCGACTCTGGGTTGTGGCTCGGAACGCCTCGGGCAACGGTTGGGCTAGATCAGAGCGTTTTCGTAGGGGTAGACTTCCTTCACCGGAGGAGTTTGTTGCGAAGTGGCCCACCCCAACCGTGAATGGTGACTACAACAGAAAGGGGCTCAGCAAGAACAGCGGGGACGGGCTGGCCACGGCAGTGAAGGTGTGGCCGACACCCCAGTCACACGCCGCCGCACCTGGTAACCCTGAACGCGTAGGCCGCTTCGGAACCCAACACGGAGGCCGGAACCTCAATGATGAGGTGGCAAAGTGGCCCACGCCCCAAGCCTACTCGTCCCGCGACAGCCGACCGCCCGGTATCAACGCCCTCGACATCGCCGTCCGGAACATGTACCCGACGCCGAATGCGACCGACGGCAAGGGGCCCTCAACACGGTCAGAGGGGAAGGAACGCCCAAAGTGTGACGATGACCTGCCTGACGCCGTGGCGGCAGCCGGTCCGAGTGGCACCCTCAATCCCCAGTGGGTCGAGTGGCTTATGGGTTGGCCGCCGAACCACACATCCTTACTCCCAACCGACGGTACCCCGCATCAAGGTTGGGAGGTCGAGCCGCCCATACCCAGGGTCTCGACGGGCGTCAAGAATCGCACAGCCAGGCTCAAGGCCCTCGGAAACGGGTGGGTTCCACAGACCGGCGCGATGGGGTGGCTGCTACTGACTGAGGATCTCTTTCATGACTGACAGTATGAGTAACTGGGAAATTAAAGAAGGCGATGCACTCGATGTGCTTCGCGGGCTCCCCGACGAACATGTCCAGACCGTTGTCACGTCGCCGCCATACTGGGGACTGCGTGACTACGGGGTAGAGGGTCAGCTCGGCCTTGAGGCGACCCCTGAAGAGTACGTCGCGGGCCTCGTACAGGTTTTTAGCGAGATCCACCGCGTGCTTCGCGGTGACGGCTCCCTGTGGTTGAATCTCGGCGATTCATACTCAACGTCCATGTTGCGCCATGGGCGGCCGCGCAAAAGCCTACTCGGTATTCCGTGGCGTACCGTGATAGCGATGCAGGACGACGGATGGATACTCCGGATAGAGACAATATGGTGTAAGCAGGCGCCAGTCCCAGAGCAAGCGCTCGACAGGCCCGTGATAGCGCACGAGCACGCGTTCTTGTTTTCAAGGAGACCGACATACTACTACGACGGCGACTCCGTTCTCGAGCCGTACCGAACACCAGTTAAACACCGCGAAAAGAAGTCTGGACGCACCCCATTTATTGGCCGAAACGCCGAACCTCGTCCGCGTCAAGGCGGAGTCAAGAAAGGAACCCTCTTCTCAAAAGCCGGAAAGCCCCCGCTGTCTTGGCGTGTTGTCGGTCGCGGCCAAAGTGTGGACGGTCACCCGGCAACGTTCCCTGAAGATCTTATCACTCCATGGATACTCGCCGGCGCACCTGAAGACGGACTCGTACTTGACCCGTTCGCGGGCTCCGGGACGGTGGGCGTGGTTGCCCTACGTCACCGCAGGCGGTTCCTTGGAATCGAACTGAACCCGGAGTATTGCGAGATTGCGCGCCGGCGAATCCGGGAAGACGCACCGCTTCTGAATACCGGAGAAGAAGAAAGCCGTGAATCGGACGATCCCCCTTGACGAAACGGAGCTGTTTTGATACCATCGCCCCCGGAATGTTCCACGTGGAACATAGCTGGGAAGCTACATCCCAAGTGGCGTATTCGTCTCCGTGGTCTCGCCGGGACCCCCGCAAAGACCGGCGCCTCCCCACGGCGGCGGTGGGCATCTGGCCACGACGGACCGGCGAAAGGCAACGACGAAAAGGAGTAAGCGACATGGCAACCGTGATCTACGAACCGAAGGGAAAGGCAAGGGAGTACTCGCCTCTTGCGGTGAATCTCTACAACCGATGCACGCACGGATGCACGTACTGTTACGTGCCTGCCATCCGGCACGAAACGCGGGAAGAGTTCCGAACAGACCCGACCGGGAGAAGGAACATTCTATCGCAGTTGCAGAGGGACGCCGAGAAGTTGGCGGCGCAGGGATGCACAGACGATATCCTCCTATGCTTCACGACCGATCCCTACATGGCGGACATCGACACCGCCGTCACGCGCGAAGCCCTGCGCATTCTCGGCGTGCTCGGTCTGAAGGCTCAAGTTCTGACCAAGGGAGGCATGCGAGCCTCCCGGGATTTCGACCTGCTCCGACAATTCGACTTCAAATTCGGGACCACGCTCGTTTTCCATTCCAATGAACAGGTCGCGAAGTTCGAGCCAGGAGCCGCCACCTTCGGGGATCGCGTGGCGGCGATACGGGAGGCTCACATGATGGACATTTTCACGTGGGTTAGCCTGGAGCCCGTCATCGACCCGGACGAGACGCTGGAAATCATCGATATGCTCGACGACGACGTCGACCTATGGAA
>SDBT01007569.1_pt1 | contig 17846 bp, 14 predicted proteins | sample 2277101 | NCBI WGS metagenome assembly SDBT01 (sample SAMN10404973, study PRJNA504765) | marine sediment metagenome | isolation source: marine sediment core GS10_PC15, 103 cmbsf | place: Arctic Ocean: Southern Knipovich Ridge | collected 2010 | reverse complement strand
CATCGAAAGGCACTCGACTCGATGCGCCCGCACTAATCTCAATGCACTTCTAGATAGTCCTTGTCGGGAAGCTCCGGAAAAGGCGCATGGGGCTCAGCCTGATACCAATAGGCCACCGACGCAATGTCGTCTTGAAGGGGGAGATACCTTCTCCCGGAGCGCCACCCCAGAGCCTGAATGGTGACCCTCACATCGCTCTCGAATCGAACAGGATCCATGACGTGCCATCGATAGAGGCCGAACCGCTGCTGTGCGATCTCGTTGCCGTCGGGTCGAATGACCTGCGGCATCCCGGCAAAGGGGGTGGTGAACTCTTGATATTGACGGGTCTCCGGATGGTGGAATCCGTAGGAACCGCAAAAGTAATCTTCCGTTCCGGTTCCACAAATAGTGGGAAACTCTTTGTCACCGTCGATGAAGAACTTGATCTCGCCTTCGCCCCACCACCCGTTATTGTTGACCCCCCAGGCCATGTAGGTTCCAACATAATGTCCCCAGCCCTTCACGCCGTCCAGGATGGTGTAATCACTCTTGTACGGTAGTGGATTGGTTCGACGGAACTGAGCGTGAAAGTAAGCCGCGTCCTCGGGAACATCGGTAAGGGTGTAGTTGATTTGATAATAGAGAGTCATCTGCTCTTCGTCCAAGTTCTCCATGGTGATCTTGCAGGAGCTCCGAAAGGGCATCATCCAGTAAGAGTTGAAGGCACTGCCTGGGTTGACGGTCACCGGGAGCGATGAGACCTGAGCGTATTTGCCCCAACCGCTGGCGAAGAAATCGCCCACCGGAACCTCGACGGACGGCTGCGACTCTCCATCCCAGTAAAAACGCAAGATGGAGTAGCGCCAGTGACCGGTCGGAGTCATCCAAATCTGCTGGATGGCGCCGGGCCCCTTGATCTCGGCCAGGGTGAAGGTCTCTTTCGGCTCAATGTGAACCGACGGCGAGATTTTCCAGGTCTGCCCCAGATCGCGGGCGGCGCGCGCCCCCGTCCCCTCGGTGGCCATACCTCCCCGGCTTTTCTCCCCGGTAAAGTTCTCCGGGCTGATAGAACGGGTCTCGGCATGGGATAACCGAGGTAGATTGCCCAGATTCAAGTACAGGCCGTTGAACTCATCGGACTGTCCCATGAGCAGTGTCCCCACGGAAGCGGACGAAAACACGATCAGGAATAAAAGAAATAAAGGTTTCATTTCGATCAGGCCTCCTTTTTGGCTTACGCCGTGATCTTGTGCGCTTTGCGGAAGACATAGCAAGCATCAGGCCGGAAGAAATCGATCCGGATCCAGTGACCAAGGGTCGTTTTTCAAATGCAGGCAAAGCTGATAAAATTCGTATAAAGAAACAAATCAAAAACTGGCCAAGGTTGGGGAGCACTACGAACGCGTCCCTGCCGCTGGAGGGAGTTGTGTCTACAAGCATGAGTGTTTCGCCCGGGTCCACTCCCGAGAAACTCGGAAGATACGTCATCCAAAAAAGGATCGGCAGCGGATCCATGGGATCGGTTTGGCTGGCCAAGGACCCTACTATAGAAAGGGTGGTGGCGATCAAGTTGATTCAAGGCGCCACCTATCTGGATCCGACGCAATTCGAAAGTTACAAGACCCGCTTCTACCGAGAGGCCCAAGCAGCGGGGAAGCTTCTACACCCCGGCATCGTCACCGTGTTCGATATCGGCCATACCGACGAGGAAACCCCGTTCATTGTGATGGAGTACGTTCCTGGCCGGACCCTAACCGCAGCCCTCGAAGAAGGACTCGGGCGAGAAGAGTTGCTCCAGATTGCTTTCGATCTTCTCGATGCTCTTGCCTATGCCCATTCCTACGGAGTCGTCCATCGCGACCTCAAGCCGGCGAACGTACTAATTACCAACGAACGGCATGCGAAGATCACGGACTTCGGCATTGCTCATGTCGTTGGCTCGGATCTAACCCCTTCAGACCAAGTCCTGGGGAGCCCTTACTACATGGCACCTGAACAACTCTGGAAGGGACCCGTCGACCAACGGACCGACCTGTTCGCATTCGGCGTGGTTTTCTACCGGATGGTGACCGGCAAGCTTCCTTTCGTAGGCGATTCGTTCGCCGCCGTCGCCCATGCGGTGGTTACAGAGGAACCGGTGCCGCCGGACCAAATTAGCTCTTCGGTGTCTGCCGACCTGGGGCAAGTCATTCTTCGTTGTCTGGCCAAGCAACCGGAGCAGAGATTTACTACTGCAGAAGAGATCAAGGAGGCTTTAGCCTCCGTCGGCTTGATGAATCCGCTCCTTGTGGAGTTGGAAGCCGAAGAGCCAGGAGTCGCAACGGATCCCGAGATCAAACTGGAACCGGAAGGCGACCTGGATCTAGCCTCCGCACTGGAGATGGAAGCGACTCGAGAATCAAAGCCACGTCCAAATCCACGCCAGCGTCTCCGGGCCGTCCTGGCGGTTCCGGCCCTGATCGGAATCTTATTGGCTGCCTTCCTTCTCTTTTCTTGGGGCAAGACTTCCCAACCGGAGACGACACCCCCGCAAGCCAAGAGCACCCTCTTCGACATCAACGACACTCAGAAGAGTGATGTGGTGGGCTGGGAGGAAAAGGAAACGGCACCCACCGCCGTTCGAGAAGAACCGAGAAGCACGAGCCCAAAGCCGTCCCGCAACGCGAAGAAGCTGAGCCCTCCAGTCGTTGCCACGGCGCCAATCGCCGCAAGAAAGGCAAGCGCCACCCCTCCAAAGGCCCCGAGCGAACCACAGCTCTTCGAACAAGCCCGCTCAGCGTTCGACAACGGACAACTCGAGCAAAGCAAGGCGACGCTTGACGCTTTGCTGGCGAAAAATCCTGAATTTGCCGGTGCCTCGGCGTTGCACCTGGAAGTTACCGATCTGCTTTGGAAGAGGACTCTACCTATCTCGTTCCAGGCTCGGCACAATCACCGAATTGGCGGCTGCAACGGCGAGCTCATCCTGGAAAGCGGGGGCCTTCGATACGTTTCCGAAAAACACGGCGAATGGCGATGGAGCTTCGAAGAGATTCTATCGATGGATCGAAAAGACGCATCGAATTTCAATATCGAGACGGCCGAAAAAGATGTCCCTCTATTGGGGAAGTCGAAGAACTATAAATTCAAGCTGCTCGACGCTCCGCTCGATGAAGAATCCTGGAGCAGATATCAGAGGCTGATGAGCTCGGGCATAGCGGCCGCCAGTAGATCAGCCATCCCCGGAGGGGACTGCGACCGAGACATTACGGGACCAGCACTCGTGATTTGCTCGAGCCGATGCGTCGCGTGATGGCCCGGCTTTGCCCCGGGTCGGCCTTTTTAGAGAACAGGTAAAACGACTTTCGGGCGCGAGACCTCGTGTCAAAATAAGCGTCGTATTTGCGGTGAAAAGCTCTCTCGATTTCGATCTCCCGCACCAGCTCGTGGTCGGAGAAGCGCTCGGCCCACCATGAGGAAGCAGCCCAGATGAGGTGCCCGTGAAGGGGGTAGCCCTGGGCATCCACATGGATCCTGGTCAACAATCCTCCTTTGGCCGCGTCTTCGTCCCAGCCGTTGAGATAAAAAGGAAACACCGTTCCGAAAACCGGATCGGCGCCGAAAGCCGGGACGTTGGCGAATAGGTAGCTCCCTTCCTTCAGGATATTCACGATTTTCTCGAGATAGGCATCCAAACAATTGGGGTTGATATGCTCGAAGATGTCCAGCCCGAAAACCAGGTCGTAGTCCCCATCCAGTTCCAGTTGCGGTAGCTCCCCCTGGTGGATCCGACGACGGATCTGCGGAGAGGCCTTGTCGATGGCCATGCGGCTGATCTCGACACCCTCGCAGAAAATGCCGAGCTCTTCCAGGCACTGAAGCACGGCGCCACTCGCACAACCAAGCTCGAGCGCTCGTTCGGGAGCGAAAGCGGATATCATTTCCGCCATGACCTTTTTGTCCACGTCGATGTCGAAGTTCCACACTCCCGGTCGCTCGTAGTAGCCATTCTCGAGTAGCATCGACTCCAGCCAGTCGAAGTCGGAAGGATCGGCCACTTCAAAGATCGGAATGGTCGCCTTGCTGACGTTATCCACATCCATACGGTAGCGGGACGGCATCCCTGGGCGAATATCGGGGATCGAACTTGTTTCAGGTAAAAGCTTTTCGAGGAATTCTTCTGACCGAACGAGGCCGATGAGCACCGCCATCCGGCTTTCTCCTTCTCGAAGACGTTTAGCATAGTAACCAAAACCGTCCTGGTCGATCTCCCTGCCCAGGATCCGGCGATAAGCGTTTTCCAGAAAAGTGCGATCTGAAGTCAAGGCCAGCCGCGCCCGGTCGGCAACTCGTTTCACCCACCGCTGGATCATCGCCTTAACTCAGCCGCGCCGAAGCTCGCGGCCGGCCCGGTTTTGAAGATCGTTCATCTCGTGCTAGGTTTTTGCCGATGTGGCGACGCCCTCGGTTCCGATCCATCCTACGGGCTGCCGCTCTGACAGCGCTGCTTGGAGCACTCACCGCCATCCTCTGTTTTCCACTGAGCCTCGAGCCATCTCGTCGGGCCTTCAACCTCGGTGCCGACACCCGGCTGTTTCTGTGGACGCTCGCCTGGGATGCCCACGCTTTACGCGAATCTCCCCTTGCCTTGTTTGACGCCAACATATTCTATCCCGAACCCAACACACTCGCTTTTTCGGAGCATCTGCTGGGGACGGCGGTGTTGGCGGCTCCGCTGCTCTGGGCAACCGACGACCCGCTGCTCGCCATGAACTTCGTGCTGCTGCTATCTACCACGCTCACCGGATTGGGAGCCTACTTTCTGGCTCGATGTTTGGGGGCGGGCTTTTGGGGATCCCTCGCAGCCGGCATCATCTTCGCCTTCGCGCCGCCCCGGCTTTTCCGGCTGGGACAGCTCCACCTCGCCACCACCCAATGGATGCCCTTTTGCCTGGCGTTTGTACACCTCTATGCTGCCGGGGGGACGAGACGCCATCTACTGGCGGCCGGGTTGTTTTTCACTTTGCAGGCCCTTTCCGGCGGTTACAACGGCTTGTTCCTTCTCCTGGCGGCGGGCGGCCTTGTCCTCTATTTGATGCTCCTGGGTGGCTTTCGCCCGAGCAGTCGCTGGCTTCGCGACATGGTTGTAGTGGGCGCTCTCCTGGCCGCTCTCAACGGTCCCTTCTTGCTGCCTTACCTCGAGGCCCGGCGCGATGTCGGTCTCGAGCGCTCGCTCCAGGAAGCGCAGGAGTTCTCGCCCAACGCGGCGAGCTTTTTAGCCACACCCGCCCATATGCAGCGTTGGCTTCTCTCACCGTTTCCGAAACTCCGCGAAGAAGTCATGAAAAACGCCCGCAGTTATCTTTTTCCCGGTTTCCTGACGTTGGGCCTTGCTCTTTTTGGAATCGGCAGGAGAAAAGAAACGGCACCCATACCTTATGAGGGCGAGACCGCGTCCCCCTCCTCACCGATGCTTCTCATCTGGGATACGGCCATCCTTGCCTCCCTGCTCGCGGCGCTCCTCATCGAAGCAGCAGGCGGGATCCGATGGGAGGTGTTCTCACTGAGTCTTTCGGCTCGAAGCGGGATTCGAGCGGGATGGGTGTTCGTGGTTCTTGCTCTTCCCCGACTTGCATTGGCGAGGCGCCACCCTTTCAGTCTCAAAGGGTACTTTCAGCGGGCCATTTTCTGGCTCAAGTGCCAGGCGGAAACGCGGGTCGGCCTCAGCGCGGGATTCTATGTGCTGCTGGTCGTTTTCTCCCTTTGGGCCTCCCTGGGCCCGGACTTTGGTCTCTATTCTGCTCTGTATCGCTTGCTGCCCGGTTTCGATTTCATCCGGGGGCCGGGACGCCTCGCCATACTCACTTTGTTGGGTCTGGCGGTACTCGCCGGTTTCGGGCTGGAACGACTTCTCGCCGGCCGGCGCGCTCGCACCAGACGGTTCCTGGGTGTCACGGTTGTCACCTTGCTGGTGGCTGAGCTCGCTGCAGTTCCGCTCCCCGCCGAACCCTATGAGATTCGAATTCCAGCCATCGATCGATGGCTGGCCGGCCAGCCGGCCTTGCCCTTGGTAGAGCTTCCCATTGCCGATCCGCGGGACGCGCTTCGCGCCTCGCGACTCCACTCCGTCTACATGCTTCACGCTATGGCTCACTGGATGAAAATGGTCAACGGCTACAGTGGCTTGACCCCACATCGCCACGACGCTCTTTTCCGAAAGCTGGTTAACTTTCCCGATGAGGCAAGCCTCGACGCACTGGATGACATAGGGGTGCGTTATGTGATCATCCACGTCGAGCTCTATCTCCCGGGAGAGTGGGATCGCGTGAACCAGAAGATCGAGTCTTTTTCGGAACGATTGAAGCTCTTGCGAACCGAACGACAAGACGGTGAGGGTCGAGCCTACCTCCTCAACCCAATACAGTGATTCACTCGACCTCTTTTGCCTTTCCAAACTCGCCTGTGCTACGTTCACGCCGTAGGTGGCGAAAAAGGATGCGTTCATGACAAAAACGACACTTCTAATCTACGGGCAATGGTAACGCCTGAGATTGTTCAGATAGGAGGAAGCATGAAAGTCCTCTGTTCGTCTCTCCTCTTTTTATTGGCCGTGGGATGCGCAGGCCAACCGGGAGGATCATCGGTTGATATGGAGGCGGAGCGTTCCACCCTCGTCGAGATAGATATGAACTGGTCGGAGACAACCAACAATTATACATCGTTTCTCGATTATTTCGCCGATGATGCCGTTCTCATGCCTCCGGACGCTCCCGCGGTTTCCGGCAAAGAAGGGATAGGCGACTTTATCGCCGTGTTGATGGATCGACTCGAATTTTCCCTTCGATGGATGCCCGCCGGTGCAGACGTCTCCAGTGCTGGAGATCTGGGTTACACCAAAGGTAATTACGAGCTCACCGTGGAAGATGACGACGGGAACCTGATCCTCACTGAGGGAAGCTATTTGACCGTGTGGAAGAAACAAGCTGATGGGGAATGGAAGGTCGCTGTCTATATTTTCAATCCTGATCATCCTCCAGCCTGAAACGAAGTAATGAAAGTCGCCTACGTCAAGCAAGGTGTGGAGTCCCTGCGCGGCCAGTTGTTCGACCTGGCGCAGGACCTGGTGCGCATTCCCAGTGTCACCGGCGAGGAGACTCCGGCGCAGCAGTTCCTTGCCGATCGACTCCGGGATTGGGGGCTTCAGGTCGACCTCTGGATCCCCGAGCGCGCTGAAGTCGCTACCCACCCGGCCTTCTGTGACGATGGCCTTCCCGTCGAGAGGGCCAACGTGGTGGCGCAGTGGGGCGAGGGAGATCCGGCCCGAGCGGCGCTGATTTTAAACGGGCACATCGATGTGGTGCCGGTAGGCGACCTCTCGCGGTGGGACGGAGATCCCTTTGAAGGCAGCATTCATAACAACGTTTTGCACGGACGAGGCTCCTGCGATATGAAAGGCGGATTGGCGGCCGCCGCCATATCGATTCGCGCCGCTCAGGAGCTTGGTGTCGAGCCTAAACGACCGGTGCTACTCCAGAGCGTGATTGGAGAGGAGACCGGCGGTTTGGGTACCCTGGCCGCTATCATACGGGGTTATCGCGCCGATGCAGCGGTCATCGCCGAGCCCACCGGTTTGGCCATGTGCCCGGTGGCCTCGGGTGCTCTCTCCTTTCGTCTCCGGGTGCCCGGCTACGCCACTCACGGCGCCACGCGGGCCGCGGGGGTCAACGCAGTCGAGAAGCTGTGGCTGGTGTGGAAAGCGCTCCGCGATTTCGAAAGCGACCGCCACCACAAATTTCGCCATCCTGCTTTTAGTTCCGAAACGCTCGCCGCTCCCATCAGCATCGGCAAAGTTAAAGCCGGCGACTGGCCTTCAACGGTGCCGGACGAGGCAATCGCCGAAGGCCGCTATGGTGTTTTCCCCGGCGAGGACTGCGCTGTGGCGAGAAAGCAATTCGAGGAGGCGGTTGGTAAGACGTCGGTGCAGGATGAGTGGCTGAGCCGCCATCCCGTCCAGGTGGAGTGGTTCGAAGGACAGTTCGAGCCCGGAGAAACCGACTCCCAAGCTTTAATCCTCCAGCAACTCACCGAGTGTCACCAGGCCGTCACCGAACAAGAGCTCCAAACCCACGGTGTGCCCTATGGCAACGACATGCGGCTTTTTACCCGCCACGCCAATGTTCCGGCGGTGCTCTACGGTCCGGGTGACGTGCTTCTGGCCCACGCCGCTAACGAGCAGCTTCCCCTCGACGAGCTCGTCGTTGCCGCCGAAGTCCTCACCATGCTCATATGCCACGTGGTGGGCTAAGGACTATCGGCCTCATCGAAGTCAACGATACGGACCGGAATCCCCCGGCCCAAGCCGGCTACTCTCAGGTGAGCTTCTTCTTCGTCGTTCGGCTCGCGGCCTTCTTGGCAGTCTTTTTTCTGCTCGGCTTTTTGCTCTCCAACATGGCTTCGAGGCGTTCGACCCGGCCTGCCAACTTGCTGACTTCGTCTTGCGTGGGAACTCCCATCTTCTTGAGCGTCGACGCAATCTTACCCTCTATCGAGGAATCGAGATTCTCAAAGGTTTTGCCTGCCTGATCTCGAACCTTTTTAACCGCATCCTCGACTTTCTTCTTGGCCTTGGTGACCGGCCCTTTGTCGAACTCCTGCCCCCTCTCCACCAACACCTGAAACAGCTTGCTGCCACCCTCCTCGGCGGCCGACAGAGCTCCTAGGCCGGCGAGCCAAATCTTTTGCACCGACGCCTTCAATTCGCTTTCCTCACGCTTTTTTTTCTTGCCCATCTCCCACTCCGTTCCTGTTGAATACTAAACCGCCCGAACGTAGAATGAACCTGAGTGCTTCAGGCAGCCAGGTGGATCCAACTATACCAATCTAGCGAGGCCGTTTGCAGTGTATTCTCCCCTTCTTGTCAAAACTGTGTGAGAAGTTGCGGCTAGACCTGCCGGAGTGCGGCGGCGCTCGCCTTGCCAGAAAGGAGTCGAGACTTGGAACCGCTGGGAGTCGTTTCAACCGCCCACCTCTTTCCTGGTCTTCATTCTCACTTGATGGAGCTCCCCCAAGGGACTGGTCACGCCCGACGCTTGCTCGCGGCTGGACTGTCCGGGATATCGTGGCGCATCTACTGGACGGTGAAGTGAGGCGGCTTTCGTTCCAACGCGACGAGCTTCCGATGATGCCACCCGAAAGTCCCGTGGCTGGATACGGCGATTTTGTGAAGTTCCTGAACGATCTGAACGCGGATTGGATCCGCGCCAGCCGTCGGTTGAGTCCACAGTTCTTCAACGCCCTCACGGAGGAGGATGCACGGCGACGCATCGAGACCGAAGGAGATGCAGATCTTCTACAAAAACTGTTTTCCGTTCGGGGCGTGATGGTGTGATACCGACACCACTCGTGTGCGGAGCGACGCGCTGTAGGCCACCCCCAAAAAAACTGTCAAAGAGAAATTCCCGATTGCGTCCTTGTGATAGAGTGGACCGACTTAGCGCTATGCTTGACATCACAAAACAGTTCGGCGAGATCGACATCTACCTCTTCGACCAGTTGCTTCGTGGACGCATCTCTCCGGGGATGAAGATCTTCGATGCAGGTTGTGGTCTCGGACGCAATCTGGTGTACATGCTCCAAGCTGGCTACGAAGTGTTTGGCGTGGATTCAGATCCTGAAGCCATTCAGACGGTTCGCGACCTGGCAGCGAAGTTGGCGCCACACCTGCCGGCAACCAACTTTCGTGTGGACCGGTTGGAGGCCATGACCTTCGCCGACCATTGCGTCGACGTCGTCATCAGTAACGCCGTGCTGCACTTTGCGCGCGACGACGCACATTTCTGGGCGATGTTGCGAGAAAGCTGGCGTGTTTTGAGGCCCCAGGGGCTTTTTTTCTGTCGGCTTGCGTCATCGATCGGGATGGAAGGCCGCGTCGCGCGGATAGAGGGGCGGCGTTTTGCGCTTCCCGACTCTACGGAGCGCTACCTGGTGGACGAGGCGATGCTGCTCGACGCCACGGCGGAACTGGGCGGCGAGCTGGCCGATCCGCTCAAGACGACGGTGGTGCAAGACCAGCGGTGCATGACAACCTGGGTGGTAAGAAAAATCCCGACGTAGCTACTCGTATCGCAACGCCTCGAGCGGTTCCAAACGGGACGCCCGCCTGGCCGGCAAGTAACCGGCAAGGCCGGCCACCAGGATGAGAAAGGCCGTCGCCAGCAACAAGGTCGTAGGATCCCTCTCGGTGAGACCGAAGAGCATGCTCGAGACGAGATGAGTGGTGGCCAGCGCCACCAATATTCCAATGACGACCCCGATTCCCACCAAACTGGTGGCATCCTTGAGAATCATCCAAACCACGTCGAAGCGCCGCGCGCCCAAGGCCATCCGAATTCCAATCTCGTTGGTCCTTTGCGTGACTCCGTAAGCCAAGACCCCGTACACGCCGATCGAAGCGAGAGCGAGCGCCAAAAGGCCGAAAAAGACCGTCAACTTACTGATCAGTTTATCTTGACGTAATGAGCGGTCCACTTTTTCAACCAAGGTGCTCGCTTCGAGAATGGGAAGATCTTGGGCGAGTTGGTGGATCGCCTGGCGCACCTGACCGACTACCGCAGCGAGATCACCCTGGGTGTGGATTTCTAGAGAGTTCATGTGCACCATGTTTTGCATCACCGGCAGGTAAACCAGCGGTAGAGTTTCTTCTCGGAGATCGTTGTTTTTAAGGTCCTTGACGACGCCGACGATCTCGATATCACGGCTCGACTCCTCCTCCCCCAGACCAAAGCGTCTCCCCAGCGGTGATTGTTCCTGGAAGAAGTGACGAGCGAAGGCCTGGTTTGCCACCGCCACCAGAGGAGCCCCTTCTCGGTCCTCGGTTTCGAAGGTACGACCCAACAGGAGAGGAATCCCCACGGTGTCGAAGTAGTCGGGCGTCACATAATCCAATTGGGCCCGCGGGACCTCATCACGCTGGGGGATATAGTTGTCAACCACCAGTGTGGATCTCATCGTCGCGTTGGAAAAAAGCCCGAAGATAGAAAGACTGGCGGAGCGCACCTCGGCGATGGCTTCGATTCGCTGCAGGAGCTCGCTATATAGGTTGGGTAGCTGCTCCTCGGTATAGCCACCGCCTCGAGGGTCGAGCTCCAGAAGAAGAACTCCCTCGGCGCGAAATCCCGTCTCCAGACCCCTCAGATTTTGCAGGCTCCGGAGAAATAGCCCCGCACCAATGAGCAGGAGCAGAGAAACGGCGACCTGGGAGACGACGAGAATCCTGCGTAGACGCCCACCTGGATGTCTAGGGTCAAGGACGGCTCCCTGGTTCCTGAGTGCGGACATCAAGTCGACCCGGGTGGCATGGTGCGCCGGTACGAAACCAAACAACAGTGCGGTCAGTAGAGACACACCCGCGGTGAAAGCCAGGGCTCGACCATCCAGAGGGACATCGAGGGGAATAGGCGTCGCGCGAGACGAAATCCAAACCAGCAGGAAGTCGATGGCCCACTGCGCTAACAAAAGGCCCATCGCACCCCCGAGCAAGGCCAGCATCAAGCTTTCGGTCAAGAGCCGGCGCAGTATACGGGCGCGGCTCGAGCCCATGGCGAAGCGAAGCGCGATTTCTCGCTGGCGACCGGAAGCCCGTGCCAACAAGAGGTTACCCACGTTTGCACACGCGATCAGAAGCACGAGCCCGACCACCACCGTCAACATCAGCAAAGAGCGGGAGTATCGATGTCGTAAGCCGGAATAGCCTTTCGCAAACGGAACCACATCAATCGTAAGCTTGGAGATGGCATTTTCGAGCTCCGGTGTCACGTTGGAGCCGGCTTCTTCCTTCAAGAGCTCATGGAACAATGCATTGGTGCGCGCGCCCGCTTGACCTGCTGCCACCGTCGGTTTCAAACGGCCGACGATGCGCAACCACATGCTGTTTTGGTCTTCGAGTCGTGACGCCTCTCTCATGATCTGCGGCTGCATCATCATCGGCACCCAGATGTCGGTGGAGCTGCCGACGCGAACACCGAAAAAATCCGGCGGCGTGACGCCGAGGAGAGTGAGCTCGGTACCGTTCACATGAAGGGTCCGCCCCACCGCGGAGGGGTCACTTCCGAACTTTCGTGCCCAGAAGGCGTAGCTAATCACCGCCACCGGGTGAGCGCCGGGCACTTTGTCATCTTCTGAAGTGAAGGTCCGCCCGACCACCGCGTGCACTCCAAGTACCGAAAAGAAGTTGCCGCTAACGAGACGGGCCGTAGCCTTCTCGACCGGGGCTCCCGGAGCGGAGCGACCGGGCCCTACATAGGCGTTGGAGGGGAAGCTCGACAAAGTGGTCAAGCCGGAGAAGGTCTCGGTGTGATCCCGTAAACCACGATACATCGGATACGAAAAGAAGGTCGTGTCTCGCTTCTCGATCTCATCGCCGTTAATCGTTCCGCTGGACACATCAGAGCCAAAAGTGTACAGCTCCTCGGGAGCTTGGACGGGCAGCAGCCGTAGCAACAACCTGTCGACGAGGCTGAAGATAGCGGTATTCGCACCGATGCCCAGCGACAGGGTGAGAACGACCGCCGCCGTGAAGGCGGCATGAGATCGTAGCGTTCTCGCGCCGTAGCGGATGTCTTGTACAAAGGCCTCCAACAAGCTGGATGGCGAGACACGTTTGAGCTCCGTGTTTGACATGACAGGCGGCTCCTCGAGCTTCTTCAGTGTGCTATTCCATTTGATAAGCAGCAACCATGCCATCGCCGGCATGCATCTGAAGCCGCGAAAGATGGACATTCGTCAACAATTTTGAGGCAAAGGTATCAAGCTCCGGGGATCACTCGGCTCTTGCCCAAAAAAGCGTCCCAGCTCCGAACAGTTCCTGACCGAGTCCGGGACAAGTCGCTCAATGGTTTGATCGCTCTGTTACAATCCCCGGAGGGGACAGGTAGTCACCGGATCAAGGAGAGTTCCTGCATGAAGTATAGTGCTGTTGTCGATAGGATTCTCAGGGTGTTCGTGAGGCCGATGTGGCCCGTTGCGCTTATTCTTCTCGGCTGCGTTTGCCTGCCTTCTGGTACCGCCCAAACGTTGCCGCTGCTGTCTCCAGGCGCTCGGTATGATCCTTCCATACCCAACCTGAAGATCGTGGTAGGGCACGACTTTGGGGAAGAGCTCACCTCACCAGTTCAAATCGAGGTCTATCTCGAGGCTCTGGCAAAGGCGGCGCCGAATCGAACCCGCCTGGTCCAGTATGCGACATCCTGGGAGGGCCGCCCGCTTTACATGCTCGTCATCTCCTCTCCGGAACGCATGTCGTCTCTGGATGATGTCAAAGCCGGGCTTCAACAGCTTGCCGATCCACGGACCCTGCCGACCGGGCAAGTCGAGCGCCTCTTTACGGAGCTTCCCGTCGTAATAGCGCTTCTACATTCGGCCCACGGCGATGAGCTGTCATCGAGCGGTGCCGCCCTTGCCGAGGCGTACCATCTGCTTGCCGCGAAAGGCGATGCGGTCGTAGAGGAAATCCTCGCTGAGTCCATCGTCATCATCGATCCGGTTCAGAATCCCGACGGCCGAGCGCGGTTTATATTTCAGAACCTATTGGCGCGGGCCGCGGTTCCCGACGCCACGCCGCAGGCGGCGGAACACGATGAGACCTGGCCGAGCGGGCGCGTGAACCACTATCTGTTCGACATCAACCGCGATTGGTTTACCCAAACCCAGCCCGAAACTCGCGGGAAGGTGCAATTCCTACTCGGCTGGTACCCCCATGTAACGGTGGACCTTCATGAGATGGGGGGAGATCCGAGAGTAGCCCCGCGATCGACTTATTACTTTCCACCGCCCACCTCGCCTCACAATCCGTACACCACGGGCGAACAAAAAGCCCTTCTGGAGCTATTCGGTCGCGCCAACGCGGCACAATTCGACGAGAGTGGTTTTCCTTATTTCACGCGCGAGGTCTTCTCCACTTTCTTCCCCGGCTACGCTTCCTCGTGGCCCCTTTTCTACGGCGCCATACCCTTGATGTACGAGAAAGCTTCCGCCCACGGCCTCGCGTTTCGCCGACGAGACGGCAGCCTTCTTACTTACGGCGATGGGGTGAACGAGCATTTCACCGCCGTTCTCACCACGGTAAAAACGGCTGCGCAGCATCGCGAGCGCATTCTCCGGGAGTTCGTCGGCTTCCGGCGCGCCGCCATGGAGCTCGGCGGGACCAGCTCACCCCACACCTACCTCCTGCCCCCGGGCGCCGACCCGGGGCAAACGCACCGGCTGGTTGAAACGCTCCTTCGGAACGGCATTGAGGTCGGACTCTCCGAGGCTCCCATAGCTCTGGCGGGACGAACCTTTCCCGAAGGTACCTATGTTGTGTCTCTAGCTCAGCCGGCCGGTCGGCTGGCCCGCAACCTTCTCGACCCCGTGATCCCTATGGATGACGACTTCGTACGAGAGCAGACGGAACGCTTGAAGCGCGAGCTTCCCCATCTAATCTACGACCTCACCGCCTGGAGTTTCCCGCTTCTCTATGACGTCGATTGTGTCGCTTCCGAGCGCCCCATCGGCGGAAGTGTCGGGCCCCTGACTCTGGCGAGTTTGAGCGCGCCCCGATCCGCTTCTCTTCCTGCCGCGAAGGTGGCGTACCTGCTGCCCTGGGGATCGTCGACCGCGGCGCTGGTGGCCGAGGCCACCCGGCAGGGCGTGCGAGTCCATGTGGCCAACGAGCCTTTTACACTGGGCGGCCGCACCTTCGGCGTTGGCACGGCGGTGATTCGTACGTCGGAGCATGACGACGGTTTAAAGACGAAGCTCGAGACCCTCGCCAACCAACACCGGGCCGAGGTCGTCGCCACCGATACCGGTTACGTAGAAGGAGGCATATCGCTCGGGAGCAATCAAGTCAGACCCCTGTTCGCTCCCCGCGTACTTCTTGCCTGGGACTCTCCCACCGACAGTTATTCCGCCGGCCATACCCGCTTCGTCCTCGAGCGGCGTTTCGGCCAGCCGGTCACTATCGTACGAGTGGGCTCTCTCTCCACCGTTGACTTTTCGGACTACGATGTCTTCATCCTTCCCGAGGGGAACTACACCCCGGCAATAGGAGCCGATCTCCTTCAACAACTGAAGTACTGGATGGAACGTGGTGGCACGTTGATCACGCTTGGGGAAGCTTCGCGGTGGGCGAGCCGGCAAGAGGTGGGTTTGCTCGGCAGCGAGCTGCCGCCTGCGCAAAGCGCAGAGGGAGAGAGTCCTACGTTTCGAATCCCGGGAGCGCTTCTACGGGTGAAGCTCAACAGCGAGCATTGGCTCTCGGCGGGAACGGACGGCGAGATTCAAGCCCTGGTCAACAGTAAAAGAACTTTCGCTCCCCTCCCCCGAGGTGTTGGGCGTAACGTCGGCCTCTATGAATCGGAGCACCGGCTGGTTGCCGCCGGTGTGGTGTGGGACGAGTCGAAAATCCAATGGGCGGAGACAGCTTTCTTGATGATCCAACCCCGAGGCCGTGGACAACTGGTGGCCTTCGCCGAGGACCCCAATTTCCGCGCCTACACGGAAGCAACCGAGCTCGTTTTCATGAATGCGGTGTTGCTGGGCCCGGTTCATTTGCCATTACCGGGAGTGGAGTAGATATCTATCGTTCATCACCGGAGAGATCAAGCAGACGCTCGTGCCCAAAAAATGACCGTTCCTCGTTTTGCCCTTCTTCGAGCGGCCTCAACCTCGCTCTCGCGTACCCGGAAACTTTGTCCGTCAATGACCGTCGCCCGGCAAGGTGGGTGAGGCCAAAACAAGGATCTGGTAGGCCGGTGACCCTTGTCACAGACTTGAGCGAAGGATTGATGTATATCATAGGCATACTTTAAAAAACGGTGGTGGATTCTGATGCTTAGAGCACCTCCAGCTCGAGTGAACAGGTTTTCCCGATCGAGAAAAATCCTGCGATTTATCGACGCTGAAAGAAGAGTGCACTGGTCCATCGCCATCCCGTTCTTGGTTTGTTATACAACAGCCGTCGTCTTGGTGCTCTTCTACAACAGCAATCCCCTTGCTCCACACCGAGAAATATTCTCCTGGACTCACCGGATATCAGGGATCTTTCTGGCCATTCTTCCTCTCTTGGCCTTGGTTAGGAGCTGGCGCGACTACAAAATTCATTTGTATAACATCAAACAAGCTTGGATATGGAATTTTGATGACCTGAAATGGATCTGCCTTATGGGCCTAGCGGCTATTAGTAGAAGATTCTCCCTCCCTGAACAAGGCAAATTCAACGCGCCCGAAAAACTCAATTTCATGTTGGTCATGGTGTTCTTGCCTCTTCTAATAGGTACTGGAATTTTGATATGGCTGCCTGGTATCGAGCTCAAGGCCTGGTTTGTTCATGTTGGCATAGCTATCATCTACACGCCGTTTCTGCTGGGACACATTTTTATGGCCACAATCAATCCCGATACTCGAAAGGGTCTCGAGGGCATGGTTTCAGGTTTTGTGGACCGGCACTGGGCCGAACATCACTACCGTCGTTGGTACCGGGAAAACTTTGAACAAGATCGTCGTTTCGGTTCAGTTCACAGGTCCTCTGTCCGACCATTCAAAAGAACCCCCCCGCCCCCTGTTGGCGATACGATAGAGGATTTTCATCCGGTTGAAGCCGCTCGACGGCGAGTCGGGCATCATCCGAACCCGCTAATCTCCAGGCCGGATCAGCAAGACGCTTAGGTTTTAATCTACGCCTGTGGAATCACACTACCAGAGCGTCGGGACGGCGACCTTTGAGAATTCGGGATCACGGGTCACACAGGTCAGTCCCTCGGCCATGGGCTGCGCAACGAGCATGCGATCGAAAGGACTAGCGGTATTCAGGATTGACGATCCGCAGGGTCCAGGAATCTCCTCGGTCCCGTAGTCGGTAAGTCTTTCTAAACCATAGTGTTATGGCTAAACGGTCCTTGTTAAACTAGCGAGGCCGCACACTTCGCCTCGCCCTCGCGGAAGTCCATTCGGCCGGTCGATCGACTCGGTTCCGGAATGGTTAAAAGGCAACAGGCTCGGATACGCGGCTTGCCGGTGCCTGTTTTTTCTGTGGCGCTCAATCACCTCCTTTCCATACTCGCGCTCGGCCAGATACCCGTTATGGGTGGAGCATGCGAGCTGAATATTCGCCAGGCTGTGGTCGCCGCCACGGCCGTAGGAACGGTCATTGTGGTGATACTCGAGACGGTTGCGTTCGGTACAGCGACGACCGCTTTCATCCACGTATCTGCATTGCCCTTGATCGCGCTCGTAGACAGCGCGTTTGACCGCGGCCGGGATGTAGCGCGCCGGTGAGATCGGCGCCACCACCGCGGGCTTGGCCGGGGCAGGAACGGCTGACGACTCAGGACCTCGGCCTGGTACTACTATGCCGCCTACGGGACTATGCCGACTCGGGCGGATCCCGTGAAGCCAGCTGTGACTTTGAGTGAGACCGACGCGGCATAGTTATAGACTGTTCAGGAAACACCTGGCCCTGACTATGCCGACTAGGGACAAAGCTTTCCATGCCTATTCATGCGGAGAATCAGGCCCGAGTGAACCCTACGCGGCATAGTCTCCTAGGCGGCATAGTAGATAGGCCGGGGAAGGTTCTGCGGAAGGGCCGGTTGGGGGCCCGGGCGGCGCTACGAGGCCTGCTTTTCCTCGCCACTTTTGTGGATGCTGTAGGTTCCCCGCTTCTGGTCCTTGGTGATCTTGAACATCCCCAGGCGAGCCCCGTCTTCGAGCAGCTCGCTGAAGTTGGAGTAGCCGTAGGTGGATTCGCTGAAGGACGGCTGCTTGCGCTTGATGGTTTGTTTCACCATCGAGCTCCAGATGATCTCCTTGTCCTCGCGCTCCAGGGCCTCGACGGTGTCCAGAACCAG
>SDBT01007568.1_pt1 | contig 17848 bp, 19 predicted proteins | sample 2277101 | NCBI WGS metagenome assembly SDBT01 (sample SAMN10404973, study PRJNA504765) | marine sediment metagenome | isolation source: marine sediment core GS10_PC15, 103 cmbsf | place: Arctic Ocean: Southern Knipovich Ridge | collected 2010 | reverse complement strand
GTCAACGTTGGCTTCTCCGGGACCGGTGGTGGCTTCGAGGCGTTCTGCGCCGGCGAGACGCATATCAGCGACGCCTCGCGTCCCATCAGGCAAGACGAGATCGACGCCTGCGCCGAAAACGGCATCGACGATGTCCTCGAGATTGAGGTCGGCCTCGATGCCCTGACCGTGATGGGCCACCCTGATAACGACTTCGCCGACTGCCTCACAATCGAGCAACTGCACGAGATCTTCCGGACTGACGGCGCCACCAACTGGAGCGACGTCGACCCAGGCTTTCCCGACCAGTCGATCGCGCTGTACTACCCGGGCACGGACTCCGGAACGTTCGACTACTTCGTCGAGGCGATCATCAAGGACGTGGACGAGGCCGCCAATCACCGCGGCGATGGCACGGCGTCTGAGGACGACAACGTCCTGGCGCAGGGCATCGGCGGTGACCGCGACTCGATCGGTTACTTCGGCTTCGCCTACTTCCAGGACGCCGGCCAGTCGCTGAAGGCCGTCTCCGTCGACGCCGGCGAAGGCTGCGTCGCCCCCTCGTTCGACTCGGCGCTGGACGGCAGTTATCCCCTCAGCCGTCCGCTGTTCATCTACACCCGTGAGTCGTTCCTTGCCGAACATCCCGAAAACCCGGTCCTCCGCTTCATCGAGTTCTACCTGGACAACGCGACCACGCTGGTGGCGGAAGTCGGCTACGTCTCGCTTCCGGCTGACACCCTTCAAGCTCAGATGGACAAGATCGAGCCGTATCTGCCATGACCGTTGCGGACCCCGGCCACATGAATGAGGCGCTGAAGAAGCGCCGGTTCAGCCGACCCGGAGAGTCTGTCATCCTGTTTGTGCTGACGCTTTGCGCGGCCGTCTCGCTCGTCACGACGGTTCTGATCGTCGGCGTGCTCGTGCGCGAATCCGCCACCTTCTTCGAGGCAGTCTCGTTCAAGGAGTTCTTCCTGGAGACGGAGTGGCAGCCGCTGTTCGAGCCGGTATCGTTCGGCATCTGGGAGCTGGTGGGCGGGACGCTGATGGTCACGTTCTGGGCGCTCGTCTTCGCCGTGCCGATCGGCCTGGCGACGGCTGTTTACCTCAGCGAGTACGCTCACCCGAACACGCGCAAGGTGCTGAAGCCGATACTCGAGGCGCTGGCTGGTGTGCCGACGGTCGTTTACGCGTACTTTGCACTCACCTTCATCACGCCGGACCTGCTGCGGCCGATTTTCGGCGCGGACGAGGTCAACGTCTTCAACGCTCTCTCGGCCAGCATCATGCTCGCTGTGATGATCCTGCCGACGATCGCTTCCATCTCCGAAGACGCGATGGCGAACGTCCCGCGCGACCTGCGGGAGGCGGCCTACGGTCTGGGCGCGACGCGGCTTGAGGTGACGGTCCGCGTCGTCTTCCCCGCCGCGCTGTCCGGGATCATCGCCGCCATCTTGCTGGCGATCGCGCGCGTCGTCGGCGAGACGATGATCGTGGCGATCGCCGCCGGCTCGACGCCGCAGCTCACGGTCAACCCGTTCGAAGGCGTCCAGACGATGACCGGCTTCATGCTACAGGTGGGCCTCGGCGACGCCGCGCGTGGCACAGTCGACTATCAGGCGCTGTTCGCAGTCGGCATGATGCTGTTCCTGATCACGCTGGCGTTCAACGTCGCCGCCCACTTCTTCGTTAGCCGATTCCGCGAGGAGTACGAATAGTGGCCAGCGAGTCGGTCCGTCTGCGGGCGGGGGGCGCCGTCGCCCGCCGCCAGCTCGCGTCGCGGGCCTCACGGTACTTCTTTCTGGGGGCGACAGTCCTCGGCGTCAGCATCCTCGTCTTTCTCGGCTACGACACGGTCGTCACCGGGGCCTCTCGTCTGAGCCTCGACTTTCTGACGAACTACCCGTCGCGCTTCGCCGAGAAGGCCGGTCTGCGGCCGGCGATGTTCGGCACGTTCTGGCTGATGCTGATCACCCTCTTCTCCTCCATCCCAATCGCCATCGGTACAGCGATCTGGATCGAGGAGTTCGCGCCCCGCAACCGGCTGCTGTCCAGACACAGGCAGCAGCACAGGCCCCCGCAGCCCCTCAGGCCGGTCAACCCGCGCCAGGGGCAGGACAGCCCTCAGCAAGTGCTTCACCGGCCTCGCCCAAGAAGAAGGATGCCCAGACCCAGGCAGCGTCGCCAGGAGCGGCCAAGCCAGGTCAGGGAGAGCCCCCGGCACAGGCTGCGGCCCAGGCTGCTACACCCCCGGGACAGGTTCCTGCACCCGCGCAAGGACAAGCTCCGGGTGGACAGGTCCAACCACAACCTGGACAACAGGCACAACCGGGACAACCCGCCCCGAACCCGGCGCAGGGTGCTCAGTTCGGTGCCCCGCAGCAGCCCCAACCGGGACAGCCGATGGATCCGAACCAGCCGCAAGCGATGCCAGGCGGTCAGCCGGGCATGGCAGACCCGAACACCCCTCCGGGCGTGCAACCCCAGGGAATGCCGACGTTCCAGCCGCGTACCATCGATCTGGTTTTGAAAGACAAGGGCAACGCTGAGAAGATGTTTAGATGGTTGCAGACGTTGGGATTCCAGCAAGTAAGTACTCCAGACGGGACTACGGTTCAAGCCGTGGTCAATTCGCACGAAGACATGAACGTGATAAATAGGACCGCTCGGGCTTTCGGGCTCGAACTCTCAGGGCTGTCCCCGTAATCCATCTATTCCAGGAGGGTTACGGATATATTGAACAAGAGACTCGCCAATCTCTGGGCTGTCTTTTAGTAACCCAATAGCGGTGTTGCACCCGCTACAAAGGATTCCACGAAACTCCCCGGTTTTGTGATTATGATCGATTGAGTGTAGGTATTTCCTCGTACCTTGCAGCTCTCCACAAACCCAACAAGGACCTATTATAGACGCTTCTACGGCGTTCAACAGATGTTCAGGCACTCCACACTTCTTAGCGTGAAGTGCTCGTTTTTGTCTCGGGAGAAGGTCTGGATTTTCTTTTCGAATTCGTTTAGCCCGAGCACGTTGGTCTGCACAAAGCTTTTCGCTATTCTTCGCGTAATAGGCTTTACTGTTCGCTCGGGCTGTTTCGAGATTGCGAGCACGCCACTCACGGGCAGCCTTCCGCCCACCCTCGGGGTTCTTTCTACTCCACTCCCGATTCGCCTTCTTCACTTTCTCGGGGTTTCTTTTCTTCCATGCGTTTGAGATTGCACGTTGACAACTCTTGCACTGAGGGTACTTGCAATCACCCCGACTTCGGTCATTACCGAACTCCGACAGAGCCTTCTCCACCTTGCACTTTGAGCATCGCTTCACAGATCACACCCGGGGCGTGCCGGGTTGCTGGGCGACGATTCTCTCCCGCAGAAGGTTTCCGTCTTCGGTGACGTAGAGCTTTGCGGCGGGGTTCCCATTTCGATCACGAAGTATGATCCCGCCGGGCTCTTTGGCCTCCGCGTGGATGCGCTTGTAGTTCTTTACAGCCGCTTCCAGCTCTGCCTTCGATTCGGTGATAGCGACCAACTGGCTCCCGCCATTCAGAGGGACTGAAAGGCGTCCTCTGAGCTGCTTGACCGTGGCGAGGTCCACGTGTCGGAGGTTCATGTTCATGGTGCTCTGAACGCCATACAATGCGACCAGCGCGTACTGAGGGTTATCCATCGATCTCATAAGTGCTTCCTGTTTTACGACTGATGACGAGTGTTAGTATGTGAACTCCCCGGTGATCAGTCCACGTGCAGCATGGTCACCGCGAACGATGAGGAATTCCCGGTCGGGGATTATTTCTGGATCGAGGATACGAGTCACCTCCCAAATTCCGTTCAGGGTGCCCTGCCGGTCTCCCAGAGATTCGTAGTAAGGCAAACATACTATGATGTTGGCCGGTTCTGGTGAAGCGAAGATACGTAGCGGGATTGGAACTTCCAGATGAGGAAAAGGAAGACCTCCGCTTCCTAAAATCAGAAGGTTCACGAAGGATAGTTTATGCTCAACGAAAGCGATTCCTTCTGGAGGGCACAGGGGCCACGTTACTGAGTTGTACTGGGCATTGTCGTACAGACTTTTGGTGATCTTGTCGCCAAATTTACTACGCATTCAAGACATCCTTTACCCAGGCGACCGCCTCTTCCACTGTGTAGAATCGGATGGAGCAGCCTTCGTTGGTGAAAATGTGCTCGTGGACATTGCCAGGCTCCATTACACAGATGGAGTAGTTCTGAGCACGGTAAGCCCACGCCATCTCCCACATGGAACCGAGGCTGACCGTTTTGGCTCCGAGGAGATTGCAGAAGAGCACGTCAGAGCGGTGCACGTCATAACAGTCACGCTTCAAGATGTCATGATCGTTACACCCTGGACGAGACGCACCTTCAGGGATGCAGGCGGTTAGAGCGCCTTCAAACTGTTTCAGGTGGTCCTTACCCCGCATAGGGGTGATGCAGTGGTAGGTACCGGTGGCTTCCAACTCTGCCTTCACGCCATCGCGCCAATCTTGCGCACCGTTGTAATCGAGCCCGGTTATTGGGCCTATCAAGTAAACGAGTTGTTGTCGAATCATACGTTTCCTCTGCTTGGTGAAGGGGGTTCTATTACCAAGGACGGTAAGGACGAGGGTAACATATAGGAGGATGCAAAGCAATACAGGAAGTGGTAAAACCAAGGAGTCATGGACACGATCACCAAGCAGGAAAAGACCGTTCTGGAGCTTTTGCACGAGGCAAACGGCCGAGTCAGCCCTGACCAGCTTGTTGCAGGGTACAAGCAAAAACTGGGAATCCGTGATGGTCGGACCGCTGGTTTGACCCGCATGTTAGAGTTGTGTTTGAAGAGCCTTTATGGGAAGGCTTACCTACGTGTGGATCAGGGAGGGGAGCGAGCCACCCCCAATCGCCGGTTGTCCGGTCACAAGATGAGGGCTCCTAAGACTAGGCTTGTCCCAAATTCTGACACCGAAGTGGCGCAGATGAAGGGACGCCAAACCTACACGTGCGCGTTTTTCTTCATCACACCGCGAGGCAAACTCGCAGTGGATGACCCTTCACTCCTTGTTTGACGCATGGTACGATTGACGACCTGGTCTGTTCAAACCAGATTCGCGAGGAGCAGATGTTGATTCGGAAGGCTCAGCAGAAACTCCGCCGGAAACGCTTCATTCTTGAGGCGATAGGCTGCGTTGTGTTTTACTGTGTTGTGGTCCTTGTGTGGGTCGCAAGCTACGTTGTTTGGCATATTTTAACCAAATGAAGGAGATCTCGTGGGACGAGTTATCACCCTGACAGGACCGTCCGGATCTGGAAAGACAACCATCGCTAGACTCTTGCGAGAGCAATTCCCGGACGAGTTCGACGAGGTCGTCTCGTATACCACGCGCGACATGCGCCCCGGGGAGAAAGAGAGCGTAGATTACTATTTCATCACCGAGGATGACTTCGCTCAGCGCAAGGCTATCGGCGAGTTCCTGGAGACGGTCCAGTTTAACGGGAAAAACTACGCTTCGGCGTATACCGAGGCCACACGGGCTACTGTGGACAAGGACGCCTTCGTGATCGTCGAGCCCCACGGGGTTAAGCAGTGGCAGTCCGAGTACGACGGGAAAATGCTCCATATCTTCATAAAGCCTCCCAGCATCGAGGTTTTGAAAGAGCGAATGGCCTTCCAGGGTCGGACCGCTCAGCAGATCGAAGACCGCCTCGCCCACGATGCCGCAGTGTTCGCGGTGGAAATGTCAGGGTACAATCTGGTGACGGTGAACCTGGACTTGGAGACCACCTGTCGAGCAATTCGGCAATTTGTTAGGAGTCAGTAATGCGGAAGCTCTCGTCTCTTGCACTCTGTACGGGTCTTTTCCTCCTGTTCGCGTGCATCAGTACACGAGAGCGCTACAACCTCGACCTGCAACAATTGACCGAGTCCGTCGTCTACTTGGACAACTTTTACTTGTATCCGGTGGCTTGTGGGCTCGTGGTAGCAGAGGACGAGCAGTTCTCGTACATACTGACGGTTTGGCATGCAGTTCACGCGGTCACGTATGCAAGTTCCGACCAACCCGAGGTGCTCGAAGAAGGAGAGATCGTCACTTTCTTCTTCGGCAGTACTCCAGTTGAGATCGTTGCTGTCCAGGAACTGTTCGTCCGCACTGCCAATGGGCCGATCCCCACAGAACTTATCCAGGCTGACAGGGGTCTTGATCTCGCTCTTCTTCGGGTACCCAAACTGTGGTTTGAACCTGTAGACTGGGCCGGCTGGAGTGAAGACGGGGAAGAAGTCGTGGTCGTCGGACGCTCTGGAGCCACTCATGTAGTGAGCATCACACAAGGCCACGTGATGGGGTTCGATACTACCTACAAGCGGATGATTGTCAGCGCCACGTCGCACCCTGGCTGCTCAGGAGGACCCGTTATGGTGAATAGGTTCGGTAAATGGGTCGCTATCGGTATCGTCAGTGCGGTCGGCAATGACGGAGTACATCCCATCCACCACATCACGTTCGTCGTTCCAGAAGACAGCATTCAGTCTTGGATCTCAGTTCCTGGAAAAGACGAGGTATGAATGCCAGTTCCGATCATAGTTGGACCTGCTACCTGGGGTGCGCTATTCTTAGCTAGGAGCGGGAAAGGGTTCGAGGAAGATAAGGCTGAGATGGAATCCCTTGGGTTCACTCTCTTCGACGACTTTTTCAAGCGCGCCGGCCAAACTGAGATGTGCGGCTTTGGATCAGCTGCTTCGATGGAATCGGTCATCAGCAACTTTAACCTTAAGCTCAGGGTTCCGTCTCTGTTTTTTCTGCTGCCTGTAGGGGAGAAGTTGGATGCGACGTTGGTCCGAAAATGGACTGACGGGGGCCTCTTCTTCTGAAGAAGGAGAAGTTTCGCTGGAAGAGGGTATATTTACGAGAGAGGGATTCTCTCGAAAGGAACACTTGAAATGAGCGACGCGTTCGAATACAAAGACGAACAGGGCAACCCGATCACCTCCGAACAGGCGGCGAACAGGTACAAAAAGGCTCCGCTGAGCGCTCGTGCGCGCGAGGAAGCGGAGAAGCCCCAGGAAGAGGAATTGCAAGAAGGTCAACAGTCGGGAATTATCCAGCTCGACGGCTAAGTCCAGTCCACCGAAAAGATACCTGTAGGGAGTTACCATCGATGAATCAGAAAGATCCCATCCGCGAGTCCCTTCTGGCGAGCTGCTCGTCGGCAACAGCAGTACGTCATGGGGCGCAGCTCCGGGAAGCGAACCTCGTCTTCAGTGAAGCCGAGAAGGACGCTGTCCGTGCTCTGCGTGAGTCAGAAACGTTCAAGATCCTCGACAAGGGCAGCCTTGATCGTCACGATTACAAGCACCTGCTCTCGCGGCTCACCTGCACGCCCATCAGCGTGTGCGAGCGAACGGCGACAAAGATCTCCGTTTGCCTTGGTGAGGGACTTTTCAACGAGAGCCTCGAATGGAATACCGATCGGGCTACTGTTCTCTCCGAGGGCATGGCATCCTCCACGAGTGACAAGCAGGGTGACGACAAGGGCATGTACGGACTCGGCAGCGGTGCTGACAAGTCCGAGCCCAAGGGTCAGGCGGACTCGGGCACCAACCAGAAGTCCGATCATGGCGACCACTCGCGTACCGCCAAGAAGGGGTACATGAGCGAGGAGGAAGTCAAGGAAGCCAAGGACAAGGCCAAGGAAGCCTACGAAGCCGCAATCGCCGCTCTTGAAGCCAAGGGTAAGAAGGAGATGTGCGACGAGCCCGAAGTCGGTGATGGCAAGCACGACGGTGATGATCCCGACGATCCCAAGAACGAGGGCAAGATACCTGACTTCCTGAAGAAGGGTGATGACAAGGAGAAGGACGAGAACTGCGACATGGACTACCCCATGAAGAAGGGTAAAGGTAAGGACGAGTCCGTCGCGCCCGATCAGGCTCCGAAGGCCAACATGGCTCCCTCTCCGACGAACGACGGCAACACGGCTGCTACCGACGCCACGCTCAAGCACGGAAAGAAGCAGAATGAGTCCGTCGACGAGATGAAGATGCGCCACGAGGCGGAAATGACCGCTGCTCAGGAGGCGCAGAAGACCGAGAACGCTCATTCCGAGAAGTCCGGCAGCACGACCGCCGACCCGCACAAGTCCGATCCGGGTACCGGGTCCCATGGCTCCAAGAGTGAGCCGGGCAAGACGGGTGGCGAGGCGGACAAGCACGACCCGAACTACGAGAAGGTGAAGGAAGAAGATCCTGCACACGATCCGAAGAACAAGGGTCCGTCGAACGCCAAGAACGAAAGTTTCGAAGACGCCGAGACTCGACTTGTTGAGAGTCTCCAATCCAAAGGCTACGTACACGGAACGCCCGCTTGGGATCGCGCTTACCGGCGTGGTTTCGATACGTGGCTGACGGAGCACACCAGCCAGGCCAACACCGTCGAGGAGTAATCACGAGCTATGGCAGTCACTAATCGACTCGCAACAATCCGCCTCTCAAACGGGCAGGAAGCCGGTCCGACCGCGATCACTCCTCCCGGAGACGGTCTTGTGCTTCGCCTGGTCACAACCCAGATAGGGAGCAGCCCCTCCCAGGCCAGTATGTCCGTTCAGGACGCACAGGGCCGGAATATGGGCAAGGTGGTCTGCCAGGACGGAGACGACAAGCGTATCAGCCTGGAAGGCTTCGAGAGCGGCGACCTGACGTTCATCGTCGAGTGCAACCTGGGAACGGTTGACGCTCTTGTAGACGAACTGACCGAAACTGACGCTATTCTACCGTCCTCTCCTGGCGGCACGCTTGGGTCAGCAGCTGTCGCAGACGGTAGCATCACGGCAGTCAAGCTCGATGCTGATGCTGTTACCACGGTGAAGATCCTCGACGCTAACGTCACCACAGCAAAGATCGCCGACCTGAACGTGACTGAAGGCAAGCTTGCTTTGGGTGTCACTGCTGAAAGTCCCGCTGTCATCGCAGACCCGACGGGTACGGGCACGATTACACCTCTCGCTAACTTCACGACTGTCACCATGGCGGATTCAGCTGGACTCCGTGTCCTGGCGGACCCCGCTTTCAGTGGTCAGGTCGTGGTCATCGAGGGTGGTGGTGCCAACGACCCTACGCTTACGCCCGAAACCGGTGACTGGAATGGTACTGCTGCCGTTGCTACGTTTGGCGACGCAGCGGACGGTATGTCCGTAATCGGTATTGGTGCCGAGTGGCGTATCACCGGAAACCGAGATGTAGCTCTCGCATAAGTCTCAACTCAAAAACTCAGGAGTAAATTCAAGTGGCAACAGTAGTCATCACCACCGTAGAGACTCTCCAGAATGGACAGTCCACCGGCCCGGTCACTCTTGCAGCCGGAAACAAAGGTCGCATCTTGCAGCTCGTCACGACCCAGGTTGGCGCACCTGCTTCCCAGGCTTCGCTCTCGGTGAAGGATGTCAACGGGAAACAACTGCGAAAGATCTTCTGCAATGACGGCGAGAACAAGAAGATGTACCTCGACGAAATCCCCGATGGGGATCTCACACTGGAAGCCGACTGCACTCTCGGAACCTGCACCGTTGCGATCAACGAGCTGGACGACGCGGCCGACCTTCTGACGTAAGCCTCGGGTCACTTGCGAATTTTCGGATTGGGCGAGACTTCGGGAGGGGAGTTGTCCAACAACTCCCCTCCCTGTTTCTTTGTGTGAGGGGTTTACATGGCGAACGGAGCCTACAATCGGGGAAAGGTACACCTCGCAGACTATCTATGGACCACAGACGCCGAAGATCTTGGCGTCCTCCTGGTCACTTCGTCTTACGTGTTCAACAAGGATCACAACCTTGTCTCAGACGTAGTAGCGTTTGAGGTCAGTGGACCGGGTTATGGGCGTCGCACTGTTGCTGCTGTTGATCGTAGTGTCATCCAAGACGACACGGCAGATGCCTCAATCCGTACCATTGCGGATGGCTCCATCACATGGACCGCACTCAATGTGGGCACCGATCTACGCCCTGTGCTGTTCTTCATCAACGGAATCGATGTCGATGACAACTCAAATGAGCTGTTGGGTTACCTCGATACCGGTTCAAATATACCCGTGGACACAACGGGATCGGACTATGCGTTGAATTTCGGTCCTAACGGTACGATTCGATCCTTGGGGTAAGCACATGGCGATCACGACCAACCCTACTCCAGGGATAGAAATCCAGACGGCTGCGAAACAAAGCGTTGAAGCCGGCTCCGCTGCCGCGTTGGGTTCTCAGGGTGGAGCAGCATCTGACGAAGTAATCGTCCCGGACGCTATCGGATCTAACAATGAGGGAGGACTGGAAAGTACTCCTTCGTATGTCGGACGGCACTTTCTTCTTCGTCCACTGACCCAACTTGCTTTAGGTGGTGGAATAGCCCAGGGAGCCGTTCCCGCAGCAGCAGGGTCAGGCTACGTAGTTGGTGAAGATCTAACGGTTTCTGGAGGAACCAGTAACAATGCTGCTACCTACAACGTAGACGCCGAGGGAGCGATCTCGTCGACTGTGGCGGCAGGAGGAACAGGGTACGTTGTCAACGATAGACTCACGGTATCTGGTGGAGCCTTTACAGTAGCGTCTATTTTCAACGTTGACACCATTGGTGGTAGTGGAGATGTCACAGCGGTCTCTCTCGTCAACGGAGGAGCCTATACCACCACGCCGGGTAACCCAGCAACAACGAGTGGAGGTACAGGGTCAAGCTGCACTTTGACGGTGACATACGGAGGTGTCGCTGTTCTTTCCCTTCTTACAACCGGGGATTATACTGTTACGCCGTCAAACCCAGCAGCCACTACGGCTAGTGCGTCGGGAACGGGTGCTACGTTGACGGTCACCTACATTGACGGGGAAGAGCTACGATTTGTCACCGCTATCGCTACCTTGACCCTGACCGTGAACGAAGACTGGGTGAACATCCCTGTTTCAGGAGAGGACTGGGCGGTTAGCTACATCCTGGAAGACGTAGCAGTCGTGACTGGTTGTACCGCGTCCGCTAAGACCGGTGTATTCGAGTGCTCTCGTCGTGTAAATGTGGGGGATACGTCCAACACCGACTTTGCTTTCTTTGGCATGGCCGAAGGTAAGGGTATGGAAGTCGACGACGTTGGCTCTGCGACTGCCGGACTTGTGATAACTGACGGTGGGTATTGGGCGCACGGGTACCTTCAAGGAGGCGTACCCATCAACGGAGGCTTTGTCTTCGCGTTCAACAATACCGCAGCGGAGGACATGATCCAGTTTGACGACGGAGGACGTGCGTTTATGTTCGACGTTTCCTTCGCATCCCAGCTCGTCGATATGGAGATTATCACGGTTGTCGACACAGGCGCTGGCTCCATTCGTGAAGCTCGTAAAGGAAAGATCTTCGGAGCTTCAAACAACATCGATTTGGATGGATGGCTCCTTCGAGAATTGACAATTGCATCTGGTGTCGCTGCTACGAACTTGATCATCATAACGGAATCGAGCGATATTGATGGTGTTACGATCATCAACACACAGGGACTCGATTCTGCTGATGACGCAACTACGGCAGAGTACACAATCCGAAATCCGACATTCGCTGGTAACGCTCGCCATGTCCTCGTCCATGACGACAAGACCTGGAATTTCGTGAACCCTATCGGTTGGATAGCGGATTCCACCTTCATCAGTTTCGAAGTGGACGACCTCAACTTCGTCAACAGGCTTACCAGTTTGGCGTCGAAGGTCGAGCAACCCGACGGTACTGATATCGAGAGAGCGCTGACGCTGGTATTCGAAGGGACGATCAACAATAACCTCCCCCTTGCAAACCAACAGCTAACCGATGCCACCGGGGACGTAACATCCGACATACTGGAAGAACAGTACACGTTCCCATCGTCCGTGTTCACAACAGAGACGTTCGGTGACTTCGCATTCCGAGCGTTCAAATACGGATTCTCTCCTTTCGTCTCGTCTCTGGTGCTCGCAGACTCCCCGACAGGTATCCTCAGCGTTACGACGCTTAGCACGGACGCTGCAATCGTCGCTACTCAGCCTCAAGCCATCGAGGACGGTCGCGGGATGGAGATCAGTCGACAGGTGAGTCTGGACTACGATGGACAAACGGCTGACTTTACCGTGAGTACGGCTCTTCGTGGACTCACCAGTGGTGCCACTGGAGACATCTACGCAGACACGGATGCTGGAGGCTCTGGTACCCTGCTCTTAGAAAACGTAATCGGAGTATTCGAGGACGGTGAAGAGGTACGAGATGACAACGCTACAGAGGGCATTGCAGACGTAAATCTCGAAGCGACTGACATTCCCTTCGAGGTCATTGAATACGATACGGGCACCGGGACAATTCCTGCCATCGGAGACCGAATCCAAGGACAGACCTCCGGAGCCGTAGGGACCATTGTTCAGATTTTCGGTGACAACACTGCCGGTCACATGATCCTCCGTCGAAGAAATGAGACCGCTTTCACCACAACAGGTGAAACGATTGATGATGCACTCGAATCCGGAGCCTGGACTGCTACCCACGACCAGGACACTCCAGGGAACCATGATCGGTTCGATTTTCACTGGCTGGTAGACGCGAACAGCGCGACGACCAAGACCTACACAGCGATCTACGAGTACTTGGCGGCACTTACGTCAAAGAGGTTCCACCCGATAGCCGTACAGGACGACGGAGGGGTGTTCACGGACTTCACAGACGAAGCAAAGGACGCTACAGCAACTGATGTAGCCCTGTTCCCCGCAACGCCGGCGGTGGAAGACGCTTTCTACTACGGTGACCAGGACACACTCTTCACGTCTATCCACATCAATGTGGGAACTGTGATGACGGGAAGCCCGACGATCGTATTGGAATACTGGAATGGTTCGATTTGGGCTGCCTTGTCCGGAGTCTCCGATGGTACTGCCGACTTCACACTCGGCGGAATGCGGATTATCTCTTGGACAATCCCAACAGATTGGGAAACGATCGAGCCGGGTAATGGGATCACCGGATACTACGTACGATCAAGAATCACCGTATTGGGAACGGGTACCGCCGACGCCGACCAGATCTGGACAGACAGAGTCTTCGAGGACGTTCACATTTGGGGTGAGGACGAAGTGTCACAACTGCTCTTCTCAGGCGCGAGTGGATTCTTCACGAACCGGAACGTAGCCCTTACAGACGGTGTGGTCATTGCCAACTTCGTCGGCACCACGGACTTCTTCACCTCTGACGACGGGAGCACCTTCACTCCTCCCGTCGCCCGAACACTAACCATAACCGTTCTGGATGACGCAGCAGTACCAATCGAGACTGCTCAAGTTAGAATCGAGCAGGATTCTGACAAGTCCTTGATCTCCAGCGGTACCACGAACGCTTCAGGCGTGTTCTCCGATTCAGTGTTCCTGTCTGGAGATGTGGACGTTGACGCTGTAGTACGGAAAAGCTCACCAGGGTCAACCAGGTATATCCCTGTACGCAGAGCAGCTACGATCACGTCGGGAGGTCTTTCACTGACCATTTCAATGACCGAGGATACAACCGCAGCTCCATAATGAGTTGCTAATCAGCATGTTCGAGGGGTAAAATCCCCAACAGATGGGCTCACTGTTCGCGAACGAGCCCCCTGAACTGAGGGTTTGTTCAGCGCGAGTCTTGTAAAATACCAAGGGAGTCTTATTTAGATGGCTATCCAAGACGATTTCACCATCGATTACGTCGATCGTAAGATCACCTACACGACGGCTTTCGTCGATGACCGTCCACCGTTCATCTACACAGTCAATCAACTGTACTCCTTCCTTCAGGATACGTTCGACGAGCCCGCTCAGATGGACGATCCGGTTCCCATGAGCGCGCAAACGCCCACGCAATACACGCTTCTGTACCCGTGGTTCATGGACAACGAGAGCATGAAGGCTCTCTTCTCGGGATCGATCCAGACCAACCAGTGGGCCTTCGCTGACTTCACAGCGTCCGACGGAATCACCGCGCTCCGTTACGAGTCGGCGACCGTCGAGCCGGATTCTACTGATGTCGGCAAGGCTGTGACAGGTGCCGGTGGCGCGACTGGTGTCATCCTCGCCGTGGACGATGTTCGCAATATCGTCTGGGTTCGTAACACCAGTTCGGACCAGTTCCTCGAAGGCGAAGTTGTAGACGACGATGCCACGGGAATCGACCCCGATTTCACCATCCACAGCGCGGGTGAACAGGGAATTCTTACCGGTGATAGCATTTGGTCGAATCTGTTCTCGGTCGGTACCCTCCAGGCCAACACCGAGGTGTACATTGGTCAGGAAGACGACCAGATGGGAGGTGCGGCTTTCCATGCTCTTGTGGCAGACAATGCCCGTCTCCGTCGTCGAATCGAAAAAATCGATGAATGGTGGGACACTGACGTTGACTTCACTGCATCAACGAACGGTGTTGCTTTGGGTCACATTGACCTTTTGGTCCTCACACAGGAGAATGGTACGGTAATCGATGGCCAGCGTTTGGCCGTCTACGCGCGCCAATTCTCAACGGTCTATTCGTCATTCGAACTCACTGGAGGTGTCGGTAACTTCGTTGTTCCCTTCGCGTCCACTGGAGCCGACCTCAACGCTCAGGTTGGACCCTACAATATCAACTTCGACGGCAAGACCGGAAATGACCTTGAAGTGGGAGATGTGCTGGAGAACGTTGGAGCGACGACTCCTGTTGGCCGTCTTCGTGCCGTGGTGACTGCTGTTGTTGATGGTGACCTGGCTGCCGGCGACTTCGATTACTACTTGATCGGAGATACCGAACCGCTCGCAACTACCGACCGCACCCTGATCCAACTGGCTGACGGCGAAAACCTTTTGGTGCGTGGTGATGACACCGATATCGACATGATGGGGGCTCCAACGGCCCAAGCTCCAGGTGTAGATCCTGGAGGATCTTTCGCACTCACCTTTGCGGACAACCAGGTCGACGTAGACGAGGATGGAAATGACGAGGAGTACACGCTCACCATCGATTGCGACAACAATCTTCTCGCTCTGGTGTACCGGCGTATGCAGTTTCTTAGCACCCGTGGAAACCAGGATGGTACCGTAGCGGATACTCAGGACTTGCTGCTTCCTTCCGCTCACGCCTCAAATGCCGAGGCTGGAGAGTTCTACCGCTCGATTGGAGATGTCATCATCACTTTCGATGCCTCCACCGGAACTGGATTGTCCGAAGGTGACTTGGTGGATGGTTCGATCTCTAGTGCAACCGGCGTCGTAATTTCCGCAACCGTTGCGGGTGTCTTCCCGGGAACCGCCGTTCTATCGGCTGTGAAGGGAACCTTCGTCAATAACGACGTGATCGAAGAGGTCACGATTTCCGCTACGAACAATGTCACCCAGGATGGTGCTGCTGTCTCGATCGTTGACAACACGGCTGCCCCCGTCGGTACTTTCGCTGGAGGTAGATGGTTCCTTCCGCAGGGTGTGGTCCTGATCAATGTCCCGGCGGCGGACGCGAACAACTGGGAAACCGTGGACCTCGCGGGTGTCACTCGCGCGCCCCCGACCTCTCGTGCTATCACCTTTGCTGGTCTCGCGGTCAACGATCGGGCTACTATCTTCGAGGTAGCGACTGCCGGCGGCATCGATGTCGTGAAGACCCAGAACGGTGTAGCGTCCGGAGGAGGACTCGGTGCTACGTCCTTCGTACTGGACTCCACCGTTGCTCTCGACGTACCACCGTCCGGCTTCGTTCGGATTGTGGACGACTCAGCATCGGATGGCATAGAGTTCCGCTATGATTACGTGAACATTACGACGGACACCACGGTCAACTTCCGTGATACGGTAGACCTCACAGGAACCACAACTTCGGCGGGAACCTCGACCGTCCTCAACGATACTGGTGCGTTTGTAGCGGCGAACTTTGGTACTGATGGGTTCGTGAAGGTCGGTATGGAAATCGAAAATGATGCGACTGGTGCGATTGCTGTCGTTCTTCGTCGTATCGACGACAACTCGATCGAAACCACTGTCCTTTCGTCTGGAACGTGGGACAACGCCCAGGCGTGGACCGCCAATGCAGTCGTGGTTGCCCTCGATCCAGCAGATACTGTGTACTTCCCCTTCATCGACGGTGTGGTAGTATCGGGTACGGAACTGACCACAACGATCAAGTTCGTAGGTACCACCCAGTGTATCGCACGAGCACGATTCTCAGATCCAGATGTGGGAGGTACTCGAATTCTCCCGTTTGAACTCACCAACGTTGTTCTACAGGATCAGGATCTAACAGTCACTGCGATTCGCAACCCTGATACCATCGCAACGCCATAATCTGTAGGAGGAGGACGCGCATGGCGATCATCCGTGAAGGTACGGAAAAATACGGGCACGGATACCGTATTGAATCGACTGATCCGAAGAGAGACGCAACCACTCTCGCTCTCCGTCTCGGGAACGCTCTCGAAAATGGAGAGCGAAAGCGGTTGGATGCATCCAACTATGCCACGCTCGCCAATGAGTGGACGGCCAGGGCTCAAGAGGAGCGTAATAACCTCGAACGGGTTCTGGAGCGTGATCGGTTGATAGCTGCTGGACAGTCAGTAGACCACCTGATCAAACACATCACGTATATCGATGAGGTAACCGGTAAGGAAACGAAGAAACCAAGCCGGATGGACCCTCTCCTCACGTACACAACAACCGCTATTCAGGAACAAGTACGGGTTGCTGAAGAAAACGCCAAACGCTTCCGTGAAGATTCAGCTCGTTTCACGAAAGAGGCAGAGGAGTTTCAGCGTGAGTTCTTGGACGCTCAAAAGACGCTAGCCGAGGTCAATGCGGAGATACGCAGCCGCAGATGAAAGGGTAACCTCCGATGGCGACGATCACTTTCGACCGGGTAAACAGCTTCATCAACATCGATACTGGTGTTTCGAATGAGGTTACGATTCAGGAAATCTATGACGACAGTCAGGAGTACCTGCAAGAGCCATCGCAAATGAACTTGCCGCCCTTTGTTGAGGCGGCCGGCAAGCAGGACATCGGAGGTGGCGACCAGGTGGGTGTGACGCTCACCCTGAAATTCGGGTGGGTGATACGGTTCTTACCCGAGGCCGGACCTTCGACGACTCAGAAGCGAGTTATCGGCGGAAACCTCGCTCTGATCGGAGGTATCGCTCCGATCGAACCGACAGCCTTCATCTTCCCGGTCATCGCGATCTCCTCTTCACCGACGATTGCCGGCGGCATCCTGATTGATGTGGAAACAATCCGTAAGATCCTCCAGGGCCGGTTGGAAACTGATCCCGTTGCTGGCATCCTAACGATCTACGACGATGACGATATTTCAATCCTCTTGCAGGCGAACATCTTCGAGGACGTTGGGGCAGTTCAACCCTATCGCAGCCGTGGACTGGAACGACGGAATAGACTCCAATGAGTATTGCAGGTTACGGTTACGGTATCCCTGCGCCCATCGCTGGTGGGGTGTGCGAAGCCATCGCTGATGCGATCGACCTCACACTCGATTTCGATCCCGAGATCGTTATCACACCCACCGTAACATCGGTCGCCGATCCGATTGACCTCACACTGGAGACCGGGGATGCTGCGCGCATCGTCGAAACCGCCCGAGACACCTTCATTGATACCGCTCCACGCACGGTCGTGGGGGACCATGGAGGTGCGTTCATCGGACGTACGGGAAATGGTAGGATTCTCGATACCGAGATCATTGCGGCTCGTGGATTCACGATTTTGGAGGAGGAGGAGACTGCGGGACAGACAACCTTCTTCGTTCACGCTCCTCTCAGCGTGATTCAAGCCATACTCGAAAACCCCTTCGACAACGGGGATGGACTCACCTACAACTTGTTCGAGCTGCCTGTTGGTGAGATAATTAC
>SDBT01007567.1_pt1 | contig 17851 bp, 17 predicted proteins | sample 2277101 | NCBI WGS metagenome assembly SDBT01 (sample SAMN10404973, study PRJNA504765) | marine sediment metagenome | isolation source: marine sediment core GS10_PC15, 103 cmbsf | place: Arctic Ocean: Southern Knipovich Ridge | collected 2010 | reverse complement strand
CGGCTGCCAACCGAAAATTGTGAAGGGAGCCGAGATGGTCCGGATCACGTGTTCCTCGGTATAGACCTCCATTCCACCGCGACCGGTCAGAAATGTCAGGAAGGCGAAGAAAGTTACGAACCCGAGGATGAAGATCAAGGCGCGGTACATCTCCCGGAACTGGATGCGGGAGAAATAAAGGCTCAGCAGCGCCAGCGACAGGAAAAAAGCCAGATAACGAATATCCCAGAACATAAGCGTGGAGACCAGGAAGCAAACGTAGAATATCATCCAGGCTCGGGGATCGAATTTTTGAACTATAGAATTTCTGTCTCGATAACGCCAGGTTACGAGCATGGTATTATCCGAATTACTAAAAAGGGGATAGGGGATAATGGAGGAGGGAAAAAATCGAATCCCCTCCCCATTAACCCTTGTTCTCTAACCCTTATCCCCTGCTATTTATCTTCCCGATTGGCGCTGGACGGCTGCATAGGCGCCGACCAGGAGTGGTACCAGGATGGCAGCGAAGATCAGGTTCGGTCCTGCCGCAGGGATATACTCACCCACGATGGCGACCGGGAACGAGAACCCGTTGATCCAAATATCGGATATGGCCGCAAAGCCGATGCCCAGCAGGTTGCCGAGCATGCCCCAGGTTACTGCTGCGGCAATGTTGATATTGCCTCTGAACAATAGATACACGATCAGCACGATCAGGAAGCCAATCACCAGTGTAATGCCGGCAATCGTACTGATCTGCTGGTCACCGAAAATACCCGCTGGGACGTCAAAGAAAAGCATGTTGGGGATCCCACGGTTCAAGAAGAAGACCAGTGTACCAAGCAGTGCCAACACGCCGCTGATGATGATAACGGTATTGATGCTCTTCTTCTTGTCTGGGAAGAGCCATACTAGACCGGAAATAAACCCGACCAGACCGTTGCCGATACTCCACTGCGGCGAGAGACCAAAGCCTGTCAGCGCATCGCCGAACATGTTTCCTACCGCGCCTGTGAAAAAGCCCACCACCGGGCCGAAAGCGTAGCCGAAGAACATCGGGATGCAGATGGCTGGTCGTAAGGCGACCTGGCTGACAGAGGGCACGGCGAACACCGTACCGTTGAAGAGATAAGAGAAGATGGCGTACAGCGCGGCGCCGATTGCCATGTAGACGACTTCGCGCGTACCGACTTCCCAAATCTTATTATCACGCGTGAACCAGTAAACCAGGAACACGATCAAGAGACCGATGAGCACGAATACAAAACGCATCAAGGCGGTCTCGTCGAGCTGCAGGCTGGGGTTGATAGCGCCTCCGACCCAGATGATCAGGGCAAAAAACACCAGGACACCCAGCAGCGATAAAAATATGTTACGTAATGTGTGGTCCATTTGAATTCTCCTTATTAGGAACGTTGGACGGAAAATGATGGATGGCTGTCAATGGATTGGGTTTACATGCGCCAGCGCTTCGGCACGCATGAAGCGGTGCGTCTTTGGGAACAGGTCCAGGTTAGCCCGCAAGAGTGAAGTCGGCACCACGCGCGAAGCCCTGAGCAACTCGAAGTTGCCGAGCACTTCATCAGGTGGACCATCGGCAGCGATGCGTCCATCATTGACCAGCAGCACCCGGTTGGCGTAGATCACCGCCAGGTCGATGTCGTGAGTGATGAACAGGATGGCCTCGAAGCTCGGTATCTGCAGGATGGCGTCCATAAAATCCATATAGTTCTTGTAATCCTGCCCGGCAGTGGGCTCATCCATGACCAGGATTCGGGAGCGCATGGCAAGGATGGCGGCAATGCTGACCCGCTTTTGTTGCCCAAAGGAAAGCGCCAGCGGTGGGTCATTTTCTCTACCTTTTAGATTGACAATTTCGATCGCTTCTTGCACCTCCTTTTCTATGTCCTGCGGGTCGTGACGCAGGTTTGTGGGACCGAAGGCAAGTTCTTCCTGCACTGTGGGGGCGAAGAGCATGTGGCTGGGGCTCTGGAAAACATAGCCGAGAGTGCTGGCAATTTGAGCGACGCTTTGTTTACGTGTATCCACGCCATTCACCAGCACTTGCCCCGTTTTCGGTTTGAGCAGCCCGATGGCGTGCTTGACCAGGGTGGTCTTGCCGGCCCCATTGGGTCCCAGGACGGCGATCACGTCGCCACGGTTTATATTCATGGTTATGTTATGCAGCACTTCGGCACCTTTTTCGTACCAGAAACTGATATTCTCGAAGCGCACTAGATCTGCAGTTTGCTCTCCAGCATCCGAACCAGCTGTGGGCTGCGATTCTGCCGGTGTAAAGACGATTTCGGGTGGGGGCAGGTCGTTTGCGGCCCTTTCGATGACGATATGGGCGGGCATTTTGATCTCGCTGTAATCCACTACTTTACTTAACCCCTCAACCGGTCCCTGGTATCGCAGCATCCCGTCCACCATAAACATGACCCGGTCGGGGTTGATATTGAGCACGTCTTCGACGCGGTGCTCGACCAGCAGGACGGTCATGCCCTCATCCACCAGGCGGCGCACCAGTGCCAGGGTTTCTAAAGCACTGGCTGGGTCCAGGCTGGCCAGCGGTTCGTCCAGCATCAGTATACTGGGCTGCATCGCCAGAATGCCCGCTATGGCGATCTTCTGCTTCTCGCCCCCCGAAAGGCTGAACGTCTCCCGGTCGCGTAGATCGGAAATACCGAGGTAATCTAGAGCGACTTCTACACGCTGCAGAATTTCCTCCCGCGAAAGCGACAGGTTTTCCAACCCGAATGCGACCTCGTTGACCACACGCGTCCCTAGGATCTGACGCTCGGGGTCCTGCAGCACTGTGCCGACCATCTGTGAGATGCGCGCCAGGGGCATATCGGCGTTGTCTTGCCCTTGAAGTCGGATCGTGCCTTCCACCTCGCCCTTGTAGCTGCGCGGGATCAAACCGTTGATGCAGCGGATGAGGGTGGTCTTGCCGGAGCCGCTGGCGCCTGCCAATAAGATAAGCTCGCCCGGCTCAGCCTGGAAGGAAATATCCCGGATTGCCAGCTCCTGACGGTCGCGGTAGCGGAAAGCAAGATTATCGACCAGGATGGCGTGTTCTTCTGGCACGCAGTTATCCTTTCAAAAAGACTTTTACAAGATCGCCCACCTGGGCGTCCAGGCGGTAGGCGGCATTGCCTTTGACCACCGATACGATCAGATTGCCGGTGCTGCCGAACAGGGCGACCAGTTCGCCGCTTGGTCGCTCGCCGAAGGTTACCACCATCGCGCTTGTATCCACACCGCACAGGTGCACGTTTTGGACCGTCTTGCCTGCCAGGTGCTCGCGGCGGATGTTAGTGGAGATGTTGCCGAAATGATCCAGGTGGATGACCTGGCCGTGATAGCCGTTTTCGGTGCGCACCGGTTTGGGTAGCGATAGGCGGATGGGGTCGTTGATGGGATCTCCCAATTCGGTCAGGGTCACACCGGAGGCAAGGTGAGCGGCTGCGGGGGCAAATATGTCGCGTCCGTGGAAGACGTTACTGACCATAGGCAGCCAGTACTGTGGCTTGTTGAGGTGTATGAAGGAGATCGGGAGCCCTTCTGCCTCTATATGTTCGAGCAGCATGGTGACCACGCCGTTATCGGGACCAACGAAGTAGTGGGCTCCCATTTGGGCGGCGATTGGACGGCGTTCGGTCCCCACACCCGGATCAACCACCACCACGTGAACCGTACCATCTGGGAAGTAGGGCGCTGCGCGCCTCAGCACCAGGGTCGCCTCGGGTACGTTCTGCGGGCTGATGTAATGGCTCACGTCGGCGATGTGGATGTCAGGTGTGATACCCCAGATCACGCCCTTCATGACTCCGACGTTGCCGTCTTTGAGTCCGAAATCGGTGAGCAAGGTGATGGTGGACATAAACAAGCATCCGTGTGTTGGATAAGCTGCAATGTTATTATGAGCCGGAGCGAAGTGGGGGCGAAGAATCGCTCAATGTGACAGCCTTGAATTAATTTTGAAATAGTACTCGTAAAAAGATTCTACAGCCAATTTACCTAGAAACGGTTTAGTCATGTCTGTGATCTGCAGCCCAATGCAAGGAACAGCGCCTTGTTATATTTTAGAACAGAATCTGGATTTTGGGGGATTTATGTTCGGATTGCTTTGGGATAGACGATTAGTCCGTATGTCATTAATTATTGGTCGTTTGTCATTAGTTGCTATTTGTAATCTCTATCAACTGAACTCGCCTTTCTAAGAGCCTCTCCTTAATAGATGAAGGTTACAGTGTAGTGGTCCTGTATGTGTAAGAAAGGGTCTGTTCCTTATATGGGTTTTTACTCAGGATTTCCTGTGAGGTTGAACTCCGATGGTCGGAGTCTCCCTTCGGTGAAAACCCCCCTTGTTGGAGAGGATCCCAATACGAACCAAGTGGTAGTTTCCCGTGAGATTATGTGAGGTTGTGTTAGGTCGTGTGAGATATGGCAAGAGATAGTCACATTATAGTGGCTTTTCTCAGGATTCTGCGATGGGTAATTATGAACACCGACAATCGTAGTTTCCTGAGCAGGCCCCACAAGAGATCAGGAGATAACATGGACTATGACCGTGTATTTGAAATTGCATTAGGGATTTTGCTAGCGCTTGCTATTGGATAGGTTTTTCTAAAATATGGTTTGGGTTTTCTATATGTAGTAATGATAGTGATGGGGTTAATATATATTGTGTTTCTTATTCTCAGGATTCTGCGAGGATAACCTATGAACTCCGACAGTCGGAGTTCCAAGCCCGGGAATATGTGTTGGGGCTTCATTTGCGGGGTTGCGGGGTTCGCGGGGTTAGTTCTAGCCGGTTCTACAAAAGCTAAAAACATATATATTTAGCACTTTTTTGAGAGATCAGCTGTAGTAACCCCCGCAATCCCCGCTTGTATCGATTACCTGTAAAGTCATAGGTTACTGGTTGCTTATGAGAAGTATTGAGAAGTCCTTTGAATATCGGTTTCTGCTCAGGATTTCCCGATCACTGATCACGATCTTCGACTTTCTGAGTGGCAAAGAAAGCGCTTCAAGGTCAATAGAAATAAGGAGAAATAACATGACTAACTTTGGATGTGCAATTGTTCTGTTCCTATTTGGATGGTGGTTGCTTGCAGAACTATACGATGAGATAACAAAGAGAAGGAAATGACATTGCTTCGTATTGGCAGACTGAGCATAATTCTATATAAAGATTGGGCTCCATTTGAAATAGTAGAACAACGCTCCTATATCCACCCATATGAAACCTTTGTTCATTTAGGGTTTTTTACATTTGCGTGGGAACACAGTATAGCGACTAGAAGAAAGAAACTGTCAGGCTTTGGTGGCTTTCTCAATATTTGGAAAATCCATATATTTTTCTTAAGGGTTCCTTCGTTTGGTTTGTCTGGGCCGTTCTGGTTCTATGGAGCGCAATACCAAATGATAAATGTTGGATATTTAGGGATTGTTGTACCCATGGGATGGCTCAGGTGGGTAAGATAGATGCTTTTATTTAATGTTTGGAAATTCTATGTGTATGTTTATGAAGATTTCCAGCTTGGTATATCAACGCCATTTTGGGTTCTGGGTGACTTTCACCGAATAATAAGTCTTGGGTTTATAGAGATTGTTATAAGGGGAGGCTAAATGTCTAGTGCAATTGAATTCCATCAGACGGAATCTGTTTTTACAAAACAGTACCAAAAAGTGACAAAAACCCCAAACTCGAACGTTCGAGTTCTAATAATTGGCTAATGATACAAATAAGAGATAAAAAAGGGGGTATGTTTCAACAAATTACACTCGTAGGCAATTTGGGTCGCGACCCTGAGATGCGCTATCCCCAAACAGGGGGTGCGGTTACGAATCTTTCGGTTGCCACAAATCGAACATATAATGACTCTTATGGTGAGTAAGTAAAAGAAACAATTTGTTTCTGAGTTTCAGTTTGGAGAAAGCAAGTTGAGGCTTGTAATGAATACTTGCACAAGGGCAGCAAGGTTCTTGTTGTTGGGAGACTCAACGCTGATCCCGACACTGGTGGACCTCGGTTGTGAACAAGACCATAAACCCCGATATGAATAAGAAAAACTTAACCGCAAGTTTTGAGGGGTTTGTCTGTCAGAATTTTATTTATCGAACCAGGCAGCTCCTGAGAGAAGGGCTATATTGAATCGTTCAATGGCAAGATAATAAGATTCGTGAAAACCTAAAAACTATTGGAACTAAAACTTTTAATATAGTCATCCAATAGCTTTATTGCAGTAATAATTTCAAGAGGTGGATCTTCTAATTCGCTTATTTCTTTTAGTTCAGATTGCATCACCGCAAAGTTTATAGGCATAGGCCCATGCTTCAAGTAAGTTCTAAGTGATGTTATTGCATCTTCAGTTTGATTTAATCGGAATAGCACCAAAGCTTTTAAGAAACCGTATTGATCAGATACAGTAGACACTTTTTCTGCTTTATGTATCAATTCAAGAGTATTTTCATACTTCCCAAAGATATACTCTAACTGGACTTTTGTACCAAGAGTAAGTTCATCGTCTGGTGCTATCTTTTCTGCAATTTGAAAACAGATCTTGGCTTCTTCCAACTGACCGATATATGCCAAGCTTAACGATTTCTTCCTATATGCAATAACTTTTTCCCTTTTATAACCAAAATAAAGGATTGCTTTCTCAAAATCTTCTATTGCTTTTCTGTGTTGCCCTAAAGATGCGTACACCATTCCTCTATTGTCATAGGCCTCAGCATATTCCAAATTTAATTCTAAGCAACGATTAAAATCAATGATGGCTCGATCATAATCTCCCAGCAATAAATAGTTTGTTCCTCTATTGAAATAATGTTCAGGATTTTTTGGATCAAGGGAAATTGTCTTACTGAAATCGTAAATCCCCTGTTGGACATTGCCAGATTCTGTATATTGAATTCCTCTTGACTGATGAGCTTCAATTTGCTCTTTTTTGTTCGACGCGTTAGCAACAGCCTGATCATAGTCAGATTTGGCTTCTTTAGAAAATCCATTTTGTGCTAACAATCTACCTCTTAACAAAAATGCAGATGAAAGGTTTTCCTCCAATGTTATTGCATTGTTGAGATCTTCCAAGGCTTTCGTTTCATCTCCTTGTTGTCCATAACAAATAGCGCGACGATAATAGGATGAAGCCTTCATTGAATTACTACGGAGCAAATGAATTGCATTAGTAAAATCGTTAATGGCATCACGGTACCTGTCTAGAAATAAAAAAGTATTACCCCGGTTGTAATAAACCCCAGCCTTGGCTTGTTCATCTATCATATTTTGGATCGCTTTATTATGATCTTTTAATGCTTTTTTGTGTTTTCCAATTTCTGAATAAACTCTTCCCCTGTTGGCATATGCTTCCCATAATTGAGGATTAAACGTAGTTGCTCTGTTAAGAGATGCTAATGCTTCTTCAAATGCCCCATAATTCGCAAATGTTATTCCAATATTCATGTGGGCATGGGCATTCTTTCCGTCGATTGATATTGCTTTTTTAAAGTCTTCTAGCGCAAGATCATATTTTTCGAGCTCATCATATGCAGATCCTCTTATATTTAGTAATAGTAATTGATTCTCACTAATAAGCTCGTATTCCAAAGCTTTTGTGCAATCTGATACAACCTGTTCGAATTCACCAAATTTCTCGTGGATTTTTGCTCGTTTGAAGTAAGCGTGAGCATAATCGGGGACCATATCTATTGCGTGGGAATAATCACCTAGGGCTTTTTTACTTTCCCCTTCCATATCATATATATCACCCCTGAGAACCAGAGCCATTGCTTTTGATTCTCTTGTATCAAATAAGTCTAAAGCTTTATTGATTTCTTGTTTAGCCTCAGGGTAACTCCCTAACTCAGAATATATTTGTGATTTTCCAACATATGCCATTTCGATTGTGGGGTCAAGATGTGTAGCAAAACGAAAATCATTCAAGGCTTCTTTATATTTTTTTTGATCAAAATACACATACCCTCTTGAAAAATATGCATGAGCATTTTTTGCATCAAGGATAATAGCCTTGCTGTAATCATCGATTGCTAATCGATCATTTCCTAAATCTTTGTGAATATTACCTCGTGCGCGATAAAAACTTGCTTTTCTTGGATTATTAGGCATTACTTCAATAGCTTTATTGTAATCTTCTAGAGCTTTTATATCATCACCCATAGCTCCATAGGTATTTCCTCTAGCAAAATGGGTGTAAGCTTTTTCGTACCCAATTGGGTCACCACTAAAAACAACATCAAAATCTTTTAGAGCTTCTTTGAATTTGCCTTGATGACTATAAACTGTACCCCGATTTCTATAAAATGATAAGTAATTTGGAGCGATAGATATACCGATTTTTATATTTTTAAGTGCGCTCTCAAAATCACCTTCATCCATGTAAGCTACACTTCTATTGTAAAAAACGGATACTATAAGGGGATCATTTTTTAATAGCATCTCTGCTATGGCAAAATCTGCTAGTGCTTTTGAGATTTTACCTAACTCACCATAAGCGCTACCTCGATTTAAATTAGCTATTGGCGAAGGTGAGATGCCAAGAGATGCGGTGTAAAATCTAATTGCTATTTCTAATTCACTTCGATTTTGAGCAATGTAAGCTAAATCAAGTAGACATTGTGAATGCTCATTTGATGAACGATGAATTAATCGGAAACCTTTCTTTTGCAATAAAGACCGATAATTTACTAGGAATTCGCTTAATGTATCTCTAGCACGTTCAAAAGTAACATCGCCTTCAATTGCAATGTCAGGGAACAAGAATATTCCAGCCGTCACTCCAAAATCAAAGCTTTCCAAAAAATTGAGGGCATCTGTTAGCTGTTTTTGCGCTAAAAAAGGCCTTCTAACCTTTTTATCGTTTTTCCAAATAAAAATAGCAAAAGTAAGTACCATATTTGGATATGGTGTCACCAAAGCGGCTCTAAAGAAACCAAGAGAGCGAATAATATATTTTGCTGCTGGTTTGCGCTCTTCAATATATCTTTTTGTTGAGAGCCAACCATCAAACAAACTCTGATAAGTTACCTGAAGCGCTAAACTTACGTCAACCTGTGAATAACCATCTGCAAGTAACTTCCTTAACCCTATAAGTATATACTCAGGATATCCAATACTTTGGTTGATAAAAATATCGCGTGCATCAGGATCGATTGTTATCTCCAAAGTTCTTGATGCTACATCGAGGAAATCCGCCATTTGCTTTCGTGAGAATGGCTGAAGTTTTGAACTCGCAAACCCGTGTAGTTCAAACCACTCATTATGCTCATCGGTAATATCATCATCTCTTGCTGTGATGATGAAATAAAAATCCTTGCCTTTACTCAATACAGCGATTAATGCTTCAATCGACCTCAAGCTATCTTTGAAAAAGATACGGGGAAAGTCATCAATAAAAAGAAGAATTGAATCTTGAATATTAATGGATCTTTCAATAAGATTGTCAATGTTTCTGGGTTATAAAACTTGTAACTTGGGGATAACTGGAATATTCGATCATTTGGAATGAGACCATTGGCTGTTGCTTTTTTTATTAGTTCTATTGCTTCCCTAGATTTGCCAATTTTCATTTGCCCCGAAATCACAATCCGGCCATGTTGACGGAGTGAAGAAATTGATACTGCATTTCGATCAATAAAAGGCACTTTACTTCCATATTGCCCTAGCTGTTCAAGAAGGTGGTCAGCTGTTATTTGTGTTAAGGGATCTCTCGTTATAAATGTTTTTTCACCTTCATCTGGCTTCTTAAGAAACCAAGTGATATAGATAAATATTGAGTTTAATACTATAAATGCAATGCTGATAATTGAATCAATAGCTTGTATTAAACCTGCGTTGGCTTCGATAATGGGTCTTGAAGGTGCTAGCAACGAGATCCATTGTCCCCTTGTTACAACCAGAAGTACACAAAGTGCTAATATCAGCAAGATTGAAAGGTATCTGAGAAATTTGTTCATTTTTTCAAAATTTATATGTCGTCATTTGGGACAAAACTTGCATTTAGCTAAGAGAGTATTTCAAGCCTTTACATAATATCATTATACATGGACAGGCTGCGAGTTTTGACTGCGTCTTTGATGCAAAGCCATCCGTTTGACCTCCTCTCTTATGGTCAACACCTCCTCAACTTTCCCGAAATAAATATCTGCTGGTGTCAAGTTCTCCAATGGATCATGGTAACAAAATCAAGTCCCTGGCTGGCTTGTGAAATATGTTTTGCTGCTTGAGTTGTTGTGACTTTTGACATTGTTAATGTTCCTTTACTCACTTATAGCAAAAAAGGAAGAAAATATATATGGTTACTGACCTGATACCAATAGCAACAAGTACTGAACTTACCACATTTGGCTTAGATTCGGATAAATTTGTAAAGTATGCCGCTAGAAGACAAAATTGGGGGCAAAGAATGGCATGGTCCCTGTCCGTTCTGTGGCGGATCAGATAGATTTTTAGTGAGTAACGGGCAATATTTTTGTAGAGCATGTAATAAAGGTGGCGTTTTAGCCAAATTAGCTAAGGGGAAAGTTAGTTTGACACCTGAGGAACGCCAAAGCATTCACAAAAGGATGCTTATCGAAGAAAAACGCATGAAAGAAGCCCGCAGCAAGAAAATTGTTGATCTGAATAAATCTGAGTTGTGGAAGATATTTCATGCCAATCTATTGAAAGCTCCGGACAGGATCAAAGAATTAGAGGCTGATGGGATTCCATTCAAAGTAATTAAGGAGTTCCAAATCGGCTATCACCCTGGATTTGGTTATTATGATGAGAATACAAAGGGCAAGCGTGAGCGGTCTGTTTCGCCAGCGTTTACATTCCCAATATTCAGGAATGATCGATGCGTCAATATCCGGTGCAGGATTCTCTCAGTCAAACCGCTGGTGACTGGCAAATATCGTCCTATCTGGACTGGTTTAGGAATGGCATTCTTGCTCGCTGAGGTCCCAAACCAGGATTACATCATTATCACTGAGGGGGAGAAGAAAGCACTCAATCTATATGTGCGCGGTTTCTCTGCTATAGGTTTATGGGGAGTATGGTCGTGGAAGAAGGAATGGATTCCCTGGCTCAAGAAACGCTACAAACATCATATCATCTTGTTTGATGGAGATAATGAGGGTGTCAGAAAGGCTGCCAGGGAGCTTTCCAACAGACTGAATGGGACATCAATGTTCTTAGGAGGCAAAATAGATGATTTGCTGAACAAGGGTAAGATTACTGCTGATCAACTACAGTATCTTGTAAACGGAGTGCGAGGTAAGCCATGGTGACTGTTTATAAATTGTTGCTAAGCGGCGCGATGGTACATGTAAGCGTTCAAAGAGTGATGGTGGGGATTGTATTAGAACTTATGAGGTAGGCGAAACGACATGTCCGCCAGAGTGTGCGTCCGATGCATGGATATTTGCTCTCAAAGATAAGTATTAGGCCGCCCCGCTAACTACTGTGCTCCCTCTTCAAGATTCCCACTCCAGGTATATCAATAGCAAATCGCGCATCCCGCGGGGACGGCTGCAGCGAATGGTTAGCTGGCAGTAGCTTCCCGATCGGAAATGTTCCTTTCTAAGATTATCCGACAAGCAAACCAATCGCCACAAGCACTGGCGTCACGACGTTGATAATGACGTTCAGTCCCATGAAGGGAATAAGTTTTGATATATTCTCAGAATAAATGAACGCACCCAAAAAGGCAGGTACAGCGATAAGAACACTACCTAGCCCGAGAAGGCTAGCTTTAGGCAAGTATTCAAACCAAACGCCAAAAATAATGGTCAGATATGCAGCCAATAGGAAAACCCCGTAGATAATGCTACTGGCTCTCCTGCCAAGGACGATCGGTAAGTGCCTCCTGCCAACGACCTGATCTGCTCCAACGTCTGGAAACTGATTCAAGAGAAGTAAGTCGCTAACCAGAAAGAACGGAACTAGCGACGCTATAAACGCTGTCCAGGTGTATCCCCCAGTTAGGACAAGGTTTGTGCCCATGACCATGAGCAGCCCAAAGCCAATTCCGGGCGCTATTAAGTACAAGATCGGACTGCGGGAGATCCAAGTGGTATAGGTAAGTATGATAAGAAGCCCCAGTATCCCAATCGGCAAGAGGGACAAGCCTCTAAAAGAGAGGAAGTATGACCCAATCAAAATTGTGATAGCGAACGTGATCAATCCCGTGGACAAAGCTTGGCGTGACAAATTTGGGTTTTCGGGTAAGGTTCCACTTCCCCCGCTAAAGGGAGTCCTTCTTGTCATGGAATCCAACCCACTCTTGAAGTCGAAATACTCATTTAGGGCATTTATACTCATATGAGCAGAGATTGCCCCAATTAGAACGAGAACGGAGTTAAATATGTCTACACTGCCAGTTGTCCACACAGCGGTTGCTAATCCCAGCAAGACACAGACTGGGGTTAGGATGATGAAAGGAAGGCGCATCGGCCCCAGGAGATTTCTAAGATCACTCATACTTTTTACCCTTGTGAGACCCTTTGTTGCATGGCTTAACTTAGCGACTGCCAGCTAACGAGAGCGTAACCGGCTCGGCGACTTCACTTTTCAAGATTTGTAAACCATAACCAATCTTAGCTTTTAGTGCTGCATACACTCTCGGCGGAGCCGAGTCCGCGTTGACGCAGGATTAGCTGACCTTATCACTAATTTCTTTGCCAATCTTCAGGGTGCTTCCACAATACATCTGATAGAAAAGATTGAATGCCTGCCGCATTTACAATTGGTATAGTTCTAGTATACTCAAGATATAATGCATCTGACAATTCGTCAATATTTGAAAAACCGCTTAGAGAATGTGAAATATCTGGTGTTTGTGAATAGTGAAATAAGAGCCATTCTTTTTCCTTTAGACTATCAGTTGAAAAATTAATATTTCCTGTTTTTATTTCAGCTTCAGACAAATCGATTTCGCTAACCCATAACTTAGCAGTAGTAAATATTACGGGCAAGAAAGCAGCATATTTACTTTCCCCAAATGACCCTCCTAGTGGCATCTTATTAGTTATTTGTAATTTTGAAGTAAAGAAATTGAATAGCCCATTGTGCCCCCTTAGGACTTGAGTTATTGCATCATTTATTTGTCCCCTACCGAATTTACCATCACCCTTTTCAAAACTTTTTACTTCAAATGCCAAGCGGTAAATTTCATCAAATCTCCCTATCCAATCTAAATTTACCGTCGGTGGATCACCGCTAGATTTTCTGCTAATTAAGACTTCTCGAACAATCCTTTCTCTCCCACTCGTTCCCCGACTTACATAAGGAGTTTTCACAAAACACCAATTAGAAAGTGCCGGATCGGCTCGCTTACATTCTGCAACTATAAAGAAAGGCTCATTGCAGTTTCTTAAAATAAAATCGATGTGAGTAGACACTCCAGTTATCTCGACAGGGAATTCAGCTACTTCAAAAATCCATGGCGATGTACGTTCCTCGAAACAATTCTGTGCAATTTTTAGAACCGCATATTGAAACCCATAGCCATGAACATTTAATTGGTGAGCCAATCCCTTTTCTAGATTTTGTTGCATTTGAAATATCCTCACGAATAAGTGCAGCTAACGAATGCGTGTGCGTATGGCGTTTTTTTACCCGAAACACTCTTGGCAAGACATCACGGTTGAAAAATCGCGCCGCTTACCCACGGGCGAAGCCCGGTCAGCACCAAGCAGGTTTAAGCGAACCCATGCTTTTCAATTAATTCTTGGAAATCACTCCAATGATTAACGATTAAAATGTTAATAGCAAAATATCCAACTAATTCATCATTGCCTTGGCGGCTATCGACAGCAATATCATACAGACTATCTTCATTCTTGTGTATAGGCGCAATTATCAGGGGATGGACAATACGAGAAAATACCCATATCCATTTACTTGCTCGATCTAAAGTCATAGCTGAAAATAAGGTTGATGCACCATATTTTCCCGAAACTAAGCTGTCACCATCAGAAGATATAGATTTAGTTGTGAAAAGTGCGGATGACAAAGAAGTATGCACAGCCTGGGATATTAGTATCATCTCAGTTTCATAATGACGCAATATAGTTTCAGTTTCACCAACATCATGCCCTGACGCAGCTAGCATTTCCTTGAATACACAATCTGCTTTCGATAGCCGCTTACCGAATTTCTTATCGTATTTCTTTCTTATGTATTTACTCCAAAATTTTCTTGCCCCAATATCATCATGGGTAGTACTTTCAAATTCAAGCAACGCTTCATAATCAAACAGAAGCAAAATTATTAGAATAATATTCTCGAGAAAATTCCTTAGAATTGATCTGGCCGGTGTATCCAAGCCAGCCAAACAGAGTCTCCTTATTGAAACTGCTTGAGCAATAGATGTGCCAATCACTGCGTATGGGGATATTAGCTGTGTACTCAATCCCTCTTTTACAGTATCCCCAATCAAATCGTGAAACGAAGAAAGCCATTGGATACATTGCTCAAAAATACCTAACCAAATACCCAACTTCTGGACTGTTAGAAATTCAGCGTCTTCAGAATGCGAATCAAGCAATCTTCCAAAATCAGACCGCAGTGAAGATGTCACGCCGGCGTATTTTGCACTTGCTTGAAGAGCAGTTTCTATATCTAAATGAATACTTTCTAAATCATCCAAGATATTTTTTGTTCACCTAACGAGATAATTAGCCGCACGCCGGGTTAGGCTTGGAACCACTGCAAACCCGAACTTAGTTTGCTCAAAACACGCCGTTTACCCTCCGCCGAAGGCGGGTCGGCTACATTAAGGGTTGGGCGCACACACATAAATGAAGTCCATTAATCGGATATCTTCTTGTTGCTTCTTTGAATTGCGGTTAACCTTCGACGCTCATCCTTCTCCATCAATTCTTTTGCTAGCTTTAGCTCTTCTGCTGTTGGTTCCGGTAACTCATCAAACCACTTTGTCCAGCGTTTAGCAATACCATCAAGCGAAACTTGATCGGTCTTTCCTCGCGGAAATTGATATTCAATTATGGGCCATAATTCTTTTGGTATTTCCTTTTCTTCATAAAATCGCTTGAATAACCAAAGATATATATCTACCAATTCAAGTCCTACACTTTGACTACTTGACTGAAAAACAATTGGGGTTGTAGGCATTCCAGTTAGATCATAATCGGGCAATCCGGTGCCAAACTCGAACTTTTTTCCACTTGCTTCTGCATAAAAATCTGCTAGTGTGCGTTGGGATTTATTGAATTGAGATTGTTGATCAACAATTATTATTGGGGATTGAGTGTGATTTTCCAAAATTCTAGATGCAATGCCAAACATAACCAATTGAAATCCAATTAAATTAGGGGTTATCCAATACATTTCACGTTTATTTTTTGCGTTATATCTAATCTCTTTAGGATTGTTAATAATCCATGTTAGCGAATCGTGAATAATCTGGCGGGATCTCTCATCTGGCAGCAAATCTACTCGCGAACATAATTCTTGACAAACATGGATTAGTTCTTCCTCAGCATATTCATCTCTGAATTCAATTCTCGCATTCCATGCTCTTTTCAATAATTCAATATCAAATAATGCTGACACCTTTTGTAGAAGCATATAACGAAGAGGACTCCAATATGCTGACCAAGGTACAGCGGGGTTCATCCCCTGATCAAAAACTTGATCAAAGAAACATATAGCAGCGTGATCAATTTTGTATACTCTGTAAAAATCAAAATACAAATCGAGAGCTTCTTGTAAAAGAATAAATCCTGATGCTAACTCTACCAACCTTCCCTTCCCCAATTCTGTAGCATGCAATCTATCCATCCCAAGAGATTTTCTCATTTCTTCGACAGCCGAAGATGCAATTCTTTCAACGTTGAGTCTACTCGATAAAACCCCATAATATAGTACAGGTTGATCCTCATCAAATAGATTAGCACCTGTATGTCCGCTTTCGTCAACAAAGAAATACATTTTTTCCTACAGGATATTATTCATTGTGCGCCCAAGGGTTGATAAGCAAAATTCTTTATGCATATTCTCTAATTTAGCACATTATACATATAAATATCGAACCTGATTTGGATAAAATCCGCTTTAGGAGTCTTATCAACGCCAAAATTTCAGATAGTTCGACTTATTGGATATTATCCCTTAAGAATACTGGATAAGAGATTATATACAAAGAAATGAACCATCCACATCAAAATCCCCTTTTCTAGCACACTCTTTCCCAGAAATTGTTTCATTTTGAACCCTTTTTCAACAGCCTGGTTATTTGAGTGTTTTACTTTGTTCTTGACAGAAGCAGAATAAGTAAAGCCGGTTCCGGGGATTCTGGGGGGTTTTTCATCACGTAAAACATTGATAGAGTTTTGAAGTAAATTTCATGAATTCGCATATGAACGTGAAATGATTTGTGCGGATGTTCCAGGGCAATAACTCTGACTGAGCAAATCTTGCCTGTGATTTAGCTGCTTGAATTTCCCGACTACAAATATCTATTGACTTGCAAGCCAATGCAGACAAATTGGTGACAGGATTTTTAACTTGACTAGTCGATATTTGCTGTCACCAAAATAATTAGAAAGGAGATCAAATGCTTTATACATGGAAACATAGAGTGGGTGGAGTCTATGATGATCCCGATCGCAAGAAAAATTTTCATAAAGAAACAAGAAAGTTCTTGCACGCAGTCAGTAAACATCTCTCTGAGTACCCTTTATTAGATTTACATTCAAATAAGGGTGGCATTGCTGTCTCAGGTGAAATCTATGCCAAGTGGAAAATAGATGACACACGCTGCATTGAAGCCTGGATGGAACAAAGCGTGACGAGACCACCGGGAGAAGTCTTGTTCTGCGTCAGAATAAGCGAGTACAAGATTGATGAAAAAGGCATAGTCGGGATAGGAAGAATGGGTACAAATGTTTATCTTGATCCCTATGTAACTGCTGAGCACTTAGCAGATAAGCTCAGAGGGTTGGTGGAGGGTAAGGGGTTTCATCTGAGATCTTCGGTTATTGACACAGATGGCTCAGCTAGTTGGAATTTGTCTTATGGAGAAGATATTAGATATTGAAATAGAACCAGACGATCTCGCCAAAAGGCTTGGTCCTGAGTTTGTGAAAGAAGGTGAACCAATTACGACCAACGCTTAGATAGGAATAATCAACAAAGGAGAATTCAGCAAAAAGTAAAGCAGATTTTGTGTTTGGGAAAAGGAGATCTATGGAAATAACAGCAAGAAAAGCCAGAAAACTATTAATAGATTTTTTGTCTGAGGAAGGATTGCCTTTTACAAGAGTCCAAGCCAGGACAATAAGTTTTATAGATTTGGCTCGGGCTAAGCGCGTTTTTGTAAAAGTTTACGGCTGGACCCCATCGCCTGATTGGGCAAAAGTAAGAGAATTTGCAGTAGCAAATGGGTTTAGTGTTGAAACAGGATAATAAAAGGAGACCTGAATGAAATTCAGCATCGATCAAAAACTACTGGACACAGAACTGAAAATTGTAAGGGGTGTGATTGCACATAAAGCGACCTTACCGATTTTAGGCTGCATCTATATAAAGGTAAAAGACAACAAACTAACATTGGCAGGCACAGATCTCGAGGTTGGAATTGTAAGTGAGGTCCCTGTTAATGCAAAAAACGATGGCACTGTAGCGCTTCCTGCAGGCACTTTGGCCGATATTGTAGGCACATTGCCTGAGGGCGAAATCAAGTTTAGCTTGAAAGATGAGACCAGGAACATGACCATTACAGCGCCAAGCCACCGATCCAGGATAAAAGGATTGGACCCTGAGGATTTTCCCCCAATTCCAGCTTTAGATTATGAAAGCATTGGTGATGATATTCTTGACTTCAAAATCATGGTC
>SDBT01007566.1_pt1 | contig 17853 bp, 14 predicted proteins | sample 2277101 | NCBI WGS metagenome assembly SDBT01 (sample SAMN10404973, study PRJNA504765) | marine sediment metagenome | isolation source: marine sediment core GS10_PC15, 103 cmbsf | place: Arctic Ocean: Southern Knipovich Ridge | collected 2010 | reverse complement strand
CTCCCAGTTATCACGCCGTCTTTAATGTCGCCGGAGCACTGGGACGCCCTGGCCGAGGCGGCTAAATGGTCCGGCAACAACGCGGACGTGCTGGTTGACACGCACTGGGTGGGAGGCGACCCGGCGGCCGGAGAAGTTTACGGCTGGGCCGCGTGGTCTAAGAGAAAAGGCATCCTCTCTCTGCGTAATCCCAGCGACAAGCCGGGCAGTATCACAATTGATATTGACGAAGCATTCGAGCTGCCCAGCGGTGCGGCGGAAAAATATTCTCTGAAAAGCCCGTGGAAAGAAGACGCCGGCAACGAAGCGATTGTGCTTTCGGCAGGCAAAGAACACACGTTCGAGCTGAAGCCTGTCGAGGTGCTGGTCTTCGACGCGGCGCTTCTTTAGGCGTCGGTGGCCAGGCGGACCATCGTCTCGTAGTTCGCCAGCACTCTGGGCGTGATTTTTCGGCCGATAGGGGCTGAGGACGGCATCAGGACGAAGCCTTTGCCCTGGCCGGCAGTTCCGTCTTTTAGAGTCTTTTCGACGATCTTTTCGAATTCAGCCGGCTCGGTGTTTTCTATAGCAGCAAATTCTACATTTCCAAAAAGGACCAAATCTTTGCCGTACCTGCGGCGGACGTACGCAAGCTCCACATCCCCCTGCGGCGGCGGCTCGATCGGGTCGATAGCGGCCGGATTCATCTGGACAATATGATCGAGAACGGCGCGAATCCTGCCGTGACAGTGAATCCGGGCGAAACCGCCGTGCTTCTGAATCATCTCGACCATTGGGCCGGTGTAACGAACCACGTATTCATTGAACAGGTGCGGCGGCAGGTAAGGTTCAGTTGCATACTCCGGCCCGTAGATGCGCCACAGGTGGCCGGGGAATGCCTCGGCTGTCACCTGCGTTCTTGTGTATATGTGGCGGGAGAGCTTCTCAAGCAGCCGGTGAAAAAGTTTCTGCTCGGTCAAGGCAATCACCGTGAAGTCTTCCATACTGAAAAGATACGCCGCGGCACAAAGCGGGTCTTCGGTATCGACCATGACGATGCCGCGGTCTGCGAGCTTTTTGTCCTCTTCGATCAGGCCGGTAACGTCAATCTGCTCGGCGAAGACTTCATCCGGCAGCTCCAGATATGCCTTTAGGTCGTCCGTGCTTTTCAGCAAGTGCTCCAACGTCCAGACGGTATCGAGGTCGGGACTGCGGCGTGTCAGCGACGTCATTATTCTGCCGGCAATGTTCAAAGTCACACGTTTGAAGCGGTAGCCATCGGCCGGAAATTTCTCCGTCTTGAAGAACTCGCCGCGGGGACCGCCGGCTTCGACAGGCTCGTGACCGCGAGGCCTGACGGGGCTCCGCATTCGAATCAGGTCGGACTGCTGCTCGGCCAGTTGCTGCAACGGCTGCCAGGATGGATCGTTATAGACGTTGAATTGATCCGGGTCAGACGGATCTACTGCAAATCCCCCGATTTCGTAGAAATTGACAGCGGGCCGGTCCACCGGTTCGCCGCGTAACGTCGCCATTAATCTATCACGTCTTGTCATCTTGAGTAATATACTCCGTATTTCGGTAGGATACCAGTCCGGCAGAACCTTAAACTTCATCTTCGCGGCTTCAAGAAATGCAAATTACGATAGAATAGCTGCAATTCGGCGACAGATATGGTATTGTAGCCAAATTTGGAGAATCGGCAGCGAACCTTACGTGTTGTACGGAAGTAGTAGTTCAGATGGCAAAAACAGTAATTAACGTAATAAATATCAGTAAAAGCTTCGGCAAAATCCAGGCCGTGCGCGACCTTAGCTTTTCGGTTGAATCGGGAAGTTGTTTCGGATTTTTAGGCCCAAACGGCGCGGGTAAAACCACCGTGATGAAGATTATCTACGGTAAATGCACCCGGGACAAGAATCCCGAAAGCCGGATGGAAATCTTCGGATACGACCCTGCTAAGAACGAGCTGGCCATAAAATACCAATCCGGCGTAGTCCAGCAGGAAAACAATCTGGATGAGGAGCTGAACGTCATACAGAACCTGATGATCTATTCGCGGTTCTACAATATGCCGGTCAAGGACGCCAAGCAGCGCATCGAATATCTGCTCGACTTCCTCGAACTTTCCGAAAAATCGGATTCCAAAATCAAAGATCTTTCCGGCGGTATGAAGCGAAGGCTGGTAATAGCCAGGGCCCTTCTGAATTTCCCAAGACTGCTGATTCTCGACGAACCTACTACCGGCCTGGACCCGCAGGTGCGTCACCTGATCTGGGACAAAATCCGGCAATTGCAGAAAAAAGGAACGACCGTCCTGCTGACAACACACTACATGGAAGAGGCATTCCAGCTTTGTGATTGCCTTCTTATAATGCACAAGGGCCGGAAAATCATGGAGGGCAGGCCGAAAAATTTATTGAAAGAGAACATGGAACCATACGTCCTTGAGGTCCGCGACGCCGAATCGGCCGGGCAGATTCACCCGGAGAAGCTTTCAAACCGTGTCCGGGCGGACCATGCCCCCGATGTGATGCGTTACTACTCCAGCGAGATCGATTTGCTGAAAGACCTGGCAGCCTCTTATTTGAAAGCCGGCAATTATCTCATAAGGCAGACCAATCTGGAGGACGTTTTCTTGAAAGCCACAGGGAGACAGCTTAATGACCGACAGTAAGACACTCCAGTATCCACCTCTGTACTGGAGGCTTTACAGCGTCTGGTATCGACACATGCGGGTCTATACAAGGAACATCCTGAGCAACGGATTCCCGCCCTTTGTGGAGCCTTTTATTTTCCTGGTCGGTATCGGGCTTGGATTGGGCAATTACATCACCGAGCCGATAGGCGGAGTCAGATACATCGAATTTCTCGGCGCGGGCCTGCTGGTCACCACGGCAATGTTCACCGCGGCGTTCGAATGCAGCTTCGGCACTTTCATTCGGCTGGAGTTCGAAAAAGTCTACGATGGGATGCTGGCGGCGCCGATTACCGTCAATAACCTCATCGTCGGTGAAATGTTATGGGCCGGATCGAAGGGATTGTTTTTCTCATTCGCCGTTTTGTGCGTACTCTCGGCGTTCAAAATTGTCGCTCTGCCTTACGGCCTCCTTGCGCCGCTGGTCGGTTTTCTCACCGGCGTAATGTTCGCGGCACTTTCGCTGCTGGTGACCTCATTCGTAAAAACCATCAACCACTTCAATTTCTATTTCACCGGTTTTATCTCTCCGATTTTTTTCTTTTCGGGCGTTATTTTTCCGATAGAAAATTTACCCGGTCCCGTGCGACCACTGGCTGAAATTGTTCCCCTGACCCACTCGGTCAGATTAGTCAGGTCCGTATGCATGAACGATTATAAACCGGTCCTTCTGCTGGATTTGCTCTATATCGCCATATTTATCCTGGTAGTCGGCTTCTTTGCAATAAGAAGGCTCAAAAAACGGCTCGTGAATTAAGAGCCGGCAGCAATCCCATCCGTATCGTACGCGATTCGGAATAAGCGATGTCAAGACCAGGGGCCGGACGTTTCAAATTTTCTTATCCAGGTTAACATCCTGCCATTTCCTGCCGATAAGATACTCTATTGGTAGAAAGCTGAATGTGAACCGGCGAGTGATGCGGAGGAACACTCGCCGGTTATGTTTAACCAGAGCCCTATTGTGTTTTTTGCCACTGCTCCCATTATCGCTTCATCCAAGTTCAGAGAAGGCCGGATTTTCAAACCTGTTCTGCGTCTTAGCCGTGACTCCTGAGACAGGCCTGCTATTAACCAATCGAAATGAACTTCTCCACCAGACAAACCGTATAGCTATTTGTGTTGAAATGGATAATTAAGGAAGTATTCATTATGGCTGAAGAACTTACACAACAGAATACGGAATGCTGTACGGGAACTCATAGCGAGCACCTGTGTTATCTTATATCACAGGGTTTTAATCTCAGTAACGAGCAGGAATACAGGATTTTAATCGAAGATGCGGAGTATAGGTGCGATCATTGCGGCCATCACGCTAAAAGTGATGCAAACCTCTGTGTCCCGGCTCGCTTGTAAAGTACAATAAGCTTCCGCCTCGCACGGTTTTGGCGCTTACTTCTGCACTTTTGTGAATGAGAAGCCCGGCGATTAGTTCCCTTTTACCTCGGTGACGAACCATATTTGAGCCGGTCGGTGCTCGACTTTGAACTGCAGCGATGTTGTCTTGGCGAGATTGTCCAGAAGAGCCCTTAGTCTCTCGTCTCTTCGCTCCGGATCGTGATTGATCGGATAGAGGTCACCGCTCTTGTATTGACTTTCCGGATATTCTATTGGCTCCGTCTCATCCACGATTATTACTTTGATTTCTTGCTCGAGACGACGAAACAGGTGCGCCAGCGAACGTATCCTTCCTTCACCACGTTCGAGCGTGCCGTCCCAGGTTAGATGGATGTGATTCGGGTAATTCCCGTTGGGGTGGGACTTGAATTCATATCGGCCTTTTGCAACGATGACTTCTCGCTCGACCGTGCGTTTCTCGAAGCGGATTGCCCTATTTGTTTCGGCATAGACAATCTCCGCCAAGGATCGGAGTTGTTCGTCCATCGGTGAATCTGCGCGGACAATCCAGTCACCGTAGGGCATTTCTATGTTTAGCTCTTTGGGAAGGTTGACATCATGATCTGGCATGTGCAGTGTCAAGAGTAGAGTATGTTCAAGTCTGGGTTTTTTATGAGTATTAGTCCATCCCGTTAGCGACGTTTCCTTTAGTGCTTCACCATCCCAGAGTAAGCAGGCCTGAATTGCACCTTGAGAATCCAGAGAATCAAATATACGGGGGTAAATAGAAGTCGGGTTTTGAAAATACTCCTGGCGCCCGAGAACAAATGGAGGCTTGATGAGTTTAATGATCTCATCCTTATCAAGAGAATAGACCTCGTAAAACTCTTTGGCCAAATCCGGGTCCACGAACTGCTCTGCAACTACAGGTTTGGTTCTGTCTTGAGGTTGCAGGGTAATAGCGCCGAGGTCGATGAGTTTTTGACTTTTATCTGTCCCGTCAACGATGATTTGCTGGGTCCGGTAGCCTTTGGCCTGAACGGTCAGCTTATACTTTGCTCCGTATGGTAACGGCGACAACATGCGCTCCCACCATTTTCCTCCACGGAAACTATAGATTGGTGCCTGACACTTGAATTCGGTGGATAGCGAAATCATTGCAAAACATTCTTCTATTTCCTGGCCGGCACGATCTACAACTTTTCCCGTGATTGCAAAGGCGGGCTCGAGTCGAACTGTCACCGGCGATGTCGGGTCTGTGACCTCGACCAAAGCAGCCTGGCTTATGGGATCTTGTACTATTGCCATAAGATAGATGGGCTGGCCCTGCTCAACCCATGTCGGTGACCAGGGCAGTTCGAAATATCCTTCCTTGTTCCGACTCCGAGGCTCGGTATGGTAACCCCAGGACGTCACTGGCAGGGCGACAATGCTTGCACCGTATGCAGGTTCATTGTTGGGATCCAGGATTCGGCCCGTTATCATTATCGTCTCAGAAGCAAGTCGCTCAATGGCGGCTGATTTGCCGAGTTTGGTTTTTACTGTACCGGTTGACCGGGATGGTCTGGTTTGTGCGAAGGCGATTCCTACGGCGAGACATATTGCGATAAAACTTACTGTCAGGGCCCATACCGCTCCAGTCCGCGGGTTGCCGCAACTATCTCTTAGTATCCGGCGAACACGCCCGGCGAGGGTCTTCTTACTGCTTACCACCGCAGGCACGAAGGCAACTTGCTTCTGAGGTTTGAAATTGAGCAGCGATTGCGCGTAATCCTCGACAGGCTGCCCGCCGGCGAGGACCCAGTCATCACATGCCTGCTCGCCAAATCTCACCATTCGCTTCTTTGACCACCATAACAGCGGATTCCACGGCAGGATACATACGATCAACTCTGCAATCAGGCCGCTTATGTGGTCGCGACGTCTCCAGTGCGCTAGTTCATGGCAAATCACGCTCACCCAATCGAGGCCATCATCCAAATCGGCCGGGACAAGGAGTACAGGGATCGGGCTCCAGCACCATATCACGGGACTGCGCACATCCACGCTGCTTCGGATCTGGAGGGCTTTGGCGATTCCAAGTCTTGCTCTTGCGGAATCCGCCGCCCGCTCGATATGCTCACTCACCCGAGATTGTGCTCGTCGCAGCAGACGAATTCCGTTAACGATGTCGACAGACAATCGTCCTAATAAGATCAGGGTCGCCGCCATCCATCCGTACAGTATAATCGTTCGCCATGGAATGTCGGCACCTTGTGAACTGCCTGCAGCCGATTCCAAGTCCGCTGCTACCTCGTGTGCTTCGGGCTGAATCTCCGGCGAAGCCGAAAACACAGATGCTTCGGCTGGTACGTCCATCACAACTGTCGGCAGCGCGATCGACTCAGTAGTAAAAACGCCTAACTCAAAGTGCTTAACCAGGACACCCATCATCGGTACGAGCACGGCTGCGATCATCACGAGAAACAACACCTGAGACGCCCTGGCCGGCCGACGCCTCAAGAGGAAACTGCCAACCAACCCGATTACGGCAAATATTGTACTTTGCCATATAACGGCCCAAAACGACATATCTCTTAAAAATAGTTCGCGAATCATTTCACTCTCTCCTTCCGTTTTTGGTTGATCAACTTTTGAAGCTCCCGCAGCTCCTCATCGCTAAGTTCGCCCTCTTCGACGAGTTGGCGAAACAATACAAGAGTGTTTCCGTCGAACATCCGCTGGACAAACTTTCGCACCGAACCGGCACCGGCCTGAGCGCGGGTCCTGGTCGGCAGATAGACGTGCTTCCTGCCGTCGACGCGATGCTTGAGCCAGCCGGCCCTCTCGAGTCTCTGCATGGCGGTCAGCACTGTTGTGTACGCCAGCTCTTTCTTGAGGCACAGCCGCTTCCAGACCTGACGCACGTTCGCCTCGCCAAGTTCCCAAACAACCTCGATGACCGCACGCTGCAACTGCCCGAAATGATCAAGTGATTTCTTTTCCATACAACCAACCTCTCTTTCTGTTAGCCAACTTGCAGTTAGATACCTCACTATGTAGTACTACAATCTGACGTAGTTGTCAACAAAAAAATAGATGTTTTTTGAAAAAATTATTTCTATCCTTGTTTTTCCCTCAAAAAACGCAGAAAAAAGGCTGGACAAGAGAAAAAGGGCGTTAAATTACAGCGGCAATAAAAAGCAGTAATGCACCGACGGCGGCGGCAGCGAAAGTGAGTTTTGACCACATTAAATATCTGGCGACGTCCGGCTGTTGATCCTCGAATTCATAATAGTAGTCATCTTCCGAATCCGGGTCTTCTTTTGGACGCAGGCGGAGCTTAACATAAAAATGTGCCGCGATGGAGATTAGAAAAAGCGGGCCGGCAATGATATAGAGAACTGCGTCCATCGATTCTACTATTGGTCATGAAATGGAAAAAATGCTTTTTATCATACTCTCAATCCGCATGAGGTTCGGTCGGCCCTGGCTTCGGCGGCAGCTTAACCTTTCGACATACAATTCGTCTTTCCCCAAGCAGATATCCGCCGGTAAATAATTGAAAGCGGTATTCTCCGGGGCCCGGAAAGACGATACCCTGCAAGTTCATTGCCAGCGTAACGATTTGTTTAACGTTCTCAAAACGGACTTTTCCCTCCCGCTCGAATATAATTTTCTCCTCTTCTTGGGTATTGACGAGACTTATTTTTACATCCGTTGTGCCATGCCCGTTCGTCAGCTCACAGAAGAAGACAATTTGCGGATGTCTCGCCGGATATCTCGGGGCGTCGATCGTCTGAACGATATCGATAATACTTGGCATGCCGGAGACTTTGTCAAAGATAACTCTGTTGCAGGTTATTGCTGATAATAGAATTGGCTGAATATCTGTCATTTAGTCAACTGCATTCCCTATGTTTCCGAGGCATTCATCTTCTGCTTCATAAGCCGGCCCATCTTGAACTTCACGTTTCGTTTGGCCGGGACTTGAACCTGCTCCATAGTTTTCGGATTCTGCGCTCTCCTGGCGGCACGCATTTTCGTCTCGAAAACACCGAAATCACGGAATTCCAGGCGGTTATTTTTAGCGAGTTCCTCGATGATCTCATCGAGAAAAGACTGAATTACAGGCTTAACCACCGCCCGTCTGGTATTCGTATTTTCGGCTATTCGGTCAATAACTACTTTTTTCGTAATTGTCGACATCGCTCACCTCCAGAGTGATTTATTATTACAATCGTAAAACTCCAACAAGCACTTCACAACAGTTTAGCATATAAAGTTCTTATAATCAAACACTTCATAATTTTTTCTACAAAGTAATTCAGTAACGAAAAGCGACTTCTTGACGTTAGTATCCGGTTTATTTTCCGTTTTTATTAGAAGATTGTTGAAATTGGTATGAAATTTTGGTACTATTGGACTTGAAGTTTGCAAGAGTCTTTTATTGAAGTATTTAAATGGGAAGATACCTGTTAGTACTTTTATATAGCTTTTTAGAGGAGGATTATCATGTGTAAGAAATCGATTTACCTGGCTTCTTTTGTTTTAGTGCTGGGTCTGGCTGCGGGCGTGGCGAATGCCGATATTGAAAGCGGCCTGGTTGGATACTACCCTCTTGATGAAGGGGTGGGTGATACCGCTTTCGACATGTCGAGCTACGGGCACAACGGGATCCTCCATAATGGCGTAACATGGATTGAGCGGGGATTTAAGGGCAGCGGAATCAACGTTGACGGCATGACAAACACCAGGATTGAACTTGGAACCTGGAATCCGGCTGAGGGTACAGGGCAAATGTCCCTGGCATTATGGATCAGGTGGGCCGGCGGAGGCTTCACATATCAAGGCCTGATCGGCAAGAGAGATACATGGCCCGGAGAAACAATGTTTCAATTCCAGGTCAGGCCGGAAAATGATGGTACTTTCCGGCTTGAAACAGGAACATATGGGGTAGTTTCACCCAATGGCACTTTGGCTCCCCTTGTCCAGACCTGGGCGCATGTAGCAACCACCTTTGACGGAACCACATGCAGGCTTTATCTCAATGGCCAAGAGATAGCGTCCGGTGGATTTGCTTTAAATACCGCAGGCGAAGCAGCCAATATGGGCATAGGTTGTGTCACTGGCGGCGGTGCAGGTTACAGCGGAAACAACGAAGTCTTCTCAGGCGATATTGACGAAGTCCGCATTTACAACCGGGCACTGTCGGAGGCTGAAATTCTGGCAACTATGGCAGGTGAAATATGGCCGTACGCCTTTGGCCCCAACCCGGCCAACGAGGCTATATATTCGGGTACAGGGGCGACCCTTAGCTGGTCGTCGGGAGAGACTGCAACCTCGCACGATGTGTACATGGGCGGTAATTTCGCAGACGTGAACGACGGTACCGCCGAGACTTTCCGGGGCAACTTTGAAACAACATATTTCGTTGTCGGCTTCCCCACATATCCTTATCCGGACGGTCTTGTTCCAGGCACAACTTACTACTGGCGAGTTGATGAGGTCAATGATGTGGACCCAAATAGTCCGTGGAAGGGCGGTGTCTGGAGCTTTACGGTTCCACTCGAGATCGCTTACAATCCCACTCCCGCTGATGGTGCTAAATTTATAGACCCGAATGCAAACCTTAGCTGGATGGCAGGCATCGGCTCGATATCTCACACCGTGTATTTCGGCGACAATTTTGACGATGTCAACAATGCCGATGGAGGTCTGTCTCAGGTTAATGCAACCTATGATCCCGGCCCCCTTGAGTTAAATAAGACTTACTACTGGCGTGTCGATGAGTTCGATCTCTTCACCACGCATAAAGGCGACGTTTGGAGCTTTACGACAGCAGACGCCGGCGGAGGTGTTAAAGGAGATTACTACAATGGTACGGATTTAAGGGATCTCGTGCTGACCCGTATGGATCCTCAAATCAACTTTAGCTGGGGCAGCGATTCGCCGGATCCGTTAATCGACGTTGATCTGTTCTCAGTCAGATGGACCGGCGAGGTAGAGGCGGCATTTACCGAGACCTACACCTTCTACACCATGAGTGACGACGGCGTGCGTTTGTGGGTCGACGGCCAACAGCTCATTGATGACTGGAACGACCACGGGGACACCGAGAACCGTGGGAAGATTGACCTTGTTGCCGGGAATGTGTACAGCCTTGTATTAGAGTATTACGAGAACGTTGGCGGCGCAGGGGTACAATTGCGCTGGTCAAGTGCGTCCACGCCAAAGGATCTTATTCCACAGGCAGCCCTCTCACCGCCTGTAAAAGCCAGCAGCCCAAACCCGCCTAATGGCGCAGTAGATGTAACGCAGACACCTATTCTTAAGTGGGGTGCCGGAGACGATGCTGATTCGCACCAGTTCTATTTCGGAACTGATGAAGAGGCCGTGAAAAACGCCGATACAGCTTCGCCTGAGTACAAAGGCCCTAAAGAGCTTGGCGCCGAGAGCTATGACCCAGGATTACTTGAGTGGAATACGGCTTACTACTGGCGTGTTGATGAAGTTAATAACGTCAATCCCGATAGTCCGCGGATCGGCAGCGTCTGGAGCTTTACGACAGCTAACTTCCTTGTAGTGGACGATTTTGAGGGCTACGACGCCGGCGAGAACCAGATATGGTATGCCTGGCATGATGGGCTTGGCTATGGAGCACCGGGTACTGATCCTTACTTTCCCGGTAACGGAACAGGCTCAGCCGTAGGCTGGGACAACACTCCTTCATATACCGAGGAGACTATCGTTCACGGAGGCTACCAATCTATGCCTTTATACTACGACAACAACATCTTAAAGTATTCAGAGGCAGAGTTGGCGCTGACTTATCCGCGTGACTGGACCGAAAAGGACGTTAACACATTGACAATTTGGTTCAGAGGCAATCTCGCAGGTTTCGTAGAAGAGCCGGCCGGTACATACACGATGACCGCATCTGGTACGGATATTTGGGAGACGGCCGACGAATTCCGATACGCCTTCAAGCAATTGTCAGGCGTAGGATCAATTTCGGCGCAGGTGCTTAGCGTGGAGAACACGAGCGTCTGGGCCAAGGCCGGTGTGATGATTCGTGAGACGCTGGAACCCGGCTCAAAACATGCCTTTATGGATATTACACCCGGTAACGGTGCTTCCTTCCAGGTTCGTAATACTCTTGACGGCGACAGTTTCCAACAGAGCCAGATCGGGATTACTGCGCCGTACTGGGTGAAATTAGAACGTGACGTCGCAGGTTACTTTTCGGGCTACTATTCGGCTGACGGTGTCACCTGGCAGCAGGTACAGGACGCTCCGCCGGTGCTCATTTCGATGAGCCAGAATGTCTATATAGGCCTGGCAGTGACCAGTCATAATGCTGGTGTGACATGCAAGGCCGAATTCTCCGATGTCCAGACAACCGGCACGGTTAGTCCGCCGATGTGGACACATCAGGCTATTGGCGTCACTATGGCCAGTAATGATCCTGAGCCGATGTATGTTGCCCTCAATGGCAATGCTATAGTCTATCACGATAATCCTAACGCAGCACAGATAGACACTTGGACAAAATGGAATATCGACCTGCAGGCGTTTGCAGACCAGGGCGTGAACCTTACCAATGTCAATACTATTGCTATTGGTTTCGGCGACAAGATGAATCCACAGATTGGTAGATCAGGTACGATGTACTTTGACGATATTCAGTTGCATCCGCATCCGGAACCAGAGCCGGCACCATAAGCCTGGATTTAGGTGGCCCTTATATTTTTAATTGCCGATTATCGATTATAAAATCGACATTCGTCATTTAATAATCGATAATGTTTATAATAGGGGCACTATTATGAACAAAAAAAGCGGCTTTACCTTGATAGAGCTATTGGTTGTTATCGCTATCATTGCAGTGTTGATGGCGATATTGATGCCGGTATTAAACAGGGTCAGGGAGCAGGGTAAGCGCGCAGTCTGTCTAAGCAATGTTAAGCAGTTAGGGCTTACATGGGTCTTGTATGCTGATGATAACGATGAAAAAATCGTTAACGGCTGCACCGGCAGTGGAGGCGAAGATCCAATACCTGCTGATGAAGACGGCTGGGTACACTGGGCCGGCTATAGCGACCAGACAAGTGAAGCCGACCAGATAATGGCCGTCAAAGAAGGTGCACTATTCTCATACGTCAAGAGCGAAAGGCTTTACAAATGCCCGACCGGTCTGCGTGGAGAGATGCGCACGTATGCCATAGTCGATTCTATGAACGGCTGGCCGAGCGGGCCGAGGATTAAGAACAGGATGGATATTCGCGGACCGGGCGAGAGGGTTGTTTTTATTGATGAGGGTTGGGCAACATTTGCCAGTTGGTCTGTTCCTTATGACAACGAGGCCTGGTGGGGTTCGGTCGTCACACAAGCGGGCATACTTGCAGCCGACAATCGCCACAAGGACCCGCCGCCGGTCCGGCACGGAAACGGTACCAACTTTTCATTTGCAGACGGGCACAGCGAGTACTGGAAGTGGAAAGACCCGCGTACGATAAGCTATGGCAAGCTGGAGGTCGGCTCCGGGCCCAGCCAGGCGGGTAATCTGGATTTGCACAGAGTTCAGAAGGCAGTGTGGGGTGAATTAGGCTATACCGTATCACCATGGTAATGGATTGAGCGGTCCTCATAAATGTGTTATTTTAGCGATATGCATAACGCAATCGCGAAACACTGTGATGAACTGGACCGCTGCAACCAGCGAGGCGGGCGAATGTTGTCGGTTTTCGATTTGCTTGCAGCGAAAACTTTGGACCTGGATCTGGCAGCCTACCTAATGGCTCGCATTAGCACCGGCTCATCTTTCATGGTTGGCTCGGTACCGGGCGGAGCAGGAAAAACGACAGTTATGTGCGCCCTGTTGAATTTTGTGCCCGTGGATGTTCCACTGATTGCCGCAACACCTGAAGCAGTGTATGAGGCGGCCGGTACCCGTGCTTGTTACGTATGTCATGAAATAGGTTCCGGGTATTACTTCGCTTATTTGTGGGCGGATCAATTGAGAACTTATTGTGGATTGTTAGACCAGGGACATATCCTCGCTACGAACCTTCATGCAGACAATTTGGAGCAGGCAAAAAATCAAGTCTGCAATACTAATAGTGTTCCAGGCGAGCATTTTAACAAATTCGAGCTGCTTATTTTTCTGCGCATAGAGGATGGGTATCTCAAGGCCCATCGTTGGATCAAAGAGGTTTACTCGGGCGATGGTTCCTCCGGGCACGAATTGATTTTTCATGCAAACAATAAAAAAATCCTCGATGAGAATTCAGAGCACTACCTGGTCGATCCCCAATACGTCAATTCATGCCGGGGCTTTCTGGCTAAGATATCGCCGAACGTGCATACTATCGAGGATACACGCCGTCACGTTGTGGAATTACTTAACCGGATATAATGATATCGAAACTGAAAAACAGTCGTTAATACGGAGACAGGTTTATGAAATATCGCCGGTTGGGAAAAACAGGGATAAGTGTCTCGGTCGTTGGGATTGGAACGTGGCAGCTCGGCGGGGAGTGGGGCAAGAAATTCGAGCAGGCTGAGGTCGATGCTATGATCGACAAAGGAGCCGAGCTGGGCGTAAACCTGATCGATACTGCGGGGTGTTACGGAGACCATCTTTCGGAAGAGCTGGTCGGCCAAGCCATCAAAGGCCGGCGGGAAAAGTGGATCATCGCCACCAAGTTCGGCCACAAGTTCAAACCAAACTTCGAGCGGGAAAATCTGTTCGAAGCCGCTCAGGTTCAAAGACAGCTTGAGGACTCGTTGAGGGCGCTGCAGACCGACTATATCGATCTTTATCAGTTCCACAGCGGAACCGATGAAATGTTCGACACACCGGGATTGTGGGAAATGCTGCAAAAGCAGGTGAACGCGGGTAAGATTCGCCATCTGGGAATATCGATCAGCAAGAAGCACGGCAGCCTTTACCAGGTCGAGAAGGCATCCGATGTCGGAGCTGCGACAATCCAGGCTGTATACAATCGGGTCCATCGAAAACCGGAGGGGAAAATTTTCGACTCCTGCATCCGGCAGAACCTGGGCGTGCTGGCAAGGGTGCCTTTGGCCAGCGGATTCCTGAGCGGCAAATACAGCAAAGATTCGAAGTTCACCGGCACGGATGTCCGCAGCTCCTGGCAGGACCAGGATGAATGGCGGGAAATTTTCCAGGAAGTAGCAAGCTTCAAAAATGAAGTTCCAAAGGGCGTGACGATGGCCCATTGGGCAGTGGCATGGTGCCTGCAACATCCGGCCGTAACATGCGTTATACCGGGCTGCAAGAACGTCGAACAAGTCGAATCGAACGCTATGGCTGCGAATCTTCAAGCCGTCAGGGACGATCACCCGCAGGCTGCGTTGTAGATTCGTGTCGAGGGCGTCCCGCCCTCGAACCGCGGGCAGGATGCCCGCGACACTAAAAAAATACATGCATCCGGCAGCGAAATCTGGTATTCTAACCGGCCAGATCTATTGACGATTTTCGATTTCAAAATCGTCACTCGACGGTCGAAAATTGACAATGTTTTTTGAGAGGGCATGTAAATGCATCGTAAAGAAATGACACGGCGAACGTTTCTGGGAGCGGCGGCATCCGCTGTTGCTGTTCCTTATGTGATTACATCTTCGGCCCTTGGTGCCGGAGTCAAAAGCCGAACAGCTCCGAGCGAACGTGTGAACATGGGATTCATCGGCCTGGGGGGTCAAGGCACCGGACATCTCCTCGGCGGTGCATGGACGTATGTCCCCGGTGGGTATATCGCCCGGAACGACGTACAGGTCATAGCTGTTTGCGATGTACGCCGTGAACGTCTCGCCCATGCCTGGAAACGATGCAATGAGATATACGCCCAGCGGTTCGAGAAGCCCGACTACGACGGTGTGCAAGCGTACAATGATTTCCGGGAAGTTCTCACTCGTACTGACATCGATGCTGTATTGCTCGCTTTGCCGTATCATTGGGCTGCTCCGATGGCCATCATGGCGCTACGCTCAGGTAAGGACGTTTACTGCGAGAAGCCCGTAGCCATTACGGTACGACAGACTCAATGTATAGTGGAGACGGCTCGTTCCTATGGCCGTATTTACCAGGCCGGCACCCAGCAACGCTCGGAATACGGCGGCAAGTTCCGCCAGGCCTGTGAGTTTGTCCGTAACGGCCGCATCGGCCAACTCAAGGAAGTTTATGCCTACCGCCTTCCGGGTGCGTTTGTGCCGACCGCCTGGACCTCCGACCGCTCGGTGGCCGTACCAGATGGATTTGACTGGGACCTCTGGCTTGGGCCGTTGCCCTGGCGACCCTATGGTGGTTCAGCCGGACATACGTTGCCCGGTCTCTTCGTCGGCGATGTCAACTGGAGTCCGCACCACTACGACATAATTCAGTGGACTGTGAATCCCGACCTCAAGGCCCCGATTGACGTTGAGTACGATAAGGGCAATGTCCATTACCACTACAAAAACGGGGTCGTTGTTCATTCGGCCGGTTATCCCGGAGAACCGGTGGGTGGCGAGGGCGGCGCCTGCTTTGTCGGCACGGAGGGCCGCATTGCCGTGGATCGCAGCAACATCGTCTCTTATCCTGCGCGTATTCTCAAGGAAATGTTCCGGCCCGATGATAAACGCGTGTATCACGCCGACAGTCACTCGGGGAATTTCCTGGAATGCATCCGTACGCGCAGGCAGACTATCTGTAATCCCGAGGTCGCCGCTTACACCATGAATGCTATTCTGATCGGTGGTATTGCGCTGGCTTTACAACGCAACGTTCATTGGAATCCGGCGACGCTTGAATTCCCCGGGGACGAAACCGCGAATCGACTTCTTTCCTATACTCCACGTCCGCCGTGGTATCTCTAAACTAACCATGAATGAAGACTTTATCTGATTACAGTAAAGGTAGCTTATGAAAACCCATTTTTGCAATCTTATCATGCTTATCGTATTCGTAACTCTTTCAGCCTGTACCGTACATGCTGCCGGGGAACAAGAACTAATCGCCATCCTGCAATCTTCGGCCGGTGCAGCAGAAAAATGCGCTGCGTGTCAGCAGTTGAGAATCTATGGCACTGTCCAATCCGTTCCGGCCCTGGCCGCGTTGCTGGGTGAAGAGCGTGTTGGTCATGCCGCCCGTTACGCATTGGAGGGCATTCCGGGCCCCGAAGCAGGCGCTGCGCTGTGTAAAGCTCTCACCAAAACCTCCGGCCTGATCAAAGCAGGTCTAATCAATTCTCTCGGTTGGCGCCGCGATGCAACATCAGTGCCGTTGCTTGTACCGTTAATATCAGAAACCGATACGGTGATAGCGACGGCAACCGCTTCTGCGCTGGGTAGGATCGGTAGCGACGAAGCCATCGTAGCATTGAAAGGGGCGCGCGAGAACTCGAATCCATCGGTTCGCCTCGCGGTGCTGGAAGCACTGCTGGGCTGCGCAGAAAACCGTCTGCGTGCAGGTGATGATTCAGGCGCGGCGGCGCTCTATGGCGATTTGTTCGGCGCCGAGATTCCAGCCGCTATTCGCACGGCCGCCTGGCGTGGATTGGTTTTGTCTAACGACAATCAACGCCCGGGACTCGTCGTCAAAGCCCTCAGTGGTAACGATGAGCAACTCCGACTCGCCGCGCTCAAGCTGGTCCGAGAAACAAAGGACGCACAATTGATTAAGGCTTGTCTGCGACAGTGGAACTCCTTTCCTGCCTTAGCCCAGTGGGCGGTACTGGACGGGCATCTGCAATTCGGTGCCGAAGCTCTTCTCACAATCCGCACTGCGAGCAAAAGTCCACATCTGGCGGTCCGAGTAGCCGCATGGCAGGCTCTGGCCGATTTGAGTGATGCCTCTATGATACCAGCCCTGGCGAACGCAGCAGCCAAAGGTGAACCGGCGGAACGCCAAGCCGCCCGTGACACGCTCGCACGCATACACGGTCCGGGTGTGCGTGAGGCTCTTCTGGGATACCTCAAACAAGCCGAGACCACGGAGAAGGTCGAACTACTTCTTGCGACGGGCAAACGCAGCGACACCGCGGCCGCGCCGATGCTGTTACAATACGCAAACGCATCGAAAGAAACTATCCGTCTTGCGGCGCTCGAGTCACTGCGTCGCCTGGCTGTGACCGATACTCTCCTGCCGCTGCTCGATCTTATTGTCACGTCAAAATCTGCTTCCGATCGTAACGCTGTTCTAAAGGCCCTTTATGCCGTTTGTCAGGCAATTCCCGACAAGGACCAGGTCAGCCGCCAGGTCATCGCGGCAATGAACCGCCTGCCGGCTTCGGAGCGTCGCTATGTGCTGCCGCTGCTCCTGGAACTTGCTACTCCTGCAGCCCTGACCGAGATGTTAAAGTCCACTCAAAACAGCGATGCACAACTCGTGCGTGAGTCCATTCGTTTGCTGACTCAGTGGCCCAATGCAGCACCGGCGGAGAACCTTTTCGAAATAACCCGTACTAATACCGATCCATCCTTACGTACCCTTGCATTGCGTGGAGGCATCACCGTGGCCGGCCGTGAACCTGACCCTTCCGCGCGTCTGGTGCTAATACGCCAAGCCTTTTTGTTAGCCAGTCGAACTGAAGAGAAAAAACTGGCTTTGAGTCAACTGGGCCGGATTCCGCTGACCGAGGCACTCGAAATGTCGCTGCGATACCTGGATGATCCGGAACTCATCAATGAAGCCGGCTTCGCTGCCGTTAGTATCGCCGAATCCATAGCTGAAACTAATCCGCAACTCGCCAATAAAGTATCCCGCAAGGTTCTGGAACACTCTAAAACGCCAGCCATCGTTAAACGTGCCTGGGCCTTACGGGTTAAACCCGCATCAGGTGGTCCCTTCATTAAAGATT
>SDBT01007565.1_pt1 | contig 17856 bp, 18 predicted proteins | sample 2277101 | NCBI WGS metagenome assembly SDBT01 (sample SAMN10404973, study PRJNA504765) | marine sediment metagenome | isolation source: marine sediment core GS10_PC15, 103 cmbsf | place: Arctic Ocean: Southern Knipovich Ridge | collected 2010 | reverse complement strand
CCCATGTATCTAATATAACAATGAAAATTCAAATTTTTATATTTATCTATCAATCTAGCTTAATTGTAAGTAATAATTGATTTTTTCCTTGAGAAATCCCTTTATCATGTTTTATTATATGCCTCCATTCGGAATGTTTTAAAATGGGTGATATAAGGATTAATAAATAAGTTTTTTCAGGGATAATAAGTCCAATGCTATTAGATATTTTACAATTTTTTAATTCTGCCTCACATATCCACATTGTACTGTATATAAATCCGTATTTAGGAAATTTATGATAAGCTTCTGCTATAATTTTCAATGCATCTTCATGAAGCTTATCATCAGAATCAAGGATTCCTATCATATTGTTATGTGCGTTTTCAATAGCCGTTTTTAAAGCACCATTATAGCCTTGATTAACCATATGACAAATTAGTTTAATTCTTTCATAAACTAAATACTCTTTTATAATTTTTTTCGAATTATCAATAGAGCAATCATCTACTATTATCAATTCCCAATTAGGGTAAGTCTGACAAAGGACACTTCTAATAGCAGTCTCTATATATGGTGCATTTGATGAATTTGATGAATTTGTAGCAACTCAACTAGAAAAAATGGGTGTATATAGCGTTTCATTTGGAATTGAATCCGGTTGCCAAAAGACTTTAAATTATTTAAGAATAAGACTTTGAAACTTAAACAAGCGATATATGCTTTAAAAATTGTGAAATCTAAGGATATTGAATGTGTAGCTTCATTCGTTATTGGATCTCCATATGAAACTGCTGAATACATCAAGTAAAGCTTAGCAATCTGGTCATGAGATATTAGCATTTACAGTAATAAAATTAAAAAAATTCATACTTGAGAAAAGAGTAATCCAAGAGGATAAAATTATAAGCTTTCTCGTTATTTTAATTTATATTGCCACCTTTTAGAAGCTTTATAATAGGCTACTACCCTATCTTATAAAAAAAAATCTACATATTTATAATTATTCTAATCATGAAGTATTAGTCAAAGTAACAATATATAATCTAGGTTGGATAATTTGCTAAACTATTGTTTTAGTTTTGTTTTAATACGTGTTTATATATCAAGAACTCTTTAGATACTATTAAATCCAACGAACAATTTTTAATTACAAAATCTCGAGCATTTTTACTTATTCTATCTCTGAGGATTTTGTTGTTGTAAATTGTTAAAATAGCATTTCTAATGCTTTTCGCAGATTTTTTACATAAATATCCATTTTTTCTATGATGAATAATATTATTAATCCCCCAAACATTCGAACCTATACAAGGAACACCACAACTCATTGCTTCTAATAATACTTTTGGGTTTCCCTCCCAATGAGAGGGTAAAACAAATATTTCGTGTTGATTTATAATTTCGGGAATTTTTCTGTTTGGGACTATACCAAGTAAATTTATATTTAAATTATTTTCTATTATATAATTTCTTATACTTTTTTCAAGTGGTCCTTTTCCTATAATACTTAAACTAAAATTATTTAAGTTTTTGAAAGCCTTGAGCAAATTTAAAATATTCTTCTGATAAGAAAATTTTCCAATAAATAAAACACTTCTTTCTTTTTTATCTAAATTCAGAGGTTTAAAGAGATCAATATCAATATAGTTAGAAATATGATGAATTTTCGCTTTTTTCTTATTTAATTTAAAAGTTTTCGTGATAAAATCAATATCTAAATCACTTGTTAATATAATCCTATTTGCTAATTTGTAAGCTAAAAGATCGTTAAGAAAAATCCGTGCATAGTTGTATATATATTTAAAAAAAAATATTTTTTTCTTTGATTTATATTCAAGAAAATATTTTACTAACCTTTCATATCCTCCACGAATAATTAGCGGTTTTCTATATAACACTTTTGCAATGCCTGCTATCCACCAACCTTTTAATTGGTTTGTTTTTATAATATCGATACTTCTAAATAACTTCCTTAGTTTTATTGGCAATAAAAACGATTTTAATAGTGAGATGGTATCATTTCTTGATTCAGTCAATTTTAAAGTAGGAATTACTTCAATACCATTTAATATATTTGAATATTTTAAGTCTTTTTTTCCTCCATGTGTTAAAAAAGAAATGTCTACATCCTTTTCTTGAAGCTTTTTATACAACAGAATTTCTCGCTCTAATATTCCTTTATCTTCCCAAAGGTTTAAAGAAACACCAAATGTAAATAATAAACAGACTCTCAATTAAAATTACTCAAAAATTTTATTATAATAATGTTATTATTAAAAAAGTTAAAAAATTAAAAAATTTCTATCTATAAAAAAAATCAATAATTAAATAAAACTTGTTTACAATTTCAACAATATTTTAATCCCTTCTAAGATAAATTTATTTTTTACTTCTATTATTAGTAAGGTAATGGAAACAGCAATGAATTCAAATAATTTTACTTTTTCTATTTTAATGGCTAATTACAATAACGCAAAATATATTGAAGAAGCAATTATGAGTGTTTTTTCTCAAACTTATTCTAAGTGGGAATTAATTATTGTAGATGATTGTTCTACTGATAATTCGATAGAAATAATTAAAAAATATCTGCATGATAAAAGAGTTAAATTTTTATCCCAAAGAAAAAATATTGGATATGGTGGAACTCTAAGAACTTGTGCTAAAAACGCGTCAAATGCAATTATTGGAATAGTTGATGCTGACGATAAATTACACAAAAAAGCTTTAGAAATTATGGCTGAAGCTTATAGAAAAAATCCCGATTGTGGAGTTATTTATAGTACAATGTGGAATTGTAATTCTGATTTAAAAAATAAAGAAATTGCTGAATGGATTGGTCATATAATTCCTCCAAAATCTAATGTTTTTCTGAAAAGAGTTTCACATTTATTAACATTTCGTAGAGATATTTATAAAAAGACTGCAGGATTTGGTCCTAATCAAAAAAGAAGTGTAGATACAGATATTATTTTTAAATTAGAGGAAATTTCTAATTTTAAATATATAAATCAACCATTATATTATTATCGTCAGCATGAAAAGGGAATATCTCAAGGAAAAAGTTTATTTTTAGTAAGAGTTTACCACTATATTGCTAGTTGTAAAGCCTACCGTAGAAGATTGAATACGAAAATTCCAAATCTTTCTTTAATGGAGCTTTATTTAGAATATTTTAACATTACATTTCATAAATTAAATAAAGTTTTTTATCATTTAATTAAATACTTCAAAATATCTAAATCAATTGAAGGATTGAATCTAAATTTATCCTTCCTTTCCAAAAAGAAGCTCTTAGTTTTTATAAATAAATTTAAAACCTTCATGGTAGATAAATTATTATGAGAAGATTTGATTTCTTTCGATTGAAAATATTTATTCGAATTCATAATTATACTTATCGTAAAATAAGTTATTTTTCAAAAAAATTAAATAATGGAATACATCCCAAACACAGAATTTTAAAATATCATGAATTTTTTTTAAATAATATCGAAGAAGGTTCTAAAGTTTTAGATGTTGGATGTGGTAACGGCGAGTTAACTTTCGATTTAGCAAAAAAAGCCAGTAAGGTTGTTGCATGTGATATAAACAGTCATAAACTGAAAATAGCTCAAAAAAAATTTCTAAGAGATAATATAAAATATATTAAGGTAGATGCAACTAAATACGATTTTAATAAAAACTTCGATTATATTATTTTATCAAATGTGTTGGAGCATATTAAAGAAAGAATTTTTTTTTTGGAAAAACTAAAATCAAGAACGAAATTTTTTCTTATTCGAGTTCCAATGATAAACCGTTCTTGGTTAACTTTATATAAGAAAGAGTTGGGTTCTGAATATAGGCTTGAACCATCTCATTTTATTGAATATACATTTGAAACCTTCCAAAAAGAAATAAATGTAGCAGGATTGAAAATAATTTCCTACACGATTCAATTTGGAGAAATATGGACAAAAATTGGAGTTTGATTAATTAAAATTTTTTCTACTTTTCCAAAACTTCCATTTTTAAAAAAAGTAATATTTCAAAAGACAATATAAAATATATTAAGGTAGATCCTATTAAATACGATTTTAATAATAGAAATATCACAAATAAAACTAAAAAAATCTTTTTTTCTCTACTAAAAAAAATTGAATTAATCTAATGGTCCTGTTGAAGCAATTACATCTAATGTTGAACGATTATATATTGAATTTAATAGATTATTAAAACTATAGATTTTCTTTAAATTCACGATAGAATAGAAAACATACCCATAATCAATAAGATAATAAAGTATATCTTCAACTTTTTGGTTAGATGATTGAATACACGTTTCTAAAATAATAATGGGTTTACATTCTTTCAAAGTTTTGGCTGCACCTTGAAGTACTTTTAATTCAAATCCATCAACATCTAATTTAATAAAATCCACTTTTAAAATGCTATTTTTTAATAAATAATCATCAAGAGTTATAAATTGAATAATTTCGTCTGATTTAGAAATAGGATTTTGACCTCCCTTAACAAGCCAACTCGATATAAAGTGTCTCTTCTCAGTTTTAGTTTCATTTGATAATGCTATTCTATTCAAAATAATATTATTAAAATTATTTAATTCCTTATTCTTTTTTAATTTAGAAAAAGCCCACGATGTTGGCTCAAATGCAATAACTTGCCCTTTTTTGCCAACTAATTGACTCATTATAAATGTATAAGCACCGATATTTGCTCCGATATCTAAAGCAAACATTCCTTTTTTACATAATTTTATAATGGAATTATAAACATACTTATCTTGGTAGCTTAAAAAATATATATTACGATCACAAAGTTCATTTAAATCTAAGTGATAAGTGATACCATCAATTTTTACAATTTTTAACTTAAACCTATTAAGATTCATATAAATTTCGTAAAATTTAATTATAAATTTTCTAAATGCTTGAACTTGAAATTTTTCAAATTTTTTTTTTAGAAACCTTATCATTTTTCAGTTGACTTAATTTCTGACCAATTATTTTTTAGCTATAATAAAATATCCATTATGATAGTTATTTAAGTTTGGATCATTTCTAACAAAAGGTTTAGTATCTAATTTAATTAATAACTCTAAAAATGGATGAAAAATCTTCATTATAAATTTCCCCATAGATTTTATTATCATCTTTAACATTTCAGCTAAAGATGTAAAAATTTTCCCCATAATAATGAATTTTTCGATTTTAAATCCTACTTTTATTAATTCAATTTGCCATTTTGTAAAAGTCCATCTCTGGAAATCGATGGGATCAGCATGTATATGAGTTAAAAATGGAATAGATAAAATAAAGACACCATTTTTCTTTAGGACACGATAACATTCATTTATACCTTTTACGGGTTCTTTAACATGTTCAAAAAGCTCAATAGCATTTACAACATCTATACTATTAGAGTCAATTTGCTTCATATTTGCTACATCTAAAATGATATCTGGATTATACTCTTTATTAAGGTCTGCAAATATCCATTTTTTAACATTTAGTCTTGGTTTTATAAATTTTCCTCGATCTCTTCCTCCTATATCTAAAACTACGCCCTTGTAGAAATTTTTGTACCTTTCTTGAAGGAGATCAAGCATTTTTCGGCGATAAGATATCCAATAAATTGATTTATTCATAGCTTTAAATCGTTTATTTTAATATATTATCTACCATTAGTTTTCCAAAAAAATTCTTGAGTCTTAAATATTTATCTTTTATAATAGGGAAAAATTTATTGTTTTCTAAGAAGTTGGCTATTTTTTCATAGAAAATATTAAAAAGGATTCTATAAAAAAATTTGTTATACTTTTTAATATTTGAGTTTTTCCATTTAATATATTTCATTCTTATTGCTTTATTATACAGAGAGGATATTATCATCTTTTTTTCTCTCTTATTAAATTCAAACATCCACCTATAATTTCTGTTCTGATTTAAAACTTTCCCCTTAACTCTTGAAGTTTGGTACATAGAATTAGCTACTCCTAATTCATAATTCTCAAACGGAATGCAAAGATTGTCTTCAAACCCAATGTCTAAAAATCTACATATTTTTTCCATTTCCCTTTTTGTATTTGAAATTAAATCTTCATATCTTAAAATGTGGTATCTTTTATTACCCAATTTTTTTAAATTTTCAAGAGTTTTTCTAAATATTATATTAAATGAGAGTGCCATACTTCTAGCAGAAAATTTAATATTTCTATAATAATACAACCTCTTTAGGGATGCTAAATTTGTTAGTGGATCTCTTATAACATGAATAAATTTAGCATTAGGAAATTTTTTTAATAATTTTTCTATATAAATTTCATTTCCTGGTGTTTTTTCAACCCAATATCTTGTTGATAAACTTTTTTTGGGATTTACAGCAAAAATTGAAAAAACTACACTTAGAAATGAATGATCGTCATTTTTCTCATAGAAATATTTTAAATAATTAATAAAATCTTGTAAAACTTCTATTTCTTTTCCAATAAACCAAAAAGGGGGTTTACCAGTTGGAGTAATTAATCTTCTTATCCAATAATATAATAATTCGTCAAAACTGACATTTTTTTTAAAGAATGAATTCACATAATGAGAATCACCAGGGAGTACAAAAAGATTTGTATGTCCATCTAATAATTGGGACATTAAAGACGTGCCCGATTTCATATTTCCACATATAAAAATTGGATTATTTTTAAAAAGTTCTATAATAGTTAAAATAGAAGTTTCAGGACACTTTTCAAATGGAGGATTGGAATTTATAAGAAATGTAATGAAATTCTCAATTTCCTTAAGCATATTATAATAAGCTTCATTTCTTTTTGGATATTCCTTCCACCTTTTTTCACATAACCGATCTATTTTTGAAATGAAGTAATCATAGAGATTTTCTGATTCCATTTCATTTAAAATATATTTTTTTTTTAAAAAGCTTTTACTTATAAAAAAGTTATAACCTATTAATTTTAAAAATTTATCTGACCTAAAAAAAAAATTCACATAAATTATTAATCCTTTTTGAGATAATATCAATTTTTCATTTTATTGAAATTCGATTCCACAATCAAAAAGAATATTAAAAATAACAAGATTCTATCAACCAAGTAGATTTAAAATCTTTTTATAATACTCTTCACAACATCTCTCAATACTTAAAAATTCATAAGGAATTTTATTTCTATAATCTTGATAGGATCTTTTTATCTTATTTATCCCATCAAATAAGGAGGAAATATCATTAAATTCTAAACCATAATTTTTACAAGATTCGTTTATCCCTCCGCCTTCAGCGTGATATAAAACAGGTAAACCACATCTAGCACCTTCAATATGATGCATGCCGCAAGGCTCCCATCTGGAAGCTGTAACATAAATATCATATTTTCTCAGCTCATTACCAAGTTTCATTCCATATAAAGGGGGAATTATTTTAGTATTTCTAGGATTATGGCTACTATTATAATTTCCAATATAGGTAAAAGTAATATCGTCTCTCTCATTCAATATTTTGTCAATTTTAATATATATATCAAATCCTTTCAACCAATAACTTGACCAGTGATGAGTAACTAGATTAGTTTTATCTCCTAATTTTTTATTTTGTGCAAGATAAAAGTATTTTGGATTACAACCATTATAAATTACATGATATTGTTTCTTAAAATCCTTTTTAACAAAATAATCTGCTAGCCATTTACTTATAAATATTGTTTCATCAGCAATTTTGTTAATTTTAAATATAATATTATTAATATGATGGGTATTTTTTCTTTTATCGCATTCGTTAATTCTATGTAATACTTTAGTCTCTGGAAATTTTTGTTTATATTTAATAATTCTTTGGTCTAACGGTTTTGAATTTGAAAGAATAAATATTAGATCAATATCTCTTTCCCATTTAAGATTTTTTATTTTTTTTAATTTAAATATAACTTTATGACCTTTTTCTCTTAAGAATTTAACAAAATTTACTAAAAAATGAACTCCACCACCCCAAGGTTCATATCTAAGTGGTTCATTAAAGAAAATCTTCATTATTAATCTTTTTTCAAATGATAAATAGAATAATTAAATATTTTCTGGCTCAGCATATATGAAATGCTAAAATTCTTTTTTTCTTTCAAAAATATTATAATTTACATTAAATCCTTCCTATTAAAAAAAAGATATACATTAGTTGTTTAGCTAAATTATATATAACTTGTAATTTTGTCCTAATTTATTAAAAAATTTTCAAATTTTGAATTATTATTAATAAAATCATAAATTTTTTGATATAGATAAGAAAATATAATTAGATAATCAAAAATGAAGAATGATGAATTCGGTAATGGAAGACAACGATATTTTTCAAAACGATATTTAACAGAAAAACGCTGGGCAACTTACTCAGAATTGATTAAAAATGTTTTAGAACTTAATCCTGTAAGAATTTTAGAAATTGGTATGGGAAATCGTCTCATAGCAGATATTTTAAAAAAAATGGGTTATTATATTAAAGTATTAGATTATGATAAATCTCTCAATCCAGATTATGTTCTTGACGTCAGAGATAAAAAAATTTTAGATTTTAAGGATCAGTTTGATTTAATTATTGCATCTCAAACTTTTGAACATATCAAATATTCAGAATATCTAGAAGTTATTTCTAATCTGAGTCTAATTACTAAAAATTTAATTATTACATTACCTTATTGTACCAGACATTCTTATATTTTCTCATTTAATATTAATTTTCCTTATTTTAAGGTAGATTATATTAATGTTAGAGCAGGTAAAAAATTCTATTATAAAAGATTACCTTCAGATTATAATAGAAAACACTGTTGGGAAATCGGAACAAAGGGATTTCCTCTTAGAAAAATGAAAAAAGATATAAAAAAAAAAGGTTGGATAATTATGAAAAGCTTTTTTAATCAAAATAATCCCTATCATTATTTTTTTATTTTATTATCAAAAAATCATTTTAAAAAATGAAAACCAACTTTTAACAAAATTTCTCCATCTTGAGTATTAAATTATTACACTTATAATTTTTAATGGAACATTTTCAAATTGTTTTTAAAATGTTTTAAAAGTATATTCGATATAATGTGTTGAATCTAATATGCATTCAAAGCCTGAATCTTTTTGTAAAGAACAATTCAGGGCCAGTTGATCATTGGGATACGAATAAGTAAAATTTCAGCCTTATCTAAAATTTAAAGAAAATAAATCATATTTATTAAAAGTTATATGTATAATTTTACATATAAAATATGGACACCATATTACCAGAAAATGTTTGAATTCCGTCAAGTCAAGAAAAGTCTAAAAATTATTTAAGGGGCTTTTTTATTTTTGTTTAGATGGATTAATTTCAGGAGCAATATACAATAAAATTTTAAATAAAAAATTTTTAAAAAATTATATGTCTAAAGAACAAAAAAAAATCGTTGAAAGCACTAGTTATAATATGATTAATGCTTATTTAGGATTTTTTCTTGGGATTTTGCAGCCTTTTTTCATTTCTAGAATGATAATTCCCGAAGAATGGGCGTATTTTTTATTATCCTTGTCATTTATCAGTTTTATTAACTTCACTATAAGTTTTTTTCCTCCAGCTGCCCAAGCATCATTACCCTATTACATCCCTCATCTTTTAAGTCAAGATGAAGATAAAAGTGTAGAAATTAGAAGATTTATTATTCATGTTTTTAAAATTAGAATGATGGCTTCTATCATGATTTATTCTATGTATATAGTAATAATGTCATTAATGGATTTGAATTTAATTTTATATCAAATTATAATTATTACTTCTGTAGGCATTTTTTCTAATTTTATACAAAATATAAATAATTCAATCTTTTATGCCTATCAGAGATTTAAATTAGTTCTCATAACAAGTATTATTAATAATATTCTCTATACCACAAGCCTCTTTCTAATTTTTTTCTTCAATTTAGAAAATCCCTTAATTTTAATAGTACTTGCTAGTGTAATAAGCGCTCTTATCCCCAGCATTCTTTCATTTTTTTTGGTGAAGCCATTATTACCAAAAAAAAAAGTTAATTCTTTACTTCAAAAAACAAATTTTAAAAAGAATTTTTATAAAATTCATAAAAGTTATGGGTTTAATATAGTTATTATTGGTTTATTTTCCCATCTTTCAGCTTTAATTGTAAATTTATTCTATTTTAATTTCGGAGTAATAACATTTATTACTTTTATGATGATCTGTCAAAATTCAGTAAGAGTAGCTATAACCTTGTCAGGTACAAATCAGAGTAATTATTATCCAATATTTTCAAAAATAAATTACGATAATAATCCGGATCAATTTAAAAATCTTTTCTATCAACTAAATAAATATTTAATGTTAATTCTTTGTGTCTTCACTGGAGTTTTCTATTTTTTTATTGAAATTTATATAACAGTAATTTTTTCAGGAGTTTATTCTAGTATTATTCTCGCAGTACAAATCTTTTTATTTACATCGTTTGCGAGATTATTTTTAAGGATATTATTGATTATACCATTCTCTTCAAATCGATTAAAAGTTTATGTAATTTTTAGTTTTATTCAGATGATAATTGATTTAACTTTTGTTTTTATAGCATTGTTGTTTAATAATTTTTTAATCCTCGTATTGTTTTCTGTAATCGATACATTTCTAATTGTATTTATTTTAATCTATTTACTATATAAGATTAATAATTTTAAAGTAAATATTTTAAGGTTATTAAAACCATTTTTATTATTTTTAATTAGCTTTTTTATATCCTTCCCTATAATTTTCCTAATAAATTTTGAGATCTTTTCAAATATTAATTTATTGAATCAACTATTTAATAGCGGAATTAAAGCTACTATATTCTTTTTAGTATTTTATTTAACAATTTTTTTTTCTAAAACTATTACTAAAGAAGAATTTAAGCAAATCGTAAAAATACTCCCCATTTTAAAATCCGATAAAATATTCATTAAAAAATTAGTAGGGTTTTTAGAGAAATTTTTTCCATCAGAAAAGTAAATATAATTTTTTCCATAAATCTTTATCAAATATTTTGTAGGGAAAAATTCTTTTTAGGGTATAAGAAAAAGAAAACAAGACAAAATCGTTCTGAATTAAGCAAGATATAATATTTCTTTTATTTCAATATTTACTCCAAATTAAGTTTTATATAATCTTTTTTTTAAAAAATAACTTAAATTTTAGTTTTTGAATGAATGAATTTAATTTTTTGAAAATTTTTCGAAAAGAAATATTTTCTGAAATAATAATAGGGAGATTATTAATCAATTCTGAGATTTTTATTTTTGAATTATATTCTTGAATGTATCTTATAACTAAAATGGTAGAAAGAAAATTTTTTTTACTTTTTTTAAATATTTGATAACCTATTTTATCTAACTTATCCTTTGATAAGGTTTTTGTTTTAAGTTTACGTAAATAGTAATTTATCCATCTGTTTTTATTAAAAATAATCTGTTCTTTATTTATAGATAATTTTTGATTTTTACTTTTTAAATATGAATATGTAACAAATTCATATTTCTCTTTACCATCTTGAAATGTTAATTCATAAGGAAAATCTACTAAGGCTATCTTATTATATTTTCTGTAGTTGCCCTTTTGCACTTTTATAACTATTCCTGAAATTTTATTAAATATTGAATCAACTCCTATTTTCCATTGATGTTTAATTCTCAAATTAATAATATTTGGAATTTTTGTGTTAGCATTAAAAAATAAATGTCCGCATAAATCTCTTCTATAAATCCATGAAAATGGTTTATTATCCTTTAGCATTTTTAAACAATGATTTTTAAATTTATGAATTATTGTTGGAGGAATATAAGTAGTAATAGAACTCACAATAGCAACATCAAATCCTTCATCCCGTAATTTTCTTAGGCCAAAATTAATATTATCATAAACAACATTTAAGGAAAATCTTTCCTTCTCATTTTTTAGTTTAAACCAAGACTCCTTATTTGATATAAATTCTACTTTAAAATATTTTAGAAATAATTCTTCAACAGCATATCGAGAGGATGAGATAACAAGTATTCGACTAGCCAATTTTTGATAACTTTCAAAAAATAAATTTCTGTATTCATCATATTGATATCCATATTTATCTGTTCTTCCAATAGGAACTATTAATCCAATTTTCATGATGTTAAGTTTAGTACAAGATTAAATTTATAAAATATTATTTTTAAAATATAAATAAATATTATCAAAATGATGAATGTTTATATTAAATTTTAATTTTAAAGTTTTTAAATAATTTATACTATAAAATAAATAACGTTAATTATGATAAATAATAAAAGAAACCTGCATAATTGTGAAATTATTAACCTTCCTAAGATATCAGATTCTCGAGGGAATTTAACTTATATTGAAGGAAAAAATCATATTCCGTTTGAAATAAAAAGAATTTATTATTTATATGATGTTCCCGGTGGTGAGACGAGGGGAGGACACGCTCATAAAACTTTAGACCAATTTATTATCGCCGCTTCTGGTAGTTTTGACTTTATTTTAGATGATGGATATCAAAGAAAGAGATTTGTTTTAAGGCGTTCTTATTATGGTTTATTTTTACCATCAAAGATATGGAGAGAAATCGAAAATTTCTCAACAGGATCAATATGTTTAGTTTTAACATCAGATTATTATAATAAGGAAGATTATATCCGAGATTATGAAGAATTTAAAAAATATGTAGGAATAAAATGAGAATGGTGACATATTGAGAAATAACCTTGAAAAAACTGATGAATTAATTTTAGTAGGGGCAGGAGAATTTGGTGAAATAGCGTACGAATATTTTTCATATGATTCCCCTTATAAAGTAGTTGCTTTCAGTGCTGAAAAAGAATTTATTGATAAAGATACGCTTTTTGACCTTCCTGTTATACCTTTTGAAGAATTAGAAAATTATTATGACCCAAAAAAATATAAAGTCTTTGTCTCGATAACTTACACTCAACTAAATAGAATTAGAACAAAACTTTATAAGGCTGTAAAGGAAAAAGGTTATTCTTTAGTATCATATATTAGCTCAAATGCATTTGTTTGGAGAAATGTTTTAATAGGTGAGAATTGTTTTATATTTGAAGATAACGTTCTACAATATCATGTGAGCGTTGGGAATAATGTTATCATGTGGAGTGGAAATCATATAGGGCATCGTACAAAAATTAAAGACAATTGTTTTATTTCTTCACATGTTGTTATTTCAGGTTATTGTGAAATCGGGGAAAATTCTTTTCTTGGGGTTAATTGTTCATTAATTCCTCATATAATAATTGCAAAGGATTGTATTGTAGGAGCAGGTTCTGTAATTATCAAAAGTACTGAAGAAAGTAAAATATATGCGGGTATTCCTGCGAAACCTACTAGTAGAAGTAGTTATGAAGCATTTAATGTCAAAGAGATTTAAGATATGAATTGGATAAAAAAAGGATTAATTTATGGTCCAGATGGTAAATACTCATGGGCATTACATTCTGCGCTTCAACCAACACCCATTCTCATAAAAGAAGATGAAATTAGGGTATACATTGGATTTCGTGATAAAAATGGCGTCGGTAGAGTTGGATTTGTTGATTTAGACGCTGATAATCCCCTAATAGTTAAAAAAATATCGAAAAAACCTATATTAGATATAGGATTACCAGGCACATTTGATGAAAACGGGGTCATTCCAAGTGCCATAGTTAAACGAGACCAAAAATTATATCTATATTATTCAGGTTATCAATTAGGACAAAAAGTAAGATTTTTTGGTTTTTCAGGACTTGCTATTAGCGAAGATGGAGGAAACTCATTTGAAAGATTTAGCAATGTACCAGTTTTTGATAGGACAGACAATGAATTATATTTCCGAGCAATTCATTCAATAATGTTTGAAGATGGTATTTGGAAAGTATGGTATGGTGGAGGAAGTAAATTTATTGATGGTAAAAATACAACATTTCCTGTTTATGATATTAGATATATTGAATCTAAAGATGGCATTAATTTCCCAAAACAAGGTAAAGTTATAATAGGGATAAAAGGAGAAGATGAATATAGAGTTGCTCGACCGTATGTAATAAAGGAAGAAAAAATTTATAAAATGTTTTATAGTGTAGGCACAATATCAAAAGGTTATAGGTTGGGATATGCAGAATCAAAAGATGGAATAAATTGGGTAAGAAAAGATGAAGAAATCGGAATAGATATATCAAGTGAAGGATGGGATTCAAAAATGATGAGTTATTCAAGTATATTGAAATATAAAAACAAAACCTATATGTTTTATAATGGGAATAATTATGGTTATGATGGATTTGGATATGCTCTTAAAAATGAATAAATCCAAGATTTTAGATAATAATAATTTTAAAAGCAGTCTATTTAGTAAGTGCTTAATAAATTAATAGAAAAAATATTAAAGTGGATAGTTTTATGAATGAACGTGATTATAAATTACAGATTAGAACATCAGAAGAGAAACAAAAATTAAGAAACAAATTAATTGAGCTTTATAAAAAATGTCAAATTCCTGTAGATGAAATAATAGTAAATTTAGGATTATTTCTCAGAAGTTCTGTTTTAGCAAAATTTCTTTATATTAATGAATTATACCAAGAAATAATTAGAATTCCTGGAATAATAATGGAATTTGGCGTAGGTTGGGGACAAAATATAGTTTTGTTTGAGTCCTTTAGAGCTATCTATGAACCTTATGATTATACAAGAAAAATTGTTGGATTTGATACATTTACAGGATACACATCTATCTCAGAAAAAGATGGAGATGATCCGCTAGTTAAAGAGGGTGGTTATGCTGTGGGTGAGAATTATCTTGATTATTTAAAAGAATTACTTAATTACCATGAAGCAGAAAACACCATGTCTCATATTAAGAAGTATGAGTTAGTAAGAGGTGATGCATCAAAAACTATTACAAATTATTTAGATAAGCATCCAGAAACGATTGTTTCTTTAGCCTATTTTGATATGGGATTGTATGAACCAACAAAAAAATGCTTAGAAGCAATTATTCCATATACGACTAAGGGCACGATAATTGCTATGGATGAGTTGAATAGTTTTGAGTTCCCGGGAGAAACTATAGCATTAAAGGAGACTATTGGATTAAAAAAAAACCAGATCCTTCGTTCTAACTATTTACCTGATCGATCATATATTAAAATTGAATGAAGATGGGCAATATAGAAATATTCCGATTTTAGAATAATCAAAAAAACAAATTGGATCAATACATAACTAAATCAAAGAACGGTACTTTTCTCTATTTTAGAGATTACATGGGATATCATTCCAATAAGGTTGTTTCTTTTTCATTAATGTTCTTTAAGAAAAAGATTTTTTCAAAAACTTTAATAATAGGGAGAACCTCATTTAATATTAGAGAGAACCTTATATGTTATGGGTAAAAAAGGGATTAATTTTTTGTCCAGATGGTAGGATTTCATGGGCACAAAAATATGCTTTTCCACCAACACCTTTTTTTATTAATAATCATATTTTAAGAGTTTATGTTGCTTTTTGTGATGAAAATACAGTTGGGAGAATAGGTTTTGTAGATGTAGATCCTGCTAATCCATCAAGAATTAGAAAAATTTCTGAAAAGCCTGTTTTAGATATTGGAACAATAGGTGCTTTCGATGAGAATGGAGTAATACCTCTATCCATAGTAAAATTTGAGAATAAAATCTTTTTATATTATGTTGGTTATCAACTAGGTTTTAAAGTAAGGTATTATCAGTTTCAAGGGCTCGCTTTTAGCAAGGATGGCGGAAATTCTTTTAAAAGAGTCTCAAAAGTACCAATTTTAGATAGAAGTGATAAAGAATTATTAAATAGAACTTCAGCATTTGTAATGTATGAAGAAAATAAATTTAAGATGTGGTACGTAGCTGGAAGCGAATGGGTTGAAGTAAAAGGGAAATGTCTTCCAGTATATAATTTAAGATACCTTGAATCAGAAGATGGAATAAAATGGGGCAAGGAAGGTAAAGTTTGTTTAGATTTCAAAAACGATGATGAACTTGCATTTGGAAGACCATACATAATTAGAGATCAAGGGATATATAAAATGATTTATTCGATTCGAAAAAAATCCGTAGGATATAGACTGGGATATGCAACATCCAAAAATGGGATTATATGGGAAAGAAAAGATGATGAGATTGGAGTATATCCATCTGATAATGGTTGGGATTCCAAAATGGTTGCATATTCAAGTATAATAAGATATGGAGAAAAAGTATATTTGTTCTATAATGGAAATGATTGTGGAAAAACCGGTTTTGGATATGCAATTCTCAAAGAATGGTGATTGAATAATTTAAAGAAATGGTAGGGTAAAAAGAAATAAAATAAAATTAAAAGGTTAAATTTATTACTAAATAAATCTTCTGTAATTTTCAAATAAAATGTTAGACGTAAGGGTTGTTAAGTATTCTAACCATTTAAAAAAAAAATGGGATCAATTCATTAAGAAATCCAAGAATGGGACTTTTCTATTTTATCGAGATTATATGGAATATCATTCGGATCGGTTTGAAGATTTCTCAATACTTTTCTTGAAAAACAATAAGATAATAGCAGTTATGCCCGCTAACATAAAAAAAAAAGTAATATACAGTCATTCTGGTTTAACATATGGGGGTATTATCTCAGATGATAAAATGAGAATAGCTTATATGGTAAATATCTTTAAAGCTTTATATGGATACTTAAAAAATAAAGGAATTATCAAGTTAATTTATAAACCAGTCCCACACATTTATCACATAATACCTACTGAAGAGGATTTATATGTTTTATTTCTTGAGAATGCGAAACTTATACGAAGAGATCTTTCCTTAACAATCGATTTAAATAAAAAAAAAAAATATAATAAGGCAAGAAGAAGGAATATTACAAAAAGTACAACCTTTGGTTTAACTATTAAAAAAGTCAATGATTTTAAAGAATTTATAAATATTGAGAAAAATATTTTAAAAACAAAATACGATTCAATACCTACTCATTCTGCTAAAGAGTTAGAATTATTAGCAAATAGATTTCCAGAAAATATCAAACTCTTTGCCGTATATAAAAATGAAAAAATGCTTGCGGGTGTAGTGATCTATGAAACAATAAATGTAGCACATACTCAATATATAGCTTCCAATGCTGAAGGAAAAGAATTATTTGCTCAAGATTTTCTCTTAAACTATCTGATTACAGATTATTATAAGAAAAAGAAATACTTTGATTTTGGAATCTCAACAGAAAAAAACGGAAGATATTTAAATAAGGGTTTAACTCAATATAAGGAAGGTTTTGGAGCAAGATCAATTGTTTATGATTTTTATGAATTAGAAGTTTCTTAATAAAGATTTAAAATTAAATAATTTTAAAATTATTTATGATTTCATTTGTAAATTTTTTAAAGGAATATGAAGAAATTAGGGATGAGATTCATTCTGCGATAAATAGAGTTTTAGAACGTCAGTGTTTTATCTTAGGTGAAGAATTAGAAAAATTCGAAGAAGAATTTTCAAGATATTTAGGATGTAATTATTCTATAGGAGTGAATTCTGGTTCTGATGCCCTTTATTTAGCATTATTAGGAAGTGATATTGGAATAGATGATGAGGTTATTACCGTTTCCCATACCTTTATCTCTACAGTTGATTCAATTGTCCGGTCTGGGGCGAAACCTATATTTGTAGATATTGATCCTAAAACATATAATATTGATGTTTCTAAAATAGAGAAAAAAATTACAGATAAAACTAAAGCTATATTGCCTGTCCACTTGTACGGAAATCCTGTAGATATGAATCCGTTATTAGAACATAAGAATAG
>SDBT01007564.1_pt1 | contig 17859 bp, 22 predicted proteins | sample 2277101 | NCBI WGS metagenome assembly SDBT01 (sample SAMN10404973, study PRJNA504765) | marine sediment metagenome | isolation source: marine sediment core GS10_PC15, 103 cmbsf | place: Arctic Ocean: Southern Knipovich Ridge | collected 2010 | reverse complement strand
TCTAAGGCATCATATGTTGATATGATTGGTAACATAATCTAAACGGGCCCGATTAGATGAGTGGCAGCCTTAATTGCACTCATCATTATTTATCATTTTTTAAGTGATCTTCGCCTATTATTGCAACAGTTCCAGATACTTCTTCACCATCGAATTCCATTATTCTACGTTCCTGCAGAGCTAATCGTGTCTCTTCAAAATATAGATATAATTGGTTATAAGCATTTTGCCCAAATCTACCCTTCTGAGACATATATCTCATCTTTTCAGAAAGATCATTCATACGCTCAACCATTTCTTCGTCTTTCATATTATCAAAATTTACTGTATCTGACATTTTTTTTACTCCATTGTTTGTCTTGCATATCATATGCCGACAGACATGCATTGCATTCTCTTCCATTAGCAAGCATACCATATCCTCCAGTACAACAATTATTTCCACATTTTCCACATACCACCATTGGACCACATGCTGAACATTCATCCCAATAATGGCCAAATGAATTAATATGTTTAGGTTTAGATTTTCTAGCCAAAAATAGCTCCTAAGGCAAAAAGCGAAAGTCCAACGGCAAATAGGCCAATCGCCACATACATAAAAATACTATAAGATTTAAGACTCATATGTCACCTTCTTCTCTGTTCTCACTGCGGTATATATCAAATTTATCACCTGGATAACGTGACGACAACTTTTCAACATTCTTTTCAATCGCACTATATGGATCAATACCTAATGCACGACATGAATTAATCCAATACCATATTACATCACCAAGCTCTTTTTCAAGATGTAATCGAACTTCATCATCTATATTTTTACCATGAAACATAATCTTTTTGACAAGACCTGCAAATTCTCCACTTTCATCGCACATACCAATTGCACCAGTTAATAGAAGTGGAACATTAACATCTGCGGCTAAAACATTTGCCCTCTGAACGAAATCTGTATGATTATTTGATGCATCGCTTGTTACGCCTTCGACAAATTTACCATAATTTTTTAAAACTTCTTCACTCATAATATCTCCCCATTTCTCTATTTTAAAACAAAATAATCTTAAAATCAAGTTAAAGCTAAGAAACGCATTTGAAATTTGCTCAATGTTGCACTTATAGTCCGTGTTGCTCCGGATTGGCTCATAATAATTTCAATGTAATCACCCGCAGTTAAATGAGCGATTCCACTATTGGTGGCATGCATACTCTGTCCTGCTACTGCTTCCATTGATGCAATCATATGTAGAGGCGGAATATCGTGAAAAAATGTAGTTGATCCTGCCCTATTAATATTTATACTTGTGAAATATCTAAATGCTGCATTTGCTGCACCATATCTAAAATTATAAATGATATGATATAATCCAGTGAAAGGAACTGCGATACGTGATGTATTGAATCCGAAATAATCATCCGTATCAGTATCTTCTGTAAAAGTCATAACTCTAGTTGTAGAATGTGATACAGAAATTGTTGATAATTCACAATATGATGCTCTTGCAAAGATATAATCCAATGAAATCCAAGCCGTTGAGCCATCACCAATTTTAAATCGGTTGGTATCAGACTCAAATCCCATTTCTCCATCAGCCATAGTTGGATCATTTGATGTCCAATTGGCGGCCGTGTCTCGCTTCGTTTGAAATATTACGCTCATGTTAATCCTACAAATTTAAAAAATACGCCGCCGAATGATGATGAAAATACCCGATCAGACGTACCGGAGGTAGTTGAATGGAAGCAAACAATTTCCATGTAATCACCCGCTGTCAATTCCACATATCCAGCTGAATGAAAGCAGTCACCGACACCTGCTTGTGATCTCCAGAATGCATCATTTCGAAATATAGGTACATCATCAAAAAATGTTATAGACCCTGCTCTATTAATATTTATTGTAGATTTTGTAAAAAGAGCCTGAGCATTAGCTGTATAAACAATAGTATATTCTAAATAATATAATCCTGTCCAGGGCGCAACCAATCGTGTATCATTACCTGGATCAAAATATCCATCTGTATCCACAACTTCAGTAAATGGGACAGTTCTATTTTCTGTATAAGTGTGAGTCACTCCCTGGACCGATAATTGGCACATAGTAGAACTTGGATGAACATAGGCTAATGAAGTCCAAACCGTTGAACCATCACCAATTTTAAATCTGTTTGTATCAGATTCAAATCCTATTTCTCCATCAGCCATTGTTGGATCAGTAGATGTCCAATTGGCGGCTGTGTCTCTCCGTGTTTTAATAATATTTGTCATTATAATCCTACAATTCTAAATGTCACACCAGATTCTGTTTGAATTGTTCTTGTTGCGCCGAATTGGAATATAAGAACTTCTATATGATCTCCTGCGGTCAAGGACATAAATCCACTCATTGCTGCTACTTGGAAATTATTAATTGAATCAAATGAATATTCTCGTCTTAATATAGGGAAATCTTGATGGTTTGTAATCACCCCTGCACGATTTAGATTAATACCTGTTACATAAGAGAATGTAGTACTATTGCTATATTTTATTTTACAGTTGATAAAGTATAATCCAGTCCATGGCGCGGAGATACGTGATGTATTAAATCCGAAATAATTGTCGGTGTCTGTGGTTTCAGTAAAAGTTATAACTCTCCATGCGTTACTAGAGTGTGATTCTGATATTGGAAGTAACTCACAATAAGATTCACCTGGATGAACATATGGCAACCCAGTCCAAGCCGTAAAGCCATCACCAATTTTAAATCGGTTGGCATCAGCTTCAAAACCTATTTCTCCATCTGACATTGTTGGATTAGTTGATGTCCAATCGGCAGCGGTGTCTCTTCTTGTTTGAATAATACTCATTATGTTGTCGAATCGCCTCCATCATATGTTCCTATTATACCTGACTGAACTGCGTCACCACCATCTTCAGTAGAGGTTACACCTGACTGAACTGCGTCACCACCATCCAAATCAGTTACTGGTTGTAATAATATAAATCCTGTTAACGTTAACGTTGATAGTGGAACTAATATGTGACCAACTTCTATATTAAACGAACTATCTAATGTCAATGTTACAAGATCTATTAGAAGTGGATCAACTACAACAAATAGTGATGTTAACGTCAATGATGCCGTATCAATAAATATAGTCTCAGATATGGGTGGGGGTGGTGGAGGCTGGAAGATAATTGAGTTTATTTCAATATCTGTTTTTGCTGTGCTCCATAGTGCGACCTGTAATATTTCACCTGAAGGTTGTCCACCATTTACATCATCATATCTAATTCCTATACCAACTCCAAGTGTGCCAAGTCCACCAGGAACAGAAATATTTGTATTCTCAGAGATGATAAATGTTACGATGTTACCATCTTGTGTGCCATATTTTGCAGCAATACCCAAATCTGATGTTAAACCCCAACGCCACATAATTTCAATTACTTCATTTGGATTAACGCCGTCATTCCTTGAAAGTAATCGTTCAGTTCCTGACACATTCATATAGACTGATGAGTTCCGTATGTAAATCCTATTAAAGGAATTACCTGCTGTTCCATCACCCATTGAGAATAAATGACGTGTATTACCATCATTTACTTGTTCGCCTGCCCTATATCTAATATATCCTGTGCCTACACCAGAAGTTATATTTAAGGGCACAAGAATTAATGAATCTTTATCTCGTGCCATTATAGAACCTAAAGTAAAAATATATGTTGTTGGTTTAGATTTATTCTCTAATTGTGCACCATAAATATGAATGGTTTGAGCTCCATCAATAGTTGCTAATGTCGTACCAGTATCTACATCTGCCATTGCAAATCTGATAGTACCGATAAGATCAGTTGTTGTAAATCTTATCCAAATTCTAAGCCAGCCATTATCTACATGTTCAACACCTGCATCAGGATGGTTTTGAGTTCCTATAACTCCTGTTTGAACATTAAACCATGTCGTTTGTGTCATGTCATAATCAGCAGTTTCTATTGAAAACCAATTAACTGTGCTCACATCCTTAACATATATTGAAATAACCCAATCTCCTGTTGTGGGAAGAGTTATTGCCCGTTCAAATCCAACTATTTTTGGAGCACCACCAAGATCATCATCTTCTAATAAATTAGCAACAAAGTTTCCATTAGGTGCAATTTGGTCATTGGGAGATACTACTGAACCTGTCTTTGTCCAATACACTTGATTAAATTCTTCAGAACGATGAAACTGATTAACAGACGCCTCTTCAATTGACAGTCCATTACCATGCTCTACTGCTGCAACACTAGATGAGAATAATCTGTTGGCAAAATTCTTATCAGTGTTCCTTATTAAACCTGAATCTATTGTTGGTTTAACTTGTAATACTAAACCTGTTCCGAAATTAGTAGCATATAGATCCTGTTCAAAATCATATATAACATCTGGGTCTGCTCCAATTCTTAAGTTTAACAATCTTAGATCGTCTGCCATTTATTATCCTTCTACTATCGTTACAACAGGTGCAGTTAATGTCAAAGAAGCTGTATCCATATTTATAAATATAGCAACTTCTACTGTCGAAGCTGTCAATGTCAATGTTGCTAAAGTCACCGGAACTGTTACTTCGAATGCTAATAGTGTCAAAGAAGCAGTATCCACATCTATAAATATACCAACTTCTGTTGTTGGTGCTGTTAATACAAGAACTTCTGGTGTGGCATCAGCACCAATACCTTCATTAATAAACGGTTGCTGAGCAGTTAGAGCGAGTGATGCAATATCTACATTTACATTCTCTTCAACAGTAACAGTTAGAGCTGTCAGTACCAATACTTCAGGTGTCGCATCAGTACCAATACCCTCATTGATAAACGGCTGAGATGCAGTTAATATAAGTGATGCAAGATCCATAAAGATAAAATGACCAACTTGAATTGTATCGGATATTAAGTCTAAACTGTCTGGAGGATCCATCAATATTGAACCAGTAACTGGAGCATAATTACCACTTGCTACTGATACACTGCCATTAGCATTTGTTGCTGTGACCACAGCAGACAATAATGTTTCATTATCAGCTACAACTATTATATATTGAGAAGTGGTGGCATTGGCAATTGATACACCGTCACGTAACCATTGATAGGTAAATGTGTTATTACCATACCAGGTACCGTCACTTACCTCTAATACATCTCCAATGTTAAAATTTACACCCATTTAATTCCTTTAAATTGTTACTGCCGGCGCCGTTAATGTAAGATCAACTATGGCATCTACTTTGACAAAGTCTCCAACCAAAACTTCTGGTTCATCTAAGCTAAGTATACCAAGAGTTACCAATTGTCCCTCACTGATGAATTGTTCTGGCACGGTTAATGTTAGTGAAGCCGTAACTATATCTATAGTCACAACTACATTAGTTAGTGGTGCTGTCAATACAAGTGATGCTGTATCCATTGGTACTGTGTCATTAATATTAACAATCTGAGCTGCCAACGTAAGTGAAGCTGTGTCAATAGGAACAAACAGACCAATAATAATTGCTGGAGCTGTTAACGTAAGTGCCTTAGGCTGCATTGCAATAACTTCACCATCTACTATAAAGAACACTTCTGTTATTACCGGCAAGGTAATATTAACTGGTAAAGTATTTAACTCTTCTTTAGAGATATGAAATACTTGGAAATCACCATCATTAGGTAATATTGTGAATGTTGTATTTACACTATTCCACACACCACTACCAGTTTCAAAATTTGAAACTGAACCTAATAAAGTATTTTGAGTTACTATAGCATCTACAACATCTATTACATCAACATCACTTCCTGGAGGGAATAAAACAATATCATCACCATTTAGAACCGTGCTGTGACTGGTTATATCGGCAGTTTGTTCTACAGCATCAACAGATTTGAACCAAACCAAACCTTCAACCAGATTCCATTTCAATAGGAATTTATCATTACTTGTTCTTTTAGTCATATAGAATAGTAATGATCCATCTTTTTCATTGTAATACATAATTGGACCTGGATCAGTATGTAACCATTCTTCAGGAGAAACTTCCTCTTTAAGTATGGTTGCTCCATTAAATGATTCGGAAACAATACCATTTGAGCTGATAGCATATCTTTGAATTTGTATCTCATCTGGACTAATCCAAGCACCCCATGCTTCACCAACGGCTCCATTATTAACTGGACCAGCATTCCAAAAATTATCTGGACCACCCAAATATAATAATGTTGGATTTGGGCCAGTGAAATCAAATTGTTTCACAAGTGCCGGGAAAGTATGAACTCTTATTCCTAATATTGATGATGAAATAACGGCAGCGTCACCAGAAGACGAATGAGTCAATGTCACATAACTTTCATATTCAGTCAATAATCCATTATTTGACGCATCAGTATGTAAAAACTCTGTGATAATTGACATAGTGGCTGGATTCAATATATAATTCCAATGATCGACGGCCGGTGTATTTTCGTGAGCGCCAACCAAATAACCTGTAGAAATATCAAGACCTGTTAGATTAAACAAATTGTCAGTAAATGAAACTACTGATGTGAATGGAAATACTCCAGTTTGAGTTAATGAATCAATATCAAAACTTAATAATGAATCATCGAGAGTTTTAGCCCACATGATATCTCGCCCCCAATCAACCATGTAATTATTTACAACTGCGTCTGATGTATTACCATCAGGTCCTTGAACTAATGTGAATCCACCGTCACTGTCAAAATCGTGTCGCTGCCAAGATTGAAATGTAAAACCTACAGATGTCATTGTATAAAGTGATCCAACGACATCAGTTGGCACAAACCCATCAAGTCTATCCTTAACAATAATTTGATCGATTGGTAGAACACGTCCTTTAAGTGTCTGTAATGTTTCATCTGCATTGTATTTTGCGACAACTTCATTACCCTGTCCTGATGCGACATAACCTACAATTAATCTAGGTGCCCAAGTTGTCGCCCAAGTTGGAAGATTTTCAACACCACCTTTGAATCCGACATTGTTAACCATTTTGATTCTTAGAGCTTCAAACGAATGAGGTCTTATAGTAGCACCAAATTTAACATCCACAAATGTTTCAAAAGTTGAAGATGATGTATCCTGATAAAGACGTTCATTTTCCATTTCAAAGAACACTGCGTCATATGTAGTTGATGCTGGTAAGAATTTCAAATCACCAACTAAACCTTCAAATTTATCGAAATTATCTCGTGCCACATCTAAATTTTCTAATGTGGCAGATTCATCAAAACCATATCCCATAATAATTTCAAATCTGCCAAAACCAAAGTTAATATCGGTAGGTTTAAATACATCAAAATCATTAAATAAATTCGATTGTAATGTTTGCCACTGACTAAATATATCTTCGCCTGCAAGTATAGGTATAAAAATATTCCATGAACCAAAATTAGATGTCGTAGTGGTCAAAGAGAAAGTATCTGGACCTAAAATAACTGTCGTTTTATACAACACAACCAATTCAAACGTATAAATATCTGGTTCTGGCATAAAGCCACTAATACTTGCATCATTATTAATCTCTAGATTTTCATCTAGAATTAACCTAGCCTGTTCAAATTTATCGATAGTGACACTTGTTATTATATTATCTTTAGTAATAGGCAATAATGTTAGTTGTCTGGTATCAATAGTTCTAAATGAATTAATAAAATCTAATGTTGATGTTACTTGAACAGTAAGTGTTTCGACGAGTATAGTTGGAGCAATTTCTGATTGTGCTTGAGCTCCCCAAATATACATAATATTGGTACCATCTGCTGTAATAGTAGATACACCATCTGCACTAGCCATCAATATTCTGAAATCGCCAATTAACTCTCCTGTTGTATCAAATACTATCCAACAACGATACCAACCATCACCTATATTGTCAATACCTGCTATGTCATGATTTTGTGTTCCCACAACACCTATCGTAATATTAAACCATGTAGATGTTGTAGTATCATAATCGTCAGATTCAAACTCAACCCATGTAACTGTATCTCTTTTAAGATAAACTGAAAATGTAAATGATCCTAATACAGGCGGCACAGTAACTGGTTGATCAATTGATACAGTTTGAGCGCCACCACCTCCATCATCTATAAGTCTGGTCGCTGCACTTCCTGTCGGCGAAACGACAGTAGTTGCTATGCTTGAAAACATATTTGTTTTAATCCATGTTGAGCTGGTTTGGACATTTGACTGTAATAATAAATTCGTAGCTGTTACTGACGTGCCTTTAATTACAAAATTATAGTCCAAATTCAACAATGGCAATGTTACATTATCTGCTTGTCGAGTAGTTATTCCACCGCATGATTCAATATATGAAGTTAATTCACCAAGCTCTGTTTGTGCTCCATAAATAATAACTCCTTCTGTAGTTCCTACATAGCTAGGTAAATCACCCGTTTCACTACCAACTAAGACCATTTGTGAACCAGTTACTGATGTAACATCAAATGCAGTTTGAATCCAAACTCTATACCAATTATTAGCCAATCTAATAATGCCACTATTTTCAAGATTATTAGCGGCGGTTTCTACTGTTCCCAGAGTTAAATCAAATATTGCGAAACTTTGTGTTCCCACACCATCAAAACGTAATTGGAATCTGTCGTGTCCAGCAGCCTGAACAAATACACTGAATGTCATTTGTTCATATGCTGGAATAACTGATGCGCTATCAAGTAAATAATGAGTTGAATTTGCTGTATTGTTAAAGAATCGTGTTGCAGTTCCTGCAATCTCGTCAGGTCCTTGAAATCCCAAAATAGTTGATGTGTCAGAAGTAGTCCACATTGTGAAATCTTCACTGTGATTTGTATGATTAGCCTTTAATGGCTCTATAATTGTTCCAATTTTATCAAATATAGATGTTGCCTCATTGAATTCGAAATGGAAACGAGGAACATTATTTCCAACAAAAGCCAATATACCTTCACCATTTATAAATGAAGCTGTTGTAGTTCTGGCAAGATCCCATTCTAAGTCAAATACTTGAGAAAAATCAAATACTCTTTCTGATCGTGCAAATATATTAACAGAATCTGATATAACATTAAAATTTGTTATATTAATTGAGGCCTCGGATACTGATTTTTCCGGAAATGAACCTATATTACCAGGTGTCCAAGAAATTACATTTTCTGCTTCTGCTGGTTGAATTACTAATAGAAAATCTCTATCAGCTGATGCTGTTGGTGGTGCATCTGTAGCTCTTACAGTTATTGAAACATTAATTGTGAATAATACTTCAGGAACAAGACCAGTCAAAACGCCCAGGGTAGGACTAATAGACAGCCATTCGGTTATTGGTGAATCCAATAATGCACTACCTGCTGTGTCAAGTGAGAGTAATTCCAAAATATCGGATGACTCTGCATCACCTTGTCCAATAAGAACAGCAGGTCCAACAAGTTCAATTCTTAAATTAATTGTTGCTGCGGTAACATTTGATGTACCAGTAATTAAATTAAAGTTCGCTACTATTTCTGATTGTGTTACTGTACTAAATAAATTATCTAATTGGAAATTATTTACACCTGCTGATGTATCTATAATTCCAATACCTGAAAGTGAATCTTTTATTAGAAGAACATTATTACCTGAAGGGTGTGATGCAACACTGGCAAACAGGTTAGAATCTCCTGCAACTATCGTGTAAACAGTTGTGTCGTTGTCGTCAACAAATCGTATTGTTTGAACATCATTAGCATCTGTGCCTGCTGCAATGTAGTCTATTCTACATTCATACCATCCATTTCCAAGTGACGTAATTTGTGCATCTAAAGTATCAACGGTTCCAACTAGTCCATTCGTAACGTCAAACCATGCTGTTCCGCCTGATTGATCTGCAAACATACTTATCCATTGAGTATCTTCTAATTTAGCATTTACCTTAAACGTTCGTAGATCACCGATTGTTACAGAAACATCTGCGGTAACTTCTGCTGTTGCACCACCACCGTCAGTTTCTATTCTATATACTGGAGCTCCATCAGGATCAGTTGTGGCTGCAACTAATGCCGCAGTCATATTTGTTTTTGTCCATGTACCAGTTGTAAAATCTGTTGATGCAAAATTATTGACACCAGATGAATTATCTACTTTTGAAAAACTGTTTATGTTATTGACACGTTGACTATTATATGCTTTAACAAATGAATTCAATCCTAGGAAGAATGTTCCATCAACTAATCCAGTATCACCTCCTGAGATACCTGCAGTGTTAATCACAATATCACTTGCCACTAGATTATTTGCTCTTATTAATCTAAGACCACCATTATTGTCAACTGCCAGAACTCCAAATGTTGGATTATTGGTGACAGCGTTTATAGCAATAACCAAATCACCTATATTAGCGATTCCACCAACTGCTACTGGAGTTGTAGCCAGGGATGAACCTATATCCACCGAACCTGTCAATGGGAATGACGGAACTCTACCCTCAACAACAATTTGAACAAGAATAATATCTTCAAGGAGTGCTGGGGTCGCTGAGATAGCCCGCGTTGTGAACTGGCCTCCCAAGTTTATGCCTGTTACGGTTTCAAGTGCGGAACCAAATTCATTTGATGTAAGTGTGCCAGGTGAAATTCCACCTAAATGTGCAGTAATTCCATTAACGTTTATTAATTTGGTTGCGACATTTAATGTAGGCGACAACACCAATTCACTGGTAATTACTAAATCAAAAGTATCCGTGGCAACTGTGGTATCTAAATCTTTAATTAGGTTGGTATTTTCAAATATAGAACCCAGATTGGTATTTGTTACCCATACCGGTAATGCCATCGTGTCTCCTTCTTCTCTTTATTTATCATAAGGATTAGATAGGAGTTTAATCTATATTGAGAAAGATGTACCACATCCGCATGACATCGTTGCAAGTGGATTTTTAAATACAAATTGAGATGAGAGTATATCCTGTTTGAAATCTATAGTTGAACCAAGGAGAAACATCAAAGATTCACTGTTGACATAAAAATTTATTCCTTCACTGTAGAATAATTCAGCATTTTCTATTGTATCTTCATCAACCAATTGAACATCATATTCAAAACCTGCACAACCTCCGCCTAGAACACCAAAGAGCATGACTTGATCGCCAGCTATTTTATTAATACGTTCAGCTGCTTTTTCAGTTAATGTAATCATTATTTTATTGGCTCCAGATAACCGACAACATTCCAATCATCTATATTTAAATAGAAGCTCTTATATTCTTCATTATACACGTCTTTATAATAATTAAGCAATGTATTGTAGATATGAGCAATTAAAAAAGCTACATCTTTAGGCATTGCTATCTTTTCTTCAAGTTCCATGTCTAAATAGTTGAATATATAGTAAACTCCAGCGAGACATTCATTTAATGGGTTATCATCTAATTTAAACGTGCCATCTTCAGCAAAGATTGAATTATATGGTGCCCAATTTTTTTCATCTACATCCTCTTCAACAACGTGCCTAAAATCCATAACAAATCCCATGGATTGATTCATTGAATAATCTCTAGAAACCTGTTCATGTATAGACTCGGCTATAGGAATAGATGTGTATTGTGTTTTATTTTTAACGTAAACGCCTCTCATAATAATATTTATCTAAGCATATTCAAGTATTAACAACGCTTTTTCTTCATCTGTTAATTCTACGTGATCGAGCCAGTCAAGAAACTTCAACTTTTTGCCATGATACCACCAATAATATTCTGATCCATTTTTATCCTTACCAAAAGGACCATCTTCCCTATGATATTCCTTTGAGAGTAATCTTCTTGGTGATGTATTTTTATACCACCAAATAACGATACTGCTTCCTCTATCCCATTCTCTCCATTTATATATTCTTTTATTTGTCATGAATATACTTCCATTAAGAATAGACACAAACTTTCTTCATCTGGGAAATTTATATTCTCAAAATCATAATCATATTTTCGTTTCCATTTCTTAAAGAAACCTGTAATTATTTGAGTATCGTTATCATTATTTATAATTGAAACACTGTTCCAATGCTGACGTGTTGAACCTTCATGATATATTATTATTTCTTTCCCATTTTGTTCGATGGCTTCTCTTTTTACAGTAACATCTCTAGATTTTATTATAGTCATAGTTTTTTGATACTCAGGATTATTGAATATTGCAATTTTGGATGTTTTTATCATTAAAGTCCTCCGTACGTCAATAAGAATAAAGCAATATCTTCATCACTTAAAAGTAAAATAATTCCTTGCTTATGAGTTCCAGACCAAGATCTAGCCTCATTCCAAACATCTTGAGAAACTGGAACATATCTTTCATTTATAATAATCAGAGGTCTATCTACAAACCATCCGTCTTCATACCAATCATTTGACATACCTCCCCATAAGGTATCATCCAAATACCATTCATCCTCATCTTGCCACCAAGTCTGTGGAATTGGAAGAATTTTAATGAGATTTTTCATATTATCACTATTATTAAAGGAGAAAAAGATAATATCATCAAGGCCAATTCTTCCTCACTCAAATCTACTGTTTTTTCACTCCTATCGCCCGCTCGGCCAACAGGATAAATTTCATTGTCAGATAAAAAAATTTTCATATCAGCCTGTAAAGACTCATGATAGACAATCAATCCTGGACGATTTTTATACCTAATGTAATTTATATCGTTAGAATAATATGGACCCGTATATTTCATTGGTTTAATATATATAAGTTCTTGATTAAGTTAAATCAAATTTAAGTGATTTTCCAAATTAGAACCTCAGTATAAACTTCATTAATACCACTGACATTAAAAGCTAATCCAAACCCATTGATTGATCTGCTCTCCACGCACCGATGTTGTAATTCAAAAGTATGAGGGCCACCTGAAGAAGTAAATCTACCTTTCACCGTAGCCCTAGTTCCATCACCGCCCGTCGAGTCAGCCGCACGGGTATTTGTTCCTATAACCATGGTAGATCCTAATGATACATTTTCAAATCTTGCCCTATGATCATTTACTCTATCTGCAGGTGCACTTGCTTCAATATAATAAGTTCCATCTGGTAGTATTAGTTGGTTGCCGGAACGAGATGCTCCTGAAATTTCATTAGTCAATATAGTAGTTAAATCTCGAGTTCGCCAAGCACCATTAGTAAATGTTCCACCATCTGTACCAAAACCTTTCTCATCTCGGACATGAAAGAGTTGCTGTCCAAAAGGATTAGTGGCAGACAATTCACCGGCAGCCAAAGTTAACCCAGCACCAATTGTCAACTGTTCAACTGGGCCAGAACCCGCCGTTTCTCTACCTAATAGTCTATCAGTAGTAAGATTTTGTATTTTTGCCAAAGTGACATCACCATCAACAATTTTGGCAGTCGTTACTGAATTTGAAGCAAGTTTACCAGCATCGACTACAAAAGGATCAATTGTCCAAATTGTGCCTGTTCCTGATACTGTTATATCACCATAATCTGCATCTGCAACAGAACCTGCACCTATAGCAACAAGGCTATTTCCTATTTCTTGAAGCACCGCTTCAACATTACTAGCTGTATAAAATGCGCCAGAATCGATAACTGTTACATCTCCTGATGCAGCCGCGTCAGCTGAATCTGCTATTTTAGATCTGCCGTTAAAATATGTTCCTGCCGCAGCAAGAATATTTAAACCTGGTTCAATTTGACCATCAAATGGAGCAACTGAATAATATCTTACATTGCCAGAATCATCATTGAGTTCTACAAAATAAAATGTTGGAGTTAAAACTTGAACACTGGACCAAATACCGATGAGAACATTATTAATCCACGTGCCCATTGCATCTGTAGTTGTTCCGCTAGATGGAGCCGCTGCATCGCCAGCACCTTGCCCTCCAGTTCCACCACTGTTTATCTTTAATGCCCTACTGAAAACTAAATCAGTTGAATCAGACATTGGTGCAATTAATATCCAATTAGCACCATCATATACAAAAAGTTGGTTTGTAGTAGAATTCCACCATAGATCTCCTTCAAGCGGAGTACCTGGTGGTGTAGTTCCCGAAGCTCCACTTGAACTTGATATAATTGACCATGCTGTGCCGTCCCATACTCTCACTGTTAAATTAGTGGTGTCAAACCATAATTGTCCAAGAGCAGGGCTTGTAAGATTTACAGCACTATTAGTTGGATTTGGTAAATCAGAGCCGTTATTAGGACATGCAAAATTCTCTAGCATATGGAGTAACGTTTGCCCAATTGCTTCGCCATATCCTGCAAAGTTCTTACCTGGAACTCGAATACCAAATGACGTTGTCTTTAAGATATTGTCAGCGACTGTATCTACTTCAGTATTTCTAGTATTTTTTAAACTATACACCATTAGTGTCTTCTCCTAATCTTTGTCTTATTTATCGTTTAGTATGGCATAGAATCAATATCAGAATATTCATCTAAGACATCTAATATTGATTGTAAATTATCTTTAATAAAAATTTTAACCACAACTTTAGCTTTTCCAATGGTGCTAAAATATGTAACATCGTTCACTTCTGGTTCATCCCATTCATCATCATCCTTAGGTACATTATGCAATAGCCAAAACCGTTCACCCAAATGTGTATCTTCCCAAAATACGGGAACACCAGATCTTCCAGGATACATTATTTCACCTAAGAGTTTGCCATTAAGGGTCATTGCCCATCCGTCTTCAAAGTTGACCCATTTAAATTTAGGTCTAGATGACGATTCATTAAGTTTATTAATGAGATTTCTCATTTCATTTAACATATTGAATCAGCATCTTCTACAATGGCCCATTCTTTTCCCGACCATTCTCTTAATTTTTTATTTGTGGTGTCATACCATAATTGTCCTATTTTAGGATTGAGTGAAAAAATGAGACTATGATCCTTATAGGTTAGCATATTGAGATTCTCAACGAATATATGATTTCTATAATTCTGTTCAAAGACTTCTGTATTGGATGGAAAATAACATGAGTGATAAGCATATCATTCTCAGTTTTTAATCCCAGCTCATCAAATACAAAATCAGATGTAAAGCCTATTGATGTATCGAATGCCTGTTGCCCAGCAGGTTCTCCAAAATCTAGTGTTGCAGTTACTACAATATCTGAAAAGAATTTACTGTCTTCGTGTTCTACTACTATGTTATTTTCAACTGTATTTAAATTTTGCACAGAATTATCATCTACAATTTTAGCAAATGTTTCATTATATAATGTTGCGTTTATTCCAATTATATTTGGCTCAAGATATGTAATAACACCAAGTGAATCAATTGAAGAACCACCGTTTCCAAAAGCCATTCTAAATATTGGACCGTTTGTTTTATTTGCCATAGATCTAGCTATTGCCAAAGACATCGCTTCGAAATTTATTGCATTCGTAAACTCGGCCAAAACTTCTTTGGTTTCTTGATCACGAATAACAACGTGTCCAACTACTGATGTATCAAATACCATTTACGACCTCTTGTTAACTAAAACTCTACCCGTTTCTTTATCACGAATAAGAATATGGTCTTGGACTACTAATCCAACTCCATCATCTGGCTTCTTTATTTCTTTAGTCTCTTTCATCTAATATTTATCTATTCTTTTAAACTGTTGCTTTATTATCATGCGCCAAGACCACGAAGATCAATGTCTAATTTTTTTTCCAAATCATCTATTTCAGATGCATATTTGCGATCCACATTTGAATTACCTGGCCCTTGTATTTGATCAATAATCCATTTATCTGGTCTTTCGTCCCTAGGTAATCTAATATATCTATACATCATTTCAATTTTATGAGCGCCAATAGTAGCAAGTGGCATGTTGTCATTATCTCTTAATGAATAAACTCGATATTGATTGATGCTAACTCTTTCCCAATAAGAAGCAACACAATGATCCATAAGTTTACCTTCTCGCTGTAATGCTTTCTTTGAAGTTAGTCGAAGCCATTTATGTCCATCTTCGTATGCAATTACTTCTTCAATGCCATCCCAGTCCTCTTCACCACTTAGTTTTTTATTCTTTTCTCTAAAATATGCATCGGCCATAGCTGACATTTGATTAATAGAACTAGCTCCTTTAATTCGATTCAATTTTGTTTTTGTTTCATCTTGATCTAGCCACCACCCATCATCAAATCCTTGACATGTTACTTCATCACCTAACCAATCTGCTATATGTTTTAAAACAGGTACGATCTCTAAATCTACACGAACTAATGATCCTTGCTCAAAATCTCTTAAATCATAACCTGTGGGAGCTAAATCTGAGATTTGAGCAGGTCTGTGATATTCGGTATCTTTTCTTAAAATATGAAGAATCTTATCTTCAACTTTTCTTAGAGCAGGTACGGTTTTTATGAAATCTCTCAAGTCCTTTTCATTTTGGATTCTATATTCAAGTAATATTTGATGATATCTCATTTTCTTACTAGTCCTGGTCTATCCGTGCGTCTACTATAATCAGGGTGTTTAAATCTTCTGTAAATACTTTTCCGTTTCTCATCACCTGACCACATCAAATAGTCTGGTTTAACTTCATCTAAAAATTCATGCACGATCTTTTCAATTGTGCCAAATATTTTAAATACATTTTTCTCTTTAGGCGGTATGAATTCGTCACGTTGAACTGCTGTTTCAAAGCTGACAAAATAACTGAATCTTACGCTGTATTCAAATTTTACTATAAATCCAATACCATCTGCATCAAATTTATAAATTACATCAATTACATCATCATTGACCCTTATGGTGTGTATGATATATTTATGATACGGATATGTGCTGGTTGATATGAGTTCATCCATTCTCATCAGATTGCCACATCAATATCAGAGCCACTTGTTCCAAACTTAGAGAACGCAAATATATTTACAGTTCCATCAGTGAACGGATTAACCGATCCTGGTTGCTGTCTTTCACCAATTTGTAAGAATGGTGTAGCTGTCGTCGGTGATGGCGCCGTTCCACTAATTTGTAATCCACTTGCTTGGACACTATTTGCCATTTTACCTCGTGAACCTTGTGCATCCCATGCCATTATTACTGTTGAGTCTGTGCCCGTTCTAGCATTTGCCGTAGCTCCTAATGTCAGTGCAGCACCAAAATCCATTGTAACTTCACCTGCCAAATTAGCCACTAATGAATTGAAGCCATTTGGTGCTGTGTCATCACCCATCTCTGTTATATATTCATCAGTATTGGTTGTGCCATCAAAACCTGCTCCATTACTCCATGCAAAAAATGCAGTTCCTACATCACCATCAATCCACGTAACCTGTCCCATATCTACTGGCACGGTGATATCTCTGCTAGCCAAGTAAGCGTCTATGTTAATGGCTCTGAGGATGCCATCATAATTAATAGCTGCAAGGCCAAGATCAAATCTAAATATTGCATTCCAAAATGTTTCTGGTGTCTGTGACAATATTGGCAAACCTTGTAGCATTGCCGACACAACTTCTTCATTGGATTGTGGTGAGCTTCTTACTATATTACCAAATTGATGAACTTTATTACGTCTTGTTCCCTTTGATCCTCTGACTAGACCAGTTAATGTTCCATTATTAGTTTGAACTCCACCTGTTCTTTGTAGATACTCAATGCGTTCACCATTAACCCATGCAACACCCCCACTACGACTAAATCTTCTGGCATCTGCAAGAAGAATCGACGAGTCTCCTGGTTGAGATGTTCTTGCAATAGTAGTAGATATATTGAAATCCAAATCTTCTCTGAATTCTGTTGGTGTATCCTCATATCCTATAAAGCAGGCACGAACATCATCACCACCATCTCTAATTGAGGTAATTACTATTCTATCTGTTGGGAGATAATTTGTCAGTAAATCAACAACAGAA
>SDBT01007563.1_pt1 | contig 17860 bp, 33 predicted proteins | sample 2277101 | NCBI WGS metagenome assembly SDBT01 (sample SAMN10404973, study PRJNA504765) | marine sediment metagenome | isolation source: marine sediment core GS10_PC15, 103 cmbsf | place: Arctic Ocean: Southern Knipovich Ridge | collected 2010 | reverse complement strand
GGGTGTGCTGTGACTACAACGTCGCAGGGTTGTGAGAGTACGTGACGGAAGAGACGGAAGAGTTCTGTCTGAGCCTCACCGTAGACTGAACGGATGTCTGCATCTCCTGCTGCGGTGGTCTTGCCTTGTCTGAGTACGCGCTGCTCCGCCCAAGGAAACATGACGTTGGCAAGGGTAGTGACTGAGTCGATGCAGAACGTCCCGATCTCACCGAACAACCCGTTCTTGATCCTCAAGTTAAGTTCCTTGAGATAGTTCTCGTACATTCGATGTGGCTGTGCCGTATCCCAGCCACACCACCTGTCATCCACGATTACATCACCCCGGGTGACGTCGTCACGAAGCACCTGTGCCCCGCCAGGGTCGAACGTGTCCACCCAAACAGGCTTCTTACAGGTACTCAGGAGCCGGGTCTTGCCCGACTTGAACTCTCCGAACACGAGGGCTTGGAAGCGGAAAGTTGAGCCTTCCTTGCTACGCTCCTGGGCCTGAGTGATGAGTTCCGCAGCAGTGGCTACGGGAACTGCGGGCTTGGGTGCGGCTGATTTCTGTGCTCCTGCAAGTGTCATTTAGTCCTCCTTCAGTGGAAGTTCCCATACCTCACTACACTTCAAATCCTTCAGCGGGTCCCAGTGATCCACCACCAGGCCCCTTGGTGGACCGCTCTCGACCTCCTTCAACGGGTCAGTCCACAGGCTACATTGATCAAAGTAGGTGCAGAGGCGTCCGAAGGAGTAGCATGATGTGGGGTTGCGGGGGAATAGTTGAAGATTGCCTACATTAAGGGAAAAGGAAATACTGTCGAGGAGCCTAGTCATCTCCTCCCGCCACATCCCAAGCTGCCCATCCTCCAGCCCCACGCTGATCCGCGTAAGCCCCGTAGGAGACTGCTTACCGGACTTGGCCGTAGAGACCTTCCGAGGCACCACAAGGCTGACCTCGAACTCTCTGACGTGATGCTCAGGGTACTTGCGCTTCGTAGCGGTGAGGTAACACGCAGCCTGTGTACTCATCTGCCACTGATTCACTCCCTTCATATCGGGGAGTTGAGAAGCGGACTTGTGATCTCGAACGATGATGTCACCTGTTAGATTGTCCTGAAGTATCTGGTCGATCCGTCCGCTCATCCACACGCCGGGAGCGATCTCCAACTTGAAGCCAATCTCTACAGCAAGAGTGGTGAACTGCTCATCTTCCTTAGAATAGGCTTTGACGTAGTCCTTGAAGCACACTCCGAGGGCAGCACACGTTTTCGGTGCGTTGTTCTCGTCGTCGGCGGGGGAGAAGTGTTCTCGGTAGTAGTCAACCCCATGTTGAATACAGAACAAAGTGTAGGCTTCTGCGTGATTCCCAGCACTGAACCCTTGAGGCTGTCCGTTTTCATACCAAGCAGCCATCACACGATGCCACGCCTCACCCCATACGAGATGCACCGAGGTACGCCTGCCACGCCAGCCAAGGTGATACTTGAACCACCACGAGCGAGGGCAGCGCATATAGGTTTCCAGTTGGCTATTATCAAGCATCCCTCACTCCTTTATTTATGTTTCCAAGTTGACTGGAATCATGACGTTGAGCTATTTTCGTTGTTGCCCATCGTGGCATCAGGTTGGAAAGAGCCCAACATGCAGTAAAAGCAGGGTCCTCTGGACTATCGAATTTAAATCGGGTCTTAGGGACAATGTGGTCAATGTGCCATTCTCCGTAGTTATCAAACGTCATTTCAGGCAAGAACAAAGCTTCCAAATGATCTTTTAAATCCGACAAAGAGTACTGGACTAAAGATTGCCACTTTCGACCCTTCTTCGTGCCTTTTAGAGAAGCCCACACATTAGCACTAATAGAGTTATTCATGCGGTACTCGCCTTTTTTACTCCACTCAATCTGATACTTTCGCCTTCGTTCTGCGAAAGCACGTTTAACTTCGGGACGTTGACAATACTCTTTGTAGTAAGTTCGTGCCCACTCCCTCCGTTTCTCGCGTCCTGCCTCTGTTGAAACTAGCTTGTGGTAAGACTTACGTGCGTGTTCTCGATTCCGCTCTGGATGATCTTTTTGCCATTGACTAGAAATGCGGCGCTTTCTTTCCGCATTCTTCGGTATCCGCCAGTATTCATTAGTACAATCCTTGCACTGCGCCGTATGTACCTTCAACTTACGGTAAAACTGGGATAAGGCCTTCTCTTTTCTACATTTTCGGCAAGTCTTCACTTCGGACTCCTTCCAAATTAAACAGAGTCCTCCCTTGCCTATAAAATAAACATCTATCTACGAATTGTCTAAGAGTCTCATGATCTGGGAGTTGTCGAGGAGCAGGTTAGTAGTCACGTTTAGCTCCCAGCAAGAGCAGAGTAAGTTCCCGGTGCAGATTGGAAAAGGCGATCCATAGACGGTTATCGTCTATCGGAGTTTCTATCTGACTAAAAGTAAGCTGTAGTTGTTTAAAGATTTCTAAGTTAGACACCCTGAGCCTCCTTCTTCTCCCGCGCTACCCGATTCCGCTCCTGCTGACGCTCGTAGGTAGCCGCCTTGCGCTCCTTGTTCTTCTCCCTGCGACCTTCGGCGTTGTAGCGCTGATGCGAGGGCTTACGCTGCGAGCGGTTGATCTTGCGGCCCTTCTTCCCTCCTCTGCGTCCTTCGTCAGCCATTCTCAGCCTCCTTAAAAACCATACGCTGATAAAATTGCCGGTGTGCGTCTCGTAGACTGTCAATCTGACGTTCTAAGCCGTCGAGGTACTCTTGTGGATGGCGTAAGGTCCAGTTCACAGGTCCCCAACAAAACTTTCCTCTAGCCTGCGACCTTTCCAGTTCCTGCGGGCTAAACCACAGGTCGTGATATGAGGCGTGTAGCCAAAGTCCCGCTGGCTTTGCCCGAGCAATTATCTGCCGCATTTCTTCTTGCTTCCAGTGTGCCATCACTTCCCTCCTACCAAGACTAGTGTAACTCATGGATAGATTCTTGTCCATCGTGGTCCTCAATTTCATATTCAGTACCGTCTGGAATGTCTACCACCTCCAGTTTGGCAAATCGGCCCCAAGATTTCTTGTCTAAGCTCTCTACAACGGCTACTAAAGCGGGATCGGTGCGCTCAAGATCGTGAGGATAAAAGTAGCTTTCCTTACTTTCGCTTGAACCGATCCAGTAGCTATAGCAGTCTAGAAACTGGGTCTTCTTGTAATGCAATTTCAGCCCTTTAAGTTTAGCGACTTCAAGGACAGCCTCGTGTGACAAGCTAAAGCTACCGAAGCACACGTTCTTTACGATTTTCATCACTTCCCTCCTTGAATAAGCAGCCAGCCCACAGCCAGAATTACGCCGTAGACCAGAAACGGCTTGAGGTATTCGGGGATGGTCATTTGGTCTCCTTTGTGTCTGACCAAACAGATTCCGCTTTCTCTTTCTGGCTATTGAAATACTCAAGGCAAGCCTCGAATCCATTTTCAATTAACTCCAAGTAAGCTCCCCGAAAATCTCCGTTAAGGATGTAATATTTATGACTATAACGTTCTTGTTCGTCTATAAGGGCCGTTTCATCCTTACTTGTGGAAAAGTCAGAGTTACCACTTATTAGAGTAGCAAATGATCCTATAGTTTCAGCCATCAAAGAAGGGTTATGATTGGCACGAAACGATATGTAAAACCCCTCTCCTTGTGCCATAACATTTCCACTACCAGTAGCTTCAAATTTAGTCATTTGATTTCGCCCCCCAGTCCACGTTCAATCCTACCCAGTGTGTCCTTGACGATGCCCTGCGAGGCTCTGTCGCGGCCACCAGAGGCTACGAACTCGTCGAGGATGCAGTGGGCTTCTTGTAGGTCTGTGATTCGATTAACAACGCCGGTTTGTTCAGCTTCATTAGCCGCGTCTTCCATAACAGAAGCTACAAGTTGACTTATACTTTTGGGTACACCATACTCTGAATAGTAGGACAAAAGCGTAGCAAGTGCACAAGCATCAACCCGTGCATGGACAGCCCTGCTCTTCGATGTGTCGGTCATTTGCTTCCTCCCCAAAAACGCATTTTGGATTGCGTGGTTAGAAAATAGGTAACTACGCTGCATTTGTCAAGGGCACTTTACCGTCAAACACCTCATACACCCACGCGGGCCATTCGCCACACTCAGCAGCTTCTCTCAACTTAGTTATGGCATTGTGCTCGTGCTGGCTTACGGCTTGGTGAGACATGCCCCAGCGCTCTCCTAAGGCATAGGTGGTTGGACGTGGCCTGTCACCACGAAAGCGAAGCTCGATTATCTCCCGCTGGCGAGGAGTCAGGTCTTTCAGAATGAACGCCCAGCCGTCCTCTTGTGTGTAGTCTTCCTCGATGAAAGCGTCAGGGTCAGCTACTGTGTCGAGAAAACTGTTTGCTTGCTTATCACAGTCACCATTCCAACCATATAGTGATACTTCGTACATCTCAGAGTGTATCTTTCGCTTGGCCCATATTGCCCGCTCTGTCTTGTAGTTCTGGAGACTATTAATGATGCAACGCAGTACCCAACTTTTGAAGCGGGCACCTTTCTTTGGGTCCCAGCACAGGGCAGCACGAGCCATCGCTTCGTGAGCCGCACTCAGCAACTCATCATACTCAAGCAGCGGATGTGTTTTATGGAACCTTGCAGCCGTAACACCGCACAAATGCATGTTTTCGGATACGAGTCGATTTAGGCTACGTTCTTCACTGGTCATCAGTTACCTCTCTCTGAGTTTGCGTCTCACTCCGCGCTGAGATTTTTATGTCCTTGTCAGCATTGGAGTTACGATTTGAAAACGTCTTTTTCCTAACGGGTTTTGGAGTGTCACCACTTCTTATTCTCAATCTGAACCCCCTGGAAAAGGTTAAGTTGTGTGCTGGCAAGCACATAGTTTGAGAACGGTGACAGTGTCACCACTGTAACGCTTTTTACCCCCTTAGAGGAAAGGTAGTGGGTGCAGTGTATATATGTATGATGCATTATATGTATGTCAATTGTACTTTAGGAGAGTTATCTCCTTACTGTCAGAGTGTTTAGAGAGATATTCTTCAGAGAAGTGAATTAACAACAATGTGTTAATCTCTCTATAAGCATATTTGCAACGGTATACCTGTTATTACTGTTTCTATGTACTTCTTTTCTCTCTTACCTCTATACCCCTCAAAAGCGTTACACTGTCACCACTGTCACCACTTCTGGGCTAAGTTGCGTGCTGGCAATGACATGACTTTTCTGCGTTCTCAATCTCAGCCTTACTTTCTCAAAGTGCGTGAGAGGTGCCGAGGAAAAAAGGGCTAAATTTTTGCTAAGTGCTGCACTGGCAACGCACTAAAAATCCTGACGCGGGTTTGCGGGGTTTTTACTTACCTGTCCGCAGATAATTGAAATCCGACAAAGCCAATCCTATCAGTTCTCTGGCGGCTTCAATGGCCGCCTTAGAGGTTTCTTTATTACAAACTGCCAAACGAGTGTCCGCTTCTTGAAGCGTTGCAGCCCAGCGAGCTATTGCAAGGTCAAAGGCTCTTTCCGTAATCATCATTCCCCCTCAGGATCGGGCGGATCAGGTATGTCTTGCCAAAAGGCAAAGTCTGCTGTACATTCAGTGCATTCAAACCGTCCATAAGGTTCACCGCGCTTTTGTGGATTAGGCGATTCTTCATCGTCACGTTCCCATTGTGGCCCTACGTTAGGAATAATCGAGACAATGACTCCGTAGGTGCGCCTTTGAATAGCTCTAAACTCTTTATTTCCGCATTCAGGACAGCGTTCCATCATTCCTCCTTACCAGAAATTTCAAGCAACCCCCACGCCGCACAAATCGCAACGAGGGCTAAAGGCATTCAATAGCAGTCCAGCCAGCTTGCACCATTGCGTCAGTGATGTACTTGGCGTTTCGGTCAAGCCACTGTTCAGCTTCATCAAGGGACATTTCAGGATATACTTCCCTTACATCGTTAGCCGTCCAGCCCGTAGCACCGTAGCATTTAAACGGTGTACTCTGATCATCAAGATCGCAGTTGTGAATAATCAAGTCCATCTTCATTTTTCCTCAAAAAGTAGTGCTGCGCAAATCGCAACGAGGAACCAGCCAGCCAGGGTCAAACAGAAAGCTACATCATTGTAATACATCTGATCCTCTGTGTTAAGGTTTAGGGCAATTCTTCTTGTCGTACTCTGTATCAAACTTTATGGCCTCGCTCCATACGGAAAAGGTAAAGTAACCATTATCACTCAAGTTGCCATAGCCACAAGTTGTACCCCCGTGAATGCCCGTAGACCAATAGGGCTTGAATCCTATCTTAAACAAACACTCCCCAATTAAGCATCTGATCTTTTCCATTTCTAACCCCAAGTCAAGGTTTATACCAATCCACTTTCACCACATGCTTACAGCCGTGACAGAGCCAGTAGCCGCGCCACTTTTCCATCAAAAAGTTGCAACGAGGACAATCCATGCGTTACTCCTTCTCTGCTTCGGGGATGTCTTCCCAAGAGACAAACCGTTTTTTACAAGAACAGCTATATGTAGCATTACCCATAGCCATAAATAATACAGATAGGACACTTCCCGTTGCATCAACCTCATATGTTGTTGGAGCGTTATTGTGCATCGTAAACTTTGTTGCTCCACATTCGCAACGTTTCATAGTACCCTTACCCTTCCTTCAATGGTGATCGTGCTGTCAGCGGGCTCTAAGAGCCTCACAGGGACGCGCTGAGTGGTTAGTAGTGGCCACCCTTGTGTACTTGCACCCGGACTTGCCGCCGGGCCGTGGGTTAGTTATTTTAAGACTCCGCCCGTTATTGCCTTTGTCGCGTTTCCTACTTTCCCGGTTAATACTGTAAAGTCTCCGTCTGAACTCAAAAGTACCCGCACTTCCTTGCCTGCCAATATCAGCCGCGCCTGTATGGCGTTTACTCCAAATGCCTCAACGGTGCCGGGATATGGCGTTCCTCGTTCATTATAGCCCTGCAAGATACCTTTCACAATATCTCCCTGCCTAAGTAGTGCGGAGACTTGTCGCTCCGCTTGTGGGTTACGGCGCACCCGTGAGAGTGCGCTGGCTTGCCGTTACTTGACTGCTGCCGCAAGCAGGCGCTCAAACTCTTTTCGCCCTATGCGGTTCTTTTTGTCGCCCTCGTCTATCCAGTTCAAGTGCTTACCCGTGGTTGTTCCCCAGTAGTTTTTGCACACCACAAGACCGCTGCCAGTGTTAAAGGCCACCGGCGTGTCATAGCTGAAATACACGTCAATCTTAGGGCTATTAAATACCAGACAGTGCGCCCCGTAGTTCTTACTTGAATAATTGCCGTAGCTTCTGAAACTCGGAAGGTCTTGCACGTTTTCCCCTCTGCCGGAGGTTGTACCCCGCCCAGCCAGGCGCGGGGCAGTTGGTTAGCTGGCGATAAGCTCCGCAAGTGTCTGTTTCGCCTCGTCAAGGGCTTCGTCAGCAAGCTCCATGGCCGTTTCCGTAAAAAATCTCTTTTCGCTATCGGATTCAATCCCCCAAAGGGCGGCGGAGCCAAGTATAATATCATCCCGCATCTTTTCATAGCCGCCGGGCAGGCCTATCCCGCCGTTAAATTTGAGATTATCCATCGGCTTAACGGCTTTGACTACTATCCCGCCGTAATGCCAGTCCTCGTTTTCAAGCCCCAGTGCGCGTTCGTAATCGGCTTGAGCATTCTCCGGGTGGTCTGGGTCATGGTTGGCGGGATTGAACCACTCACAGCAGCGCGGATCGTCTGAGTGGTGAATCGCGCCCGGTTCCGGGTCATTCGAGAATGTACCGAGATAGCCAAGGTTTTCATCGTCCGGTGCAAACGTGGCCCGCAAGGTGAATCCATCCTGTTTCCATTCAGCAGTGGGTGTGGGGTGCTCGCTGTCGTGTAGCCATTTAATGCCTTGCTGTGCCATCAGTCAAACCCTCCTATCCAATAGATTAAGTGCCTTAACCGCCAACCTCCCCGCAAGCCTGTACTTACCGGCACGGCGGGCGCGGTCAATGAGTTCAAGCAATCTTGCCATGTCAATCACGGTGCTGCCTAGGTTAAGATTTAGAACGGTTTACGGTTGAGAGTCAAGGGTTAAGATTTAAACACATACAGACAGCGCACTTTTGCGTCGTAGCTGTGTTTGTGCCCCTTTTCCTCCAGCAAGTCTAAGGTCTCGCTGAGCGTGTCTTGTCTCAAGCTTCCAATATAGACGGCGCTTCCGTGCTTGTCGTGGCTGTCCTTACAGGCGAAAACGCTAACGTGCAACACATTAAGCCCCTTGCTAGGGTTATGCCCCCCTATACGAGCGGGGGCAAGGGTACGGCTCTACTCAAGCTCTAAGCATTCACATAGGTCGATATAGCCCTTAACGCCGCCCCTAGGGCCACGAATGTCAAAGTAATAGCAGTCCACAATGTCCGGCCCGTATTCATTTAGTAACTCGTTAAACCTATCCCTGGAGAATGCTAGCAGGGCCTCCGATCGGGCGTTAGTAATGACTTGCCCGTCATTGTCCCGTATGTATTCCGGCAAATCACAGTCAGAGCATGCGTCAAGCTGGCGGGCATCATAGTAAAACCGTGGACGCTTGCCCTCGTCTATTGCTCTGACTTCGGCGGTTATGCAATCGTTAGTCATTGTATCATCCCCTTGCATGGGTAAGAGTAGTGTTGCACCTATATTCATTATAACACATCTGACAACGTGGTGCAAGTGTGCTACTGGCACTCAAGATTAAAACAGGCATCACAGCCGCATTCTGAGTTCCAGTACATATTGGAGCAGTGCAGAGTACAGAAGTCTTGATCCTTGTCCTCTGGCGTGAACTTACAGCCACACTCCTTACACTCTCTTACCTGATCCTTCCACGCATCTGGACACCCGTGCTCATGGCACTTGTGCCCGTTGATAAAAAGACAGTCGCAGCTATCGCATAACATGAGCTAACTCCCCTCAGAGTAACAAGTTACGTGCGTGCGTATTACCAAGTATTACTTTTCTTATCGTTTATCGGTAAAACTTGCTTGCTCTCATCAGTGCGCGACTCACGCGCAGACCCGCTGACGGCGCGGAGTTGCGGAGACACTACTAAGTCAATCGGATTGATGTAGATTAAACTGGCTGTAATGTGAATTTCTGGCCGTCCCTGTTTTCAAGTGTCAGCATATCATTCTGCATTCCGTACAGTATATCTTGAGCATAACGCGGTTCACACAACACGTTCGGATAGTCAGGCTGAAAGCCGTTGTCCTCTCCGATATTCTCATCAATCCATTCAATTGCTGCTGGCGTGTTCGGCTGTAAGAGTACGATTGAACCCGCGTCAACTACGGTTATGTCAGTCATTGTCTCTGCTCCCTGCTCAAGTGATCGTTGACTTGCTTGCCATCACACTATGCACCATCCGTGCCACACGTGGCCACCCAAGCTAACTCCAGCCCTGCCAACACCTTACACGTTCTGACATACATGTAATGCACGTCAACCAGCCCTTGCACATTGCACGAATCAGGGCATAGCGCAGCACTCAGCCCGCACTCAAGTCATGCCAGCTTGTCACGGTTAGCCCACTACTACCCTAATGATCGCACGCACGCCCGCACACATGACGCGCGCACACACACGCACGCGAGAGGGACTGACATTGCAACTCAGACTCACCATGCAGCAGACCCGGCCTGGAGGGGGGCCGGGGGTAGAGTGTAGGGAATATCATCTCTGCTCCAAGCGTACCGCTTTTTCAGCTATGTAACCTTTAGTACGCACGTTACACTCCTCCTTCGACACGTTATCGGGGTGTGTCTACGGCATCGACACGTTCCCTGTGTTATCATTTACCGCGTCCTGCGTATAATATAAAATTTTATATTTCGATTTCCGGGGGTGGAAGTATAATATAGATTCTCGGGTCTGTGCAAGTTTCTGGTTCATTTCCACGTCAGCGCAGGTGGGGTAAGGACTTACGCGGTTCATAAAGCGGTTCATTTCCTGGGCGTTGCTGGACAATAACGTAACCAGAAGTTCACAAGTGGTGACATCTTTGTCCACCTCACCACACACATTGCACTTGACATTTGTGTATGTATGTCTTATTTTAGAGGGAGAATCTTGAGTCTTTACTTTTGCCAGGAGTTCGGAATGATCTTGACCCCAGAACATCGTATTGCTATCTTGGCACAGGCCGTCGAAGCTACGGCTTGGAGTAAAGAAGAGCCCGATCCAGACAAAGTGATTTCTTTGTACCATAAGATGCGCGACGCAATCTTAGAAAAATAGCAAGCGAACCACTCGATGGCGCTCAGACCGGGTCCCTCCTCTCTCCTCCCTCCGCCCGGTTTGCAGCAGCCGTGTCAGATGTTCGCTACGGGGCGAAAGGCTGGCCGCAGTGGTCAGCCGCCCCCTTTCTCTATACGAGGGCCCACATCGTGGGATAAGAAGCTGATGCGGGACCCGGATGATCGTACGTGAGCTCTGGGCGACAAGAAGCAGCGAATAGGGCTAACCTGAAAGCAATTGCCCACCCTTGACCGACTTGAGGACCCATGGTAGTCAGACGCAAACGCAAGCCCATCGGCTCCAGAAGCACCCGTACCCGGGACGCAGCCACGTCCAAGGTCACGAAGGACATGTCTGAGCGGTACCAGTTTATCGCCCAGGAGTTGTGCTCGGGGCGGAGTATCACGGAAATTGCAAAGTATCTGGAGATCATTCCCGCCACCGTCAACGACGCACGGAACAGTCCCAAGGTCCAAGCCTACATTGCAGAGCTCATGGCTATCCGGGAGTCTGACCTCGCCCTCACGCACCGTGCAGTGAAGGTTAATATCCTCGGCGTGCTCAACAAGGCCGTCAAACTCACCAACAACGCACTTGAGAAGATAGAGACTGCTGGCTCCGAACTCGACCACAAGGACTTCCTCCTCGCCGTAGATAAAGAATTCGGGGATCGTGGGGGCCATCCTGCGGTCAGGAGCATCCAGTCCAAGACCGTCGTAGCCAACATCTCCGACGGCTCCGTGCAGCAACTCATGCAGAACAATCAGAGCTATCGCACTCGGGTTGCCGTGGTTCAGGAAGCCGTGGTTGTGGAGGAAGACGAGAATGAAGTGGAGGCTACAGGATGACGATTGTGACTACCCTTGATGATCCCAGATTTGACCTTACGCCATCCCAAGAAGCTTCCATTAAAGATAGGCTTCCTGAAGTTAAGGAGTGGCTGCGTATTGAGCTACGTAAGTTAAACAGATGGAAGCAAGGAGACTCGGTTATCGTTGACGTTACTAGAGGAAGAAGATAACCAAGGGTTTGAGAATGGTTCTCAGGTAGAGGGGGTAGGATGAAGATGTGGAACGGTGACATGCGGCTGTGGGAAGTCGTACACACGGCCAAAGGCTGCGAAGATGACTTTCTTGTGATTGCGTCTTCCTTGAAAGAGGCCCGATACTTATGTAAGGCACATGACAAGTTGCCTCCTCTCAAAGACTTGAAGTTCAAAGAACTTCTTATTACACCTACAGTTATCCACGGTTGCACTTTCGAATATGACGAATGCTACTTAGAACATGACTTAGCATACGAACCAGACGAAACAAAGGAAGCCACCGGCTGATCACCGCGTGGTAAACACTAACTCCCGCGCAGGAGCACTCAATGAAACGTCTTTCCTCCCTCTTGACCGTCCTCTTGATACTCATCGTCAGCGGCGTCGGGTGGTCTCAGACTACCTCGGCCACGCCGACAGACTTCGACATCATCCAACCGAGCAACGAAGACGCCCGCCTCCGAGTAGCACCATCAACCCCTTACTTCATGTCAGACAATCGCGTCGGCTCCCTGGTATCTGCGTGGAGCCGTAACGCTTCAATCGACTCCATGGAGACAATCACGAAGGGACAGGACCGTCATTGGGTCATTCGTGGCGTGTCGCAGTCCCAGACCGACTCCCTCGTCGTGTTATCAATAGAGGAGTACGTAACGCTCACCGGACGTAAAGTCGGGGAGACGAAGTACGACACTTTGGACTTCACCACTCTTTTCCCGGGCGCAGTTGGACTGGCCTACAATCATGTCAACATATTCTCCGTAGCCCCCACTTTCAACATAACTACAGCCGCTCTCGCAGCCTATACCAACCTGACTTCCCGCTGGGCCTTCTACATATATTACAGTCACGAAGTCCTGATGGAGGGCTCTATTACCGGAGCCATGGGAACTTTCTCCAGCCCGGTCTTGGATAGCCTGACTATTCTTGTCTTCGACACTCTCATAAGTACAGCCGACACGTTCTACACGGACCCGGTATCTGGAGCCTATGGCTACGCAACCCTCCTGATCGACAAGATTCCCACGCCCTCGACCGCTGACATCTTCGGCCTTGGTTATCAAGTGAAACACAAAGGGGCCACCAAGTGGTCTGGAGACTTATTTGGTAGCGGGCATCTGTTCATCATAGGTGATTCTCTAGTTATGCCCGTAACGGACACGACCATGGCGATAGACGCAACGCACATTCTTGCGGACAGCGTCAGGTACGGTTTCTACGGCAAGTCTGCGCTGCGTTTTATAGCTGAGAGGGTCAAGTTACTATGGCGCGACTAATTGGCCTCTGCATCCTGCTGCTACTTCTTGTCAGCGCTGATCTTGGAGCAAGCGAGAAGTTCCAGTACAAGAACCCCTATCTTCTGTTCGACGCTGACGTGAAGAGATCAACCAACGTACGGTTGTATAACCGGGCAGTTCGTGGTAGTCACGGAACCTTAATAGGCTTTAGCCATGATGCCACTGACGGCTTTAGGTGGAGCGGGATTCTCAGATCGTTACTGTTTGATGGGGATGGAGACAGAGTAATAGTCTCCCTTAGTTCTCGACTTGACAGCAGCGATAATGTTACCTTTGTAGTAGTTGCACAAGTTACAGACACTACTGCGCTCCGGGCACTTATGGTGGCAAGAGAAGCCGTACAAGGAACAGGAAACGAGTACAGTTATCTTATTCGGCACGAGCGGAACAAAATAAGATTTTATGCTAGAAATATTGACAATGGCGACCTCTATTTCACAGAATACACACAGAGATTGCTTGATTTAAATCACCTTGTTTTAGTCCGAGACGGAAGTAATATCATTGCGTATGCAAATGGGGATTCTATTGGCTCAGATGCTATTGATGGCCGTAACCCGAATCCTGTTGATTCTCTTTTGTATGGTAACTATCAGTTTTCGTCATCGGAGGCTCCGCTGATTGGTACGCTATGTGCTGGTAGTGTGTATAACAACCGCGCCCTGACCGCCAACGAAGTTGCTGTCCTTTACCGTAAATTCCAGCAACAGGGCAGGCCAGGTTATCCAATATTTGATCGTCCTCGCCGGAGATTTGGCCCCAACTAAGCGGGGAAGTTCTAAATGATCCGTGTCCTCCTCATACGCACTCTCCAGTGCGCTGACGGAACTTTTGGACACCTCTTAACGGAGGATTTCCATGCCGTCACAGCAGAGCCCGAGGCTCCCCGCAAAGGTAACAAAGGCAGAATACCCAGTGGAACTTACCACTGCCTCTGGGAACCCTATGGGAAGTTCCGGGGCTACGCGCTCAAGGACGTGCCGGGGTTCAAGGATGTAGAGATTCATATTGGGAACAGGGAAGAGGACACTACAGGCTGTATTTTGTTGGGCAGACGGCGCGGTAAGGTCTGGAAAGCTGGCAAAGCTAAGGAAGGAATTCTTGGCTCTGGGGTCATGATGACTCGATTCGCCCAGCACATGAAGCAGCAGTCCTTTGATCTTGTGATCTCGGAGGAGTTCGATGACACTGCATAAGCACACGCCACGCACGAAGAAAGCCAGGAAGACCACTAAACGCCAGGGGAAGAAATGATGCCTAAGGGCCGCTACGTCCCCGGAGACGTCCTCGAAGAAACGGTGACAAATACCATGTCCTGCGAGACCTGCGACAATGACGTTTCATTCGAGATCGAAGAGGGCGAGGAGCTACCCGCGCTGGTTTATTGCTGGCGCTGCGGTGCTGAGATCGTCCTAATCCGAATCGTGGATACCAGGGAACTGGACGGAAAGTACACTCTCGACGACGTGCTTGGAGGATTCAAATGAGCATCTGGACCCGCCGTCTCGCAAGATTTGGCCGGAATCTTAAAAAGGTTGCCGGAGTGATTGCGTTCGTTACTGCCTTACTTAAGAAGGAGAAGAAGGATGGGGGAGAGTAGCATTCCAATTCGTGTAGAGACTCCTAACGGAAACTTCTACACCGTTGCTATAGCAGACACAAGCCGTTGGTGTGTTGTAACAGGCACAGTTACTCAGCCGGAGGACACAGATGGACCTGACAATAATTCTTGAGAACCTTGACCGGATAGCCGCAATCATCGGCCTCATCATCGGTCTCGGCGGTACCGCCGCAGCGTGGCTCGGTAAGATCAAGATCAAGCAGCTACTCGCCGGTTCCCGGGAAATAGTGGACCTCGTGGACTCTTACGAGAAGTTCAACGCCGATCACAAGTGGACCGTCGAAGAGTACCAGAAGTTTGGCCGCAAGAGTGTGCTCGTGGTTCACCGGATCAAACCCCTCGTCGATAAACTTACTAAGAAGTAGGAGACCCCATGCCATCGTCAGAGTCACAGTTCAAGAAGAAAGTCGAAGAGTCACTCCTCTTTACCTTCGTCAGTTCGCACAAGGGCGAGGATGGTGGAGTCCATACCATAGAGATAGCCAAGAGCCGCCCATCCAAGGCCGGTGTGGTCCTCAGGACCTCTACGGTATACAAGGATAAGGATGGAAAGGTTACGGCCTGTAGTGAGGCTCTGGCGGTCTTAGATGGCGTATCCGTTAATCTGATCGTAGGGGGACGTCTCAAGCCATGACGATGAACGGGTACAAGGAATTTCTTACTTTTAGCCTGAAGGTACTGGCAATTATTATGGTTCCCCTGATGGCGGTCTTTGGCGGAACATGGTCAATGGTGAAGGACACCAGAGCCACGATGCACACGAATACTAATAGAATTGTGGTTTCAGAGACAAAGGTAGAACACAACGAAGCAGGGATAGCAGGAGTACAGACCTCAGTAAATAATCTGGACTCTAAGTTTGACCGAAAGTTCGACGCTCTTATAATGGAGTTGCAACACGCGAGGACTCCTTGACCCAAGGCCAGCCAAACGAAATTGATGCACTGATTACCCGCTGCGGGACCGATCTGCGGGAGTTCGCCCACACTTTTCGGGCAGACGCATTCTACATCCCGACTCCGCTGGATGAGCAGACCAACAAGTTTATGCGGCTGATTGATGACCCGTCGATCTCTCACGCCCTCATCATCGCCCATCGTGACTGGGGCAAGACCTCGTGGGTCGTCACCGCGCTCCTCAAGGCGCTGCTCTACCGCACCACCAACTGTGCGATGTATTGCTCCCTCGATGAGAAGAGCGCCATGCAGCGCACGGATGCTCTGAAACGGGAGATAGAGCGTAACCGGCTCATCTCTGACTACTTCGGGGACTTGAGAAGCGAGAAGTGGGCTGCGGGCGAGTGGTGTACCGCTCCGTTCCTTGATAAGAAGGGTAACGTCCTGCATCCCGGTACGCAGGTAGTCCCCCGAGGCATGGGGCAGCAGGTTCGCGGATGGCTCTACGACAACATCTACCGCCCCGACCTCGTCATTGTGGATGATATACAGAATCGGAAGTCCGTAAAGTCCGAGTCCCTGCGCAAGGAAGCTTGGAACTGGCTCACTGGAGAAGTTTTGGGCTGCTTCAGCCACAGGGACAAGCTTGGACCCAAAGAGTTTCCCGGTAAGCTCGTAGTAATAGGTAACATGCTCCACGAGGACTGTGTAGTCAACAGGCTCCTTGAGGAGTCGAAGAAGCCCGGGTCGGTCTGGGGAGACAATGTGCTCATCCTGCCGCTTTGTGATGACAACCTCAAAAGCATCCGACCCGAGTTCATCAGTGACAAAAAAGTAAAGGCAATATATCAGCAGTACAAGAACTCCGGGGACCTCGACATCTTCGCACAGGAGTATCAGGAAGAGGTCGTCTCCTCGGTAAGCAAAGCATTCAAACCGGAGTATTATCGTTACTACGACGAAGAGGAAGAAAACCTTGGACGTCGTGGTGGAATTGAAACTGTCGTATCGGTGGATGCAACTAACTCCAAAAAGGAATCTTCGTGTCCGTGCGGCATTGTCGTACAATCTGTGGACCTGATTACGGGCGCAATCTACGTCAGAGAAGTCATCCAGGAGCGGATGCACCCGGACGAACAGTATACGACAGCGATAGACTTAGCTCTACGATACAAGGCGCACGTTATATCCTGTGGTACGCAGGGAGCGAAGGAATGGATCACATTCGCATTCGAGAACGCAATCAGGATGCGCAGCGCCCCGGTGGAATTCGTGGAAGTTCCCGAGACCCGGCGAGAAGGGGCAAAAGCAGAGCGAGTTGGTGGCCTTGTACCGCTCTATCGTACCGGAATGATCCGTCACGCTGCCCATACGGAGCTTGACGGGACGATCCAGAGCCACTGCATCCCCTTGGAGCTTGCACAGGCCAAGTACCCGCATTCACGCTACTGGGACGCCATGGACGCACAGAGTCAGATTCTGTGGCTGTTGGATAACACGGAGCGTTTCATGCACGCCAATGATCAGAGGACGGATGGTGGGGCTGCTGAGGATGAGTATGAGGAGCTTGAGGCTGAGATGGCGGATGAGGAAGAAATGTTTGACTGGGGAGTACAAGTTTAGATGGTACTAGACGACAGAAATCTACGAGCCTCGATCTTCAAGGGCAACATCCACCACACGGACCTTGACTCTACTACCATGGAGCGGGCCGAAGACTACAGCGCTCCGCTTGAGATTCAGCCCGGGGACATCATTCAGGTAATTCCGGTAGCGGACATTAATGACCCTTCTACGGAACTGAACGCTCTGGATGCCACCTCTGCGGGTTCGATGCTCATCACCTGTGACTCTTCCGCCACTCAGGACGAGTATGTGCTCTACGTCTGGGACTTGGCCGACTCGGCAGGCGAGGACGTCCCCTACACGGTGGACGGCTCCGTAGGCACTGGTAAGTGGGTAGCGGTAGCAGGGAAGTATGTCGGGGACTCGATGAGCATTAAAGGAGCCTTGGAGCTTCTTGCAGGGCTGTCAGTTACTGGAGTAGTCCATGTCAAGGGCGCACAGGACACGGACGCTATTCTTCGCCTCAGTGCGGATGCGGCGGATGACAACGTGGATCAGTGGAGGCTTGTTGCTGATGAGAACGCCAAGGGCTTTACTCTGGAAACTTTCTCTACCGGTTCTTGGGTAGCCGTGCTAACGGTGGACGCTACCAACGACGTGACCTTCGTGAATGACGTAGATGTGACCACAGACTTACGGGCAGGTAACGACATTACGGCTGCTGCGGGAGATGTGGAAGCAACCGCCGGAAACCTGATAGCCCCAACCGACAACAAGGGTCTAGTGACTGGCGGCGCAAGCGATGCTTCGGTGTACTATGATGGCGCTGCTCTCGTTGCCAAAACAGATAACGTAGCCGCCTCTGACTTTGATATTATAACCGGCGCCCAGAAGACAATAGAGCTTCAGACAGTAGTATATGATGACGTGCGGGTGCCATTGCAGAATACAAAGATCAACCCGCTCAACAGCGAACCGGCGTTCGAGAACTTTGCCGACGGTCTTTTCGCCTTTGCCTTCGAGGCCACCAATGCGGATGATGAGAGCTTGCACTTCGTAGCTCAGTTGCCGCACTCATATAAAGAAGGCACGGACATCGTACCTCATGTCCATTGGATGCCAAGTACTACTAATGCAGGTGACGTGGTATGGGAGCTTGAGTATGTTTGGGTTAATGTCAACGGA
>SDBT01007562.1_pt1 | contig 17860 bp, 16 predicted proteins | sample 2277101 | NCBI WGS metagenome assembly SDBT01 (sample SAMN10404973, study PRJNA504765) | marine sediment metagenome | isolation source: marine sediment core GS10_PC15, 103 cmbsf | place: Arctic Ocean: Southern Knipovich Ridge | collected 2010 | reverse complement strand
AGATCCCATGGCACTCCAACCCCCTCTTGAATACTATAAAAAGAGACACAGAGATGAATTTCTTATGATTGGTGATATGCCATCTGACATTATAGCTGGACGAGAAGCAGGATTTTGGACTATCGGAGTAGCAAGTGGGATTTCGACGAAGGAAATCTTGGCTGGAAATCAGGCGGATCTTGTCCTTGATTCATTAAATGAGTTACAAGCTTTTATTGATGGGAATTAATACATTCTTAACCTCAAAATTACTGTCTTTACAAGATCACGGGAGACTCTACCTTTGAAGTTATCTCACTTTTCCTCTTTGATCTGATATCGATAATTTTTTATATAAACACGATTATAGTAAAAGTTGGAAAGAAAACTCAAATTAATGTTAGTCAATTCTTCATTGTTCTTATTGGGAGATAAAGTATGATTTAGAAAGTGTGAGTGCTTTTTTCTAAAAAATTAGACTCAACATAAAATAAAGAGGATCACTTTTTTTTAAAAACAACAAACTTATATCAAACATCATACAAATTAAATTCATAAAACAATTAATCTCAATTATAAAACTTAAAGGTTTTTCACATAGCATTGTGATATTTATTAGCTTTAAATATATAAAATCAATAAAGTAGAATTAAATGACCATAAGAATAAAAAGTGTTTCTAAAGATAATGAAATCTATTCCTTTGCAAAGGAAATAGAGATTAATAATCATAGATTTCAGACTCCGTTTCCTGTGAAAAACCCTACTATCTCTCAAGAGACGATGCCTTCCTCTCTTCCTAATGAAATGTATGAATTTTGGACCACTTTTAATATAAATGATGTATTAAATGCCCCTATTGATAATGAAGTTGGGGATAAAATAATAAATCGATTTCGAAATAAAAATACTAGAGATGTCAAAAACAAACCCAAAATCTTTTTAACTTCCTACAAGAACATTAAGGGAAACCCCTTTAAAATTTTTGATAATAAACTGCTTGAATTTATGATAGATGCTAGTTATTTATATACTGATGTTGTAACTTTTCCAATCATTCACGGTGTTAGAGACGTAGTTAATAACAATTCAATCTTACAAGATTATTTAGTTTTCATTGATAAATGTCATAAAATCGCCGACACTTTAAATAACAAACCTATAATGGGTATAATTCCTCCCATACCTCAAGGTTTTATTCGTAAAATTGTTGAAAAGTTTGTCTCCTTAGATTTAATGATGATTTGTTTTGATTTTAATGGATCTAGTTTAAGTGCGTATTATCCTCATTATTCGCAAGTCTTTAGAACCCTTTTTGATATTGATAACACAAAATTAGAAGAAACTATTAAATATGTAATAAATTTAAGACTTCCGTCAAACAGAAATAGAAATAATCCTTTTCCTGCAGAAGATCTATTAATTCCCTCAGTTGGAACAGATATCTTAGGTATTAATCATTTATCAGGAGGACGTACTACAACAAAAACACCAAAAAAGAAAAAATTAAAAAGACCAGCTAAAACCATTACTAAAGTAAACACTAATTTGTTAAATACGGATGAGTATAATTACCATAGGATTTCTGAAAGAGCTGAATTCAATAAAATTTTTCCAAATCCGTTAATCCAACCAAGTTTTCAAAACTTCACCACTGCAACATACATAAAAAGAAATATTTTTCAAAAGAAATTCAATTATGCTAATTTAAACATGGAAATGAATAGCTTACATCAGAAGATTAAAAATAATGAGCCTATACTTAAGATTTTAATGAGTAAAATCGGTATAAAAGACCAGATAAGAAATAAGGTAAATTGGTTAGATAATTTTATAAAAATCAAATCTCTTTATGATTTTTAGCTATTAGTTTTAGGTTGCGGAAACACCCGAGAGTTGTTTTTTAAGTTTTTAAATTTTTCTTCAATGATATCTTTGGGAAAATTACCCTCTTTTAGTAATTTTAAATAAATCCCATTAGTCCCTGATAACCTAAAATTGTTTTTAGTAAAATATTTTCTAAGGTGTAAATCATTTGTTAAACATATAGCATTTTGTGTCCTTTTATAGTGATATATTAGAGAACAGTCAGCTATTGATAATTTAGGGTTAAATCCTTGGATTTGTTTAAGATTACTCTGAGGAGCTTTATTGAGGATTTTTATAACATTATCAGTAATCAATTTATCAAGCTTTATTCTCGCTTTCTTCTGAACTTCTAAATTTATCTCATAAGAAGTCCATTGGTCATAGCTCGGATTTACACCCCAGTTGATTAAAATCTCTTCAAAATCTATATCTTGAAGAATATTTATTAAAACGACTGTATCAAAGAGTTTTGTTACAGTCATAAGATTTGCAATTTAGTATTCTTTTTTATAAAATTGTATGCTTCTTGAAACTCCCAACTCATTAATTCAGCGATTTTTGATATTCCTAACTCGCCTTTATCATATAATTCAAGAAATAATTTCTCATAATCTATTTTATCGGCAACAATAGAATCACTTATGTAGTCAGGATAACTCTTATAAATAAAAGCTAACATCTCATTGCTGGTGAAATTGATAAAGTCTTCCTTTATATTTTCAATTGCTTTTTCGATTAATTCCTTATTTTTCTTCTCTTTCTCGCTTAATTCTGTAATTGATTCTAATTCATTTAATTTTTTTTTCCCATTTTCGGTAATTTTTATGGTATCTTTCTCTATTCGTGCTTCTTCCTTGTTTTTAATTTCTTCTAAAGCATAATCCAAAGATTCACTATAAGGCCCAAATTTATGAGGTTTGAAATCAAAAAACTCAAATCTCTCTTTAAAATTCCTTAAAACTAAGAAAGTTATCTTTTGGAATTTTATTTTTCCATCTATCGGTTTAGAATTTAACCCATTTAATATCTTCAATATAAGGTGGGTATGTAAATCAATATTTTTAGTCATATCTTCATTTTAATAGAAGTAACTGATTAATAAAAATATAGTGTGTTTCAAATTTCTTAAAATAAAATTTCTAATTTAAAATAATTTTTTTCCCCGAGTAATTAGGAGGGCACAAGGGGGGAATATTGTAGAGAAAGAAAGAAAGTAAAATTATCATTGAATTATTCTTCTATTGGATACCAAGCTTTTAATTTATATTTGGAAATAAAATATAATGGGTGACATAATCTTGGGATTCCTATATGCAAGAATTCTGACAAATACGATATTGGGACAACTATCAATTGGAATAATAGTGAGAAGCAGAAGAAGTCTGAGGGAATTGATTTTGATAGGAAAAATACATTCAAATTCAAAATCAATTCTTTTGTACTAGAGAACATAAAAATTTTAACTTTAAGCATCGTGATAATTATATATGAAATTAAAGAAGAAACAGACTTAGAGAAATCAACTGAAAAGAAAATTTAGTTGAAAATTGGGCAGATCTTGTTGTTGATTCATTAAATGAGTTACAAGCTCTTATTGATAGGAATTAATACATTCTTAACTACAGATATAATATTTTTTCAAGATCACAAGAGATTCTACCCTTGAAGTTATCATACTTTTTCTATTTGATCTGATAGTTTACTTAAAATTTATTGCAACTCCTTTTCTTTGTTGTTCTTTGATACTTATTATGTGGGAGAAGTTGACATATCATACTTTTTGTGGTATGATAAATTTTTTATATAAATGAGTCTTTAACTAAAGATAATAAACATTACGAAAAATGGAATTTTATTAAAAAATACACCCATTTTTAATAACTAAAAAAAATTATAATTCGAATTATTAATTTAACTTAATTTCTAGCTAATAAAAGGTATTTAATATGGTATTAGAAAAAAAAGGATATCAGATTGCAGAAGAAATGGAACTTAAGAAGTCGACCGAAGAAAAGATGCAAAAAGAACTTAAGTACGATAAAAGTCACCAAAAATGGACTTATAAGATTCTGAAATATAACCCAATCGATCCTTTAAATGATTTATGGCGGTATATCATCAAACGTTTAGATCTGAAAAAAATAGAAGGAAGACTTCAATGGTGGGCGGCTTATGTCTACATCAAATGGGCAGCTCGAACGTTATGGAATTTCAAAACTATATATCCAAAAGGAAATATGTTCCCTGAATATACTGCTGCAATCCTCGTAGGTTCGCACGAATCGCATTTGGACCCGTTTTTCTATGGTGCATCATGCCATCGACGAATCCGCTATATGAGTAAACTAGATAATTTTATAACACCTTTAGTGAAGACCGTCTTTAACAACCTTGGAGCTTTCAAAATTGATCGTGAAAATCCGGAAAGAGGTTGGGAAAAAGCTAAAGGAATTTTGCGTGGGGGTGAGTGTGTTGGAATATTCCCTGAGGGTACACGATCTCGAGATGGAGAATTGGGAGAGTTTAAAACCGGTGCAGTAAGACTTGCAATTGAAATGCAAGTACCAATAATCCCTATGGGAATTGTTGGAAGTAGGAACGCCTTAAAAAAGGGAAATTTAGTGATGAAACCAACTCAAGTGACTGTCCGTGTTGGTGATCCAATCTATTATAACGATTATAATTTTGACTCAGTATCATATCAAGACATTAAAAGGCTTACGGATGAATTAAGGAATACTATCTGGGAATTACGAGAAGATGTTTATGGAAAGGAAGATATAGAAGAATTGTCTATTGGTTCCCCGGAAAGTGTAGAAAAGAAACCTAAATTTAACTTCATGAAATATCTGAAAGACCAAGTGAAAGGAGTTGTAAAGCTTGTTGATGATGTATGGTATGCCGTTTTAAGGAGCTTAGAAGAATTTGGAGTACGGGAACTTTTTCAAGCACCAGTACAAGCATTCTCAGGGGAGTTAGTTTGCAATTGGTCGGATCTTATGATGCCATATAAAGTGATTGATTTTGATAAATACATTCCTAAAGAAGGCGGTACCCTTATCTGTCCAAGTCATAATTCTGAATGGGATGTACTCATTCTAGCAGCAAGTATAATTCACCACCCCCCAAGACGGATAGCTTATCAATTGGCAAAACAATCCTTATTTAAAGTTCCACTCGTTAATGCATGGGTACGGAACCATCACGCTTTTCCATTAAAAAGAGGGGAACATGATGTAGATGCTTTTAATTATGCAGGCGAGCTTCTTACTCGGGGAGAAGTGGTAATCACCTATCCGGAGGGAACAACAAATCAGGGAGAAGGTCAACTTTTAGAGGGTCACACTGGCCCCATGAGATTAGCTATTGAAAGGCAGGTACCTATAATCCCCATCGGGATAACGGGCAGTGAGAATACTTTTCCAAAAAGAGCTAAGATGCTAAACTTTTATAACGGCTGTATTTTAAAAGCAGGTCCGGCATTTATGGGGCATAAGCAATATTGGGGCAAACCCATGCCAGACTATGATGAACTTAAACGACTTACTACTAATATGATGGCCCAAATCAAGGACTTACTCTTATATGATAGTCCAGATGCGTGAAGATTGCGAGGATTGAATCAGATGCCCTCAAGCGAACAAATTACATCTTGAGAGAAAAATTTGGAATTTTTTTAATCTAATTAATCCAAATGGTAAGACCTGGCTAACATAATCTAATTTTCCTTCTTAATTATGAAATGTGTAGTTTATAGTAAAATTCTAATTTTATTGGTTTAGCCTTTATTAAAATATTTGAATGATCATATGTATATATATATCTAGTGAGTAAAAATGCCTTCACGTCCAATTTCAATAAAAGAAGAAGTTTATAATCAGCTTGATAGCTATCGATTAAAGAATGAAAGTTTTTCAGAAACGATTAAAAGATTACTAGATTCAAACGCAGATATTCTAGATTTAGCAGGATCATGGAAAAAAATCAGTGATGTGGAGCCGGCAATAGATATAGTTGAAAAAGTCGTAAAAAAAATTCATGAAGAAGAAAATGATATTAAACTGATATAAAATGGCTGTTTTAATAGATTCTAATATCATAATTGGTTTCTTAAAAGAAGACAAATTAATTGTCGAAAAAATACAGGAATTTATTAAAAATAAAGTTCCTATTTTTACATCAACAATTTCTATTTATGAGATATATACAGGAATCGTTGCAAATCTATATTTAAAAGATGGTAGACCCTCTAAAGTACCAGAATTATTAGCAACTTATGATAAATTCCTTTTAAAGTGTGGAATACTCAATTTTACTAGAGAATCTGCTGAAAAAGCAGGAGATATTTATGCGCAATCACAAGGAAAGGGAATTACAATTAATGAAAAGGACTGCCAAATAGCTGGAATTGCACTAGCTCATGGAATTATAGAAGTCTATACAAAAGACGAACAAGATTTTGCAAGGATATTTGATATTATTGGCTTAAAATATATGGTTTAAACACTATTTCTAAATTATTAAATTATAATCTTGTACTTAACTTATCAAACGACACATAGTAAAATAAAAAAAAAATTTAATTAAGTTGTATTAACAAATATTATACTACTCTAATGTTTGAGTTTTTGGGGAATAAGATAAATGGAAATAAGTGAACAAACAAGTAAGAAAAAAATTAAAGTAGGTATTCCTAGAGCACTTCATTTTTATCGATATTTTCCATTTTGGAAGAAACTTCTTGAGGAATTAAATGTTGAAATCATCCTTAGTCCTCCAACAAATAAAAAAATTGTAGAGGAAGGAGTATCACATGGCTTTGGAGAACTATGTATTCCAGTAAAGATTTACTATGGTCAACTTCTGAAACTAGTACAAGATCATCCAGATTTAGACTATATTTTTGTTCCTCGGTATGTCGCAGAGGTGAAAGAAGCCTTTTTCTGTCCAAAGTTTTTATCACTTCCAGATATTATTAAAATTCTTCCAAACATACCAAAAATCCTTAATTTCGAAGTGAACGTAAAAGAATTCCCCATAGCAACTTCAGTAATTGAACTGGGAAAAGAACTCGGAAAAACGCAAAATCAAGCACTCAACGCATATAAAGAAGCTCAAAAATACTTTGAGGAGTATCATAAATTTTTAAGGGATGGAGCATCTGTCAATCATGCGTTAAGACTTGTAGAGCGAAACCGTCCCTTCACTTTACTTAAGAGAAAAGATGAAGGTGATCTTAATTTTTTACTTCTCGGTCATAGCTATAATATTTTTGATACTTTTATCAATTTAGATTTTCAGAAAAAACTTAAAGCTCATGGTGTTAAAGTATTTACGATAGAAAATTTACCGGAGTCCGTTTTCAAAGATCCTGTAATTATAAACAAACGCCTACGTAACTACTGGAGACATGAAGAAGAAATAATGCAAGCAATTCGCTATTTTTTAACAAAAGGACGAAATGAAATTGATGGAGTAATTTTTTTGGTTAGTTTTGCTTGTGGTCCGGATAGCCTTATCTCTGAGTTAATAATGCGAGATATGAAAGTTGTGAGATTACCTTTTCTAGAAATAACTATGGATGAACATTCAGCAGATGCAGGAATGCTTACTCGAATAGAAGCATTTATTGAGATGGTTCGTAGGAAGAAAAAGAAATTAGCTATGGATGCTCAGAAGATTACACCTATGAAGAGTTTTTAATTAAGTAAAATAATAATTTTTTTATTGATTTAACTATTCAAGATCTATTTAATTCTTGTCAAAGTTTAAAAATTAAATGATGTAAAATCCTTATAAATTTTCTCTAACTTTTATTTAAAAGGGAGCATAAATAGATATTACCTATAGATTAAAATCTTTTAATTAACTTATTTCTGTGATTACATTGGAAAAATCCAAACAGAATGATTTGGAAAACATATTAAATCAATACTTTGAAGAATTAAGAAATGAATTTGATATGTATCTTCAAGCAATAAAAAACATTCAAATCGATGAAATAAAGGGAGAATTAAATATCTCTGAAGAAGAAATACTAGAAATTTAGGAATTTTGGTTTTATAGTCCGTGATATGTAATTTTGTTGATTCTTAAAAAAGAAAAAATCAGTGCTAGATTTTTCATAATCTCAAATTGAATACCTTAAAAAATACAATCCGAAAGGATATTATTAATTAATTCAAAAAAAGTTAAAAAAGATTAATTTATTTTCTGACATTTACTCTTTTCTCTATGGAAATTTTTGGTGCCTTAGCTTTCAATTTCCTTATTTTTCTTCCTAATTTATTAATCCCTGATGTTATCCTTTTCCTAGATGTCTCGAGATATGCTTCATTACTAACCTTATCTTGAAACTCACTTAATTCGTCTGCTAATTTCGCAAAAGATTCAATTAAAATTAAATCTAAACCTTCTAATTTATTTACTAAATCATTGATTAATTTTGCTTTTTCAACCATTTTTTATTCCATTCTTTAAATTTGTGATCTAATAAAGATATTAATAAATTAGAACTTATCGCTTGATCTAATAATATAAAAATTATTCCTTTTGATGATCCATAATTTTAATTCCGCCATTGAACACATCATACTATTCAGACCTACTCTAGTAAGAAAAAATATAAAACTATCACCAATAATCTCTTTTGCTAAGCTTAATCGGGAAATTACACCTTGAAGAGTCTTTAATTAAATAAAATAATATGATTTGGAGATCTAAGTTTTAACTAATCAACCAATTTTTTGCTTTTTCTTCGGTTGCAAAAGCCTTTGCTCCAATTGAGGTAATTCTATTTAACATGTTTAATAAAATCTTTTTCATTCCTGTTATTCCTAAAACCGCAGTTTTGGTGTATAAATGTTTAGTTACGCGGGCTGCCTCACTTAAAGCGTTAAGTGCTGGTTTAGTCGCGTAGCTATTCGTAAAATTAAGCAATTGTAGTCTATCTATTTCCTTATACTGTAATTCTAAATACGTGAATATGGGAATTAATTCTGCAATTTTATCACCGTTAAGATTCGTATAATCTTGGTAAAGAATTTTTTTGTTTGAATGCATTACCCACTTCATTCGCGCTTCGACTTCTTTTATCAATTCTGGGTCAAATTCTTCTTCTGACATGATCTTGTAACTAGGTTAATATATCTAAACCATAATTAGGTTTTATAAATTTAAATTTATTGGTTTACTAAAAAACTATGGAATTTTTTGAGAGAATTGCAAAATACTGCGGAAATACATCAACGGCAGTAATTCGCAAGCTTGGATAAATTTTCGGAATATTCATAGAAAAGGGTAAAAATATTTCACTAAAAATTCTCTCCCTGCGACTTTTCGTTCTTCATAATCTTTTAGTAATCCTGATGCATCGTATGCAATATTTTTGAAATTTATATTCATTTTTATATTATCCAGCTCCAATGTACAAAAAGAAATTTCAGGTTTCCATGTTATACTAATCGAACCAGGATTTATTATGATTTTCTGTTTTGTTCCGAGGTATAATTGTTCATGAGAGTGGCCTACTAATACAATATCTACATCCGTGGGATAGTCATTTATAAATTCTTCCATAGATTTTCCTTGATATAATAGAATATTATCTTGAATTGTTCTCCCCGGAATATCATAGAAGTGTGAATGTATCATTAAAATCTTTTTGTTCTGAATAGTTAAATTTTGGAATGTTGGTAATTTATCAATTTTATCGAGTAATTCCTTACCCAGTTGGTTGGCAACCCATTCACGGTGTACTCCGGTTCCTCTATGCCATTCATTTTTTCTCTGGCCTAACGCTATCAATTCATTATTTCCTGCGATGTTCATGAAGCGATCATTAGATAAAATTAATTGTACAACCTCTTTTGGATGGGGTCCAATGCTAACTGCATCTCCCAGGTTCAAAATTACATCTGCGCTAAACTCATCATCATTATATTGTAGAAATCTGTTTAAAGCATATTTATTTGCGTGTATATCTGAGATAATGGCAATTTTAGTATAATCTTCTATAATAATCACCTAGAATCACTTAATTTTTTGAGTAAATGGGTAAGAAAATTCCATGTTCTTCCAACAGATTTAACTGCCAAACGCTCATCTGGCGAGTGGAGGCCTTTACTGCGAGCACCAAACGCAATAGCATCAATACCAGGGATTTTATCTATCAAAAGTGTAGTTTCGAGCCCACCATGGGTAATTTTGTTCGGTATTTCTTCATCAAATAACTCCTTATAAGCATCTTGTGCTATTTTCAATAGTTTGGAATTAAGGTTTGGCTCCCAAGGAGGATAACTTCCCCGATATTCATTTTTCCTATTTAATCCAGATAATTCTAATAAGGTAGTGATTCTTTCACAAATGGCTCTATTATGATACTTAGATAAACTGCGGTGAAGCCATCTAAGCTTTACATGATCTTCTCTAGTTCTAATTTTACCTAAATTGGTTGAAGTAAACATGAGATCTTTTGTTGTAGGATGCATAGTTATGGGTCCATTTGGTAGAGAATATAAGAGGTCTAATAGTTTATCTTGAACATTTTTAGATAAAGCTTCATTATTCGAAAAGTCATCAATATGTTCGAGTGTAATAGTCATATTTTCTTCGATCCCCTCAAACTGAATTTTCAACTCATCAAATATATCAAATACAAATGATTTAATTTCTGAAAATAGGTTCTCTTTAAAAAAGATTATAGAATATGCTTCTCGTGGTATTGCATTGGCAGCACCACCACCATTTATGTAGTTAAGATGGAAATTATACTTTTTATTCAATTTCCATAGAATTTGACTCAATAATTTAATTGCGTGCGCCTGACCCTTATTACAAGTTCCAGAATGTCCCCCAACTAATCCCGAAATGAAGATTTTATATGGTTTCATCTTCAATTTGTCTCTTTCTATAAAGATGGATTCCTTTTTAATTCGAGTTTGATATCCTATCCCTCCAGTACAACCAATTGTTATTGATTTATGACCAGAATCAAGATTTATTAAATACTTTCCATCAACAAGCTCTGAATCGATATTTTTAGCTCCACCCATATCGTATTCCTCACGAACAGTAAATAATAAGTCTAATCCTAACGAATTGAATTTTAAATCATTATCGTAGATTTTTTTCATGAGTAGTAGTAAATAACATATCCCTACGCCGTTATCAGCCCCAAGAGTAGTACCATCTGCTGTTATCCATTTCTCACCTTCAATATCAATAAGCTTGAGTTTTAATGGATCCTTTGAAAAATCATGTTCCACTCCTTCATTTTTCTCACAGACCATATCCATGTGGCACTGTAACACACATTTAAATTTTTGATCTGGAACAGGAATTTTTACAGCAATATTACCGATACCATCAATTTTGGTTTCAAACCCAAATTTTTCCGCTTCTAACTTGATAAAATTCCTAATCTTATCTTCCTCCCTGCTACATCTTGGAATTTTGGAAATTTTGTCAAAATACTCCCAAAACTCATAAGGTTGTCCTAATTCTTTTAAGTTTAGCATAAAAATCGCTTTAATTTATACATCATATTATCTAATTTAAATGAATTGTTAAATAACTCTAAATATAATTAAACCTAAAATTATTTAAAACTAGATTGTAGAGAGGTAGAAAAATATGGTCGGATATAAAATTACTGGTACTATAAAGGATGTAAAAGGAACTTGCAACCATGGTCATAAAGTAGGAGATACAATGGAAATAGATGGTCATGACACAGCAGGGTTGTGTGGATTTTTCTATCATAGAATTTTTCCTAATATTATGATTCTTCAGTTTGGAGGGAGTTATCCTTCTACTTGGGTTGAAGATCCTGATGTTATGTCGCTTGAATGCCCTGATAGTGCTAATGCCGTGACAATTGAATTGAGACGGATAAGAGAGTAACATTTTCTCAAATTAAATTTGTATAAATAAGGAAAATTCCAAAAGAGATTAGATTATGGTTCGTGATATTTTATTATCACTTGGTGCAATCCTCATTATAAGTTGTGGAAGCATACATATCTTGTTAACTAAATCAGTTATTAATGGCTTTACTAACATGAGTGAAGGGAATAAGAAAGTTACCTTTATGGAATGGATTGTAGAGGGATTAACTCTCTATTTTATAGGTATATTAGTATTAATAATAACTTTTTCGGGATTAACTGAAGATTTCGTTTCCAAAGTAGTGTTAGGAGCATCTTTCGTACTACTTTTAATTATGGCAATATTATCATTGATGACTGTTTTAAATTTAAGGATTAGTGACTTGACCCTCCGACCTAATATGAAGAAAATCATTTTTATTCACCTTAAGGGTTGTCCTATTATTAAATTTACATCTGGAATTCTTTTCTTACTTGCTAACTTTTTATAAAACGATTTAATTTTTATAAAATTTACAGTACTGTCTAAGAAAAGTAGAAATTTGAAACTCTGAATAATATTTTCTATTAAATTTGAAACTAATCTATATCTAAATCCTTATATTGAGTATGGTTGAGTGGTTTTTTTTATTAAAAATACATAGGTTTTTTAATAATTATTTTTAAATTAAATTCATTAACCCTAAAAAATTTCGGTTCTGCTATAGCAGAGATATACAATTCCAAAATTAATAAGATTTATAGAATAATATAAATAATCTTAGTTTTTGTTGTAAAAAATTTAAATATTAATTGATAATTTTTTATGATTATTTAATATAAAAGACATTTAACTAAACAAATTCCTCTTAATTCTGATATATAATGGTAAATAAAACTGTTAATGCAATAAATCGACTTAAACCCCAATATTTTGAAGGTATAGAAATTGGGGCAGTATCGGTAAAGTGGGTTCGACGGACAGAAGATAGCATACTAGCCAATGAGATAGTTCGCCATGAAGGATACGCAAAAGAAAAATTACTTGAAATTTTTGAACGGTATAAATCTAATGGAAATTCTACAATTGTAATTACTGGTAATGCAACTAAGAGTGTTCTTAATTTACCATATTATTCTGAAGTTGAGTGTCTCGAAAAAGCATTATCATTTTATGATTTAACGCCTGATATTCTGGTTTCTCTTGGAGGTGAGACATTTAGTGTTTATCCTATGAAGGATGGTTTAATAAAAAATATAATATCGACATCTAAATGTGCCGCCGGTACAGGTGAATTCATTGTTCAACAACTCCAAAGAATGGGAATGACTGTTGAGGAAGGAATAAAAGCGAGTAAAGATGGAGAGTTTACCCCCATTTCTTTTCGATGCTCGGTGTGCGCAAAAAGCGATGCTACCCATAAGTTAAATAAAGGAGAATGTATACCAGCTGATATAGCAAAAACATTAATTCGCGATTTGGCAAGGAAGGTTAGTGAAATGATTGAATCAGCACAATGGGCAACACATTTAATTGTAATATGTGGAGGCGTTACATTAAACCAAGTTTTCATTGAAAATCTCCAAAATTTTCTTAAAGATTCTGAAATCAAAGTTTTACCAGAGAGTCCTTATCTTGAAGTTTTTGGAGCTTCTCTGTATGCCACTGAACTTCAAGAAAATCTCCCCACTTATGATAAATGGTTCAAAAAATCAAATACGGTATTTGATAGTCATAGCCCTCTTAAGGACGCCGAAGTCCTCTTAGATTACAATGTTAATTTAAATACTAAAGGAAATATATTCACTGGAGACTCATATATCCTAGGGATAGATGCAGGTTCAACAACCACTAAAGCAGTCTTATTTAATGTTTCTGATGATTCAGTAGGAGCCAGTGTTTATTTAAGAACTTTGGGCAATCCTGTAAATGCAACTAAACAATGTCTTAATACACTCATTGAACAAATAGGACATAAACATATTGAGGTAATTCAATGTGGTGTCACTGGTTCAGCAAGAGAAATGGTGTCAGTCTATTTGGATAATTGTCGCAGTTTTAATGAGATATTAGCACATGCTAGATCTGCAGTTAAGGAACTACCAAATGTTGATACTGTATTTGAAATTGGAGGTCAAGATTCTAAGTTTATATCATTTTTAGAAGGAGTACCTATTGATTATGCGATGAATGAAGGTTGTTCTGCGGGAACTGGTAGTTTTCTTGAGGAATCTGCTTCAGTAGATATGGGTATACATGTGGAAGATATTAGCACAATCGCTTTGAAAAGCTTAAACCCATTTATATTTGGGGAAAGATGTGCTGCTTTCATCAATACTGATTTAAGAAATGCTCTACAGCAAGATGTAAAACAAGAGGATATCGTCGCAGGCCTTGTTTATTCAATAGCAGAGAACTATATTTCCAGAATTATAGGTCCACGTCAAATAGGTAAAAATTTACTTTTTCTTGGTGGGGTAGCTTTAAATAAATCCGTCGCATTAGCTATGGCCGCTCGTCTGCAACAAAAAGTCGTCGTACCTTCGCACCCCGAACTTATGGGTAGCGTAGGAACTGCACTTATGGTACGAGATCTTTTACAGGATGGAATTATTACAAAACATAAGTATATTCTTAAAAATTTAACAAAAGGGAAGATAGAATTAAGAAGGGTTTTCAGATGTAGAGTCTGCGATAACAATTGTGAAATTCAAAACATATCTATAAGGGGAAAACTTTACCCTTTTGGAGGATTATGCTCAAAATATAGATTAATTCGTGAAAAAGGAGATAAAATCAAAGAAGGTCAAAATTTAGTTGAGTTGCGTAATGAGATGATGTTGAAAGAATTTGGACCCCAATCTATCAATAATCCTCTTGGTGTAATTGGTCTTCCAATGGCGTTAACTACTCACATTTTATTTCCATTTTATACGAAATTTATCAATGAATTGGGATATAACGTTCTGTTATCTAATCAATTAAAGCAGACTAATATTAAAACGTTAGCATCGATATGTTACCCTTGTGAACTGGTTCATAGTGCAATATCTGATTTACTGGATAAAGAAATTGATTTTATATTTCTCCCTCGAGTCATTGAGTTAGAAATTCCAAGTAATTATATCCACGGATACACTTGTCCTTCTACTTCTGTAATTTCAGACATAATATGTGCCTCATTTGAAAGTAAGAAGGATAAAATTTTATCACCACATATAGGGCTTTCAAAAGATCTTATAAATATGACTTTAAAAGAACTTGGGAAGGTTGCTTCTATTTTAGGTTTACAAAGTAGTGTAGGTGAAGAAGCAGGGAAGAAAGCACTTATTCATTATAAGAAATTTATTAAAAAATATGAAGAATTAGGAGAGCAGAAATTAAAAGAATTACTAAACGAGCCAACTGTAATCATAGCTGGAAGACCTTATGTTATTTATCCCTCAAATGTGAATTTAGCACTTCCACGTAAGATTATCAGCAGAGGATATAATGTTATTCCCCTGGATATGTTACCTCACCAATTTGATAGTAATAATCATAAAAGAAATGTCTGGAGTTTTACTCAGCAATTAATAAACGCAGTTAATTACGTAAATAAGTATCAAAACTTATACATTTGTTTTGTATCCTGTTTCTCATGTGGCCCTGATAGCATAATGTACCATCAAATTAAAGATCATTTAGCGGGGAATACGTTCTGTTATCTTGAAATAGACTCACATACGGCTCATGCAGGTTTTGAAACAAGAATAGGTGCTTTTTTAGACATAATTGAAGAACGACGTCGAAAGGATGATAAAAAACTTGAAGAATCATTAACATTAACAACATGAGAATAGCAAAATGACCGAAATAAAATTAAACAAGGGCCTAGAAGGATTAGCTGATCGCAAAAATAGACAAGCTCGATTTTCGAAAAGTTTTGAATATATTATAGATAGTGAGAATCAAAGGGTAGAGTTAAGTGATCCAAGAATAGTTTATGTTAACCCAGAACCTCGTAATAGTTATGGAAGTCTTTTAGTTGTAGATTTATATAAAAAACATAACCGTAATATACGGATTAGCAAGGAAACTGATAAAAAAATCCTCCGATATGGGAAAAAAATTTGTTCTGGAAGAGAATGTCTTCCCAGTGTTTCTATTACTGGAGCAGTTTTAAAGGATATTAATGAAGACCGTAAGAATGACGAAATTACTATTTATCGTACACCTATAGATCAACATGGTCCTTGTCAGAATGGAGCATGGCCACTGTTATGGGATACATTCTCTAAAAGATTAAATTTGAAGAATATTATATTTTATGCGTTTCCTAATTATACCAATAAATATTTAGGATTGAGCGCAGATATTATTGTTAGCGAACATACCAATTTCCTAATAGGTCATTATCTTATTGAAGCTAGAAACGCATTACAATGCATTGCTGAAGATAACATCGAAGCTTTGAGGATTTTTGAAGAGGAAACTTGTAGATTTATCGAAAATATTAAAAATAATAAAAAAACCCTAAAGACTGGGTTAATTCAATGGGCAAGAAACATAAGACAAATTCCATTAAAAACAAGTGTTGAAGAAACTACTAAAATCTTAATCTTCGGGGGCTTTAATTTAATGTTTGACCATTATCCTGTTGAGGACTTTTTTCTAGAGCAAGGAATCATAGTGAAAGTTGTCGATATTGCCGAATCAATGAATTTTATATTAGGTGAGACTTCTATAAGATGGGGAGTTAGGAAAGGAAAATTCACACCAAAAGAACAATTTAGTAGCGAATTAAATGATCTTACAGATTTGAATGAACAAGAGAAAAAGGAAGCTTTAAGAGCAAAGAGAAAAAGGAATACCATGAAATTTTTGGATTCTCAATGTAAACTATTTCGTAGGTTGATAGGAAAGTCCGGTTTATTGTTTGATTCGTATGCAGATTTTGTAGATCTTTTAGAAGAGGGGAATAAATATGTGTCATCCAATAGTTTTACTGAAACTCCTTTAATAGTGGGAAGGTTCATGCACTCAATTAAGGAAGAAATATATGACGGATTGATTAACTTAGGTACTTTTAACTGCCAACCGGCTATGAATTCACAAGCAATCATCCGACCTCTAGCAAACAAAATTAATATCCCTTATGCAGCAATAGATTGCGAGGGTCCATGGATATCGACGAATCAACGACGTCTACTTGAAACGATTGCTGTTCAAGCTAAGAGGGTACGTGAGAAGAAAAATTTAAATTTAAAATAATTCTGTTTTTATACTATAATTGAAGGAAGAATAAAGCTATCTAATAAATCCCATCTTAACCCTGTGTATAAATCCCAGCCAGTAAAGACTACAACTATATCATCTTCTGGGAAGACAAGGATCTCTTGACCGCCAAAACCGCTTGCTCTGTAAGAATCATATATTTTTGAAATCCACCATTGATATCCATAATCATTAGAATTTGATACAGTTATATGATCGTATATTGAAGAATTTACCCAATTTTTAGATATAATTTGCTTTCCTTCCCATATTCCTTCATTCAGAAATAAATAGCCAATTTTTGCCATATCGCGTGCTTTTAAATAGAGCCCTTCACCACCCAAGGGTAAACCATCTGGATCATACTCCCAAAGAGTAGAGATAATTTCCAATGGTTCAAATAAATACTCGTTTGCAAAATCCTCAACTGATTTATTAGTTGCTACTTCTAATATAGCCCCTAAAAGATGAGAAATTCCGGTATTATAGTTAAATTTCTCACCAGGAGTTGAATTCATAGGTCTATCAAGCACAAATTGAACATAATCGTCATTAACCTTCCATGTATTGAAAATATTGTTAACATTGAAGTAAGAAATCTCCCACTCTGGCCAATCAAATCCTGCTGTCATTGTTAATAGATGTTTAATCGTTATTGACTCTTTATCTGCATCTAAGTTCATGATAGTCCGATTAGGGAAATAATCTAACATCAACTGATTTACACTTGAAATAAATCCCATATCAAGGACAATACCTATTAAAATAGATATTACACTTTTAGTTGCTGAATAGAGTTTGAACAATGTATTTATCTTATAACCAGATGCGTACCATTCTGTAACAATAAATCCATCCCGTATAATTACAACACTATGGATGTCATGATT
>SDBT01007561.1_pt1 | contig 17860 bp, 23 predicted proteins | sample 2277101 | NCBI WGS metagenome assembly SDBT01 (sample SAMN10404973, study PRJNA504765) | marine sediment metagenome | isolation source: marine sediment core GS10_PC15, 103 cmbsf | place: Arctic Ocean: Southern Knipovich Ridge | collected 2010 | reverse complement strand
AGAGATTGTCTCTCGGTCAGTTGAAATTAAAGCCGAGGTGGTAGCCAAGGACGAGACGGATTTAGGTTTACGGGTTATTCTAAACTACGGTCATACCGTAGGCCACGCCATTGAGTCAGCCTCTGATTTCAAGATAGGACACGGTGAGGCGGTGGCTATCGGGATGCTCACCGCCGCCAGAATTTCAAACGAGATGGGGATACTTGACCGGAGTGAGCTAGTCAGGCTAGAAAGCCTTATTAAGACGGCTGGCCTGCCTACCAAAATCCCAGACCTTGAAATAGAGAAGCTAACCGCGGTAATGCAACACGATAAGAAGGTCCTCAAGGGTAAAATAAGGTTCATCCTGCCTAAATCACTGGGTGAGGTATTTATCACTGATGAAGTAAGCCTATCTTTAGTCGAGCAGATTCTGGTAGCGTAAAATAAAGAGACTTAACAGCTAGAATAAAAGCCTGGAAGTCAGAGGGGGTTGGAAGTCAGTATGGAAGGGTTGGAAGTTAGTATGGAGGGGCTGGAAGTCAATATGAAACCTAGGATTTGTGCTGCAATTATAGATAAGGACTTAGAGGCGATACGGAAGGTTGAACCTCTGGTAGAGCTATTTGAGGTTCGCATCGACCTCATCGGCGAGGGATGGCCGGGGCTGGCTAAGCAGCTTAAAAAACCATGGATAGCCTGTAATAGAAGCCCTGATGAGGGTGGCAATTGGGAAGGGAATGAAACCGGAAGGATAGAAGAGCTTATTAAAGCCGCTGAGCTGGGAGCCGACATGGTTGACATTGAGGTTAGAACGGAAAACCTGGAGAAGTTTATACCGCTTATCAAGAAGAGAGCCAGGTGCCTGCTATCACTTCATGAACTGGAGAGAACGCCCCCGCTTAGTGATTTGAAGGCAATGATTCAAAGAGAGTTAGACGCTGGTGCTGATATATGTAAGGTGATTACGACGGCGCAGACTTCTGAGGACAACCTGACCACCTTGCAACTCATCACCGAATTCCCTAAAATAAAGATAGTCTCGTTTGCCATGGGACCCTTAGGTACTACCAGCCGAATCCTTTGCCCACTGGTTGGGGGATATTTTACCTATGCCTCTCTTGAGGAAGGCAGGGAGTCTGCCCCCGGCCAAATAACGGTAAGCCACTTGAGGAAAATATACGAAATGATGTCAGGACGAGAAAGAAAAATCTATAAAATGGAGAGCCGATGAAAAACAGGGTTATATCGGGAAAAACCAGAATCTGCGGTGTCATCGGCGACCCTATAGAGCACACCATGTCACCGGTGATGCATAACGCTGCCTTTAGAGAGATGGGCCTGGATTACCTATACGTTGCTTTCAGAGTAAGGAAAGAAGAATTGGGCAAAGCGGTTGCCGGGATGAGAGCCCTGAATATAAGGGGCTTAAACGTTACCATACCCCACAAGGTAGCTATCATCCCGTTCCTGGATAAGCTGGGCCCGCTGGCGGAGAAGATAGGCGCCGTCAACACTATAGTGAATGATAATGGGGTTCTGAAAGGCTACAATACTGACGCTACTGGATTTCTGCGGGCGCTGGGGGATAAAGGCATTGAGCCAGAGGGGAAGAGTGTAGTTATTATGGGGGCAGGTGGTGCCTCAAGAGCGATTTCTTTTATCCTTGCCCAAAACGGAGCCAATCTGGTTATCCTCAACCGTCTAGAAGAGCTGGACTGGGCGGAAGAGCTAGCCCGTCAGATTTCTAATGTCTTTAAGAAAGAGGTTAAAGCGTTAAAGTTGGATGAGAATAACCTGAGGGTGGCACTAGATAAGGCTGATGTCCTGGTTAATGCTACCAGTGTTGGCATGAGCCCGAATATTGATGAGACCCCGGCTCTGGCTAAACTGCTCCGGCCCGGTCTGGTTGTTTTTGATGCCGTGTATAATCCTATAAAGACAAGACTAAGAAGAGAAGCTGAGGCAGCCGGTGCTGAGACTATCGGCGGTCTTGATATGCTGGTCTGGCAGGGGGCTTTAGCCTTTGAAAAGTGGACCGGACAGGAGGCCCCGGTTGACCTTATGAAAAATGAAGCCCTTAAGGTGTTGGGGGCGAATGAAGACTAGTGTCGCCCTGATTGGTTTTATGGGGACGGGGAAGACTGCGGTGGGTAAGGCTCTTTCGGAGAAGCTAGGTAAGGAGTTTTTTGAGCTGGACCCCTTGATTGAGCAGAAGGCAGGAAAGACCATCCCCGAAATATTCAACCAGGACGGCGAGATAGGTTTTCGGGAGCTTGAGATTGAGGCTACTAAGGAGGTTACCAAAAAGAAAAACGCTGTTATTGCCTGTGGCGGCGGGGTCGTCCTGAATAAGATAAACATTGACCGACTAAAGAAAGAAGCGGTAATCGTTTACCTCATCGCCTCGCCGGGAGCAATATTAAAACGAACGCTAAACGATGACGAAGAAAGACCGCTCCTTAAAGTAGCTGACCCAGACCGAACTATTCGGGAGCTCTTAAGATTTCGCAGGCCATTTTACGAACGTGCCGCCGATATTACCGTAAATACGTCAAAACTGGATGTTGATTCTGTCGTTAACCAAATAATAACCGAGTTAAGAGAATATGAAGGTTTCCGTTAATAAAAGTGAAGTAAACGGGACGGTAAGAGCTCCCGCCTCAAAAAGCTATACCATTCGGGGACTCATGTGTGCTGCCCTGGCTAAGGGTGAAAGCGAAGTTGTATACCCTTTGAACTCTGATGATACCGAAGCTGCCCGCAGTGTATTATGTAAAGTCGGAGTAAAAATCGCCCACGAAGTCAGGCTAAAAAAGCGGGGGGAGGATTTGTGGCGAGTCAGGGGTGGTAACTTCCACGAACCAGATAAAGACCTGTTCTGTGGTGATTCAGCGGCCACCTTAAGATTCATGATGGCTATCGGCTCCCAAGTCCCCGGAGAATGCCGCTTGGTTACTGGCCATTCCCTGGCTCAAAGACCAGTTCAGCCACTAGTCCAGGCACTCCGGCAACTGGGGGTCGACTGTTGGGCTGAAGGTGAGCTACCCCCGGTTACTGTCAAAGGAGGCAGACTTAGCGGCGGCACAACCGAACTACCCGGCAATATAAGCTCCCAGTTTGTCTCAGCGCTGCTGCTTATATCACCCCTTGCCGAGCACGGAGTCAAAATCAAGCTGACCACACCACTGGAGTCAAAGCCCTTTGTACTGATGACCCTAGACTGTCTGGCGAAGTTCGGCATAAAGATAGAAGCATCCCCTGATTTAAGGGAATTTAATATATCGCCACAAGCATATAAACCATCCAGATACCTGGTGGAGGGGGATTGGTCCTCAGCCTCGTATCTTCTGGCACTGGGGGCACTATCGGGAATGGTAGCCGTGGCAAACCTGAACCCGGAGAGCCTACAGGGCGATAAGATTATATTAAGCTTCCTCAAAGACATGGGGGCACTAGTTAGTATAGACAAAAACACCATAACCGTGAGAAAATCAAGACTAAAGGCTATAAAAGCCGACCTGGCTGACTGCATAGACCTGCTACCGACCATGGCGGTTCTAGCCGCTGCGGCCGACGGGGTAAGTGAGTTCACCGGGATAGAAAGAGCCAGAATAAAGGAATCAAACCGGGTCTTAGCAGTAAGGGAGGGGCTGGAGAAAATGGGGGTCAGGGTTCAGGAAGAAAGAAACCGGTTAATCATTACTGGCTCAACCCCACAGGGAGCTAGCATCGATACCAGAAATGACCACCGGATTGCCATGGCTTTTAGTATACTCGGCATAGTGAACGGAGAAACGGTAATAAATAATGCTGAATGTGTCGCCAAGACATTCCCTGAGTTCTGGGAGGTCATAAGAAGCATTGGTGGTGAGGTAAAGATAGATGGGAAATATCCTGGGTAAGCTCTTTACCATAACCAGCTTTGGAGAAAGCCATGGGAGAGGTGTGGGCACCATTATTGATGGCTGCCCTGCTGGTCTAGCCATTACCGAAGCCGATATCCAAAGAGAGCTAGACAAGAGAAAACCAGGCGGAAGTATCGCCACGACAGCGAGAAAAGAAGCGGATAAGGTTGAGATTCTGGCCGGTATCTTTAACGGCAAAACCACCGGGGCCCCCATCTGCCTGGTGATATGGAACCAGGATGTAGATTTCAGTGAGTACGAGAGGATTAGATTTCTGCCGAGGCCGGGTCAGGCTGACTACACTGCCTTTATGAAGTACGGTGGGTTTAATGATTTCAGGGGTGGGGGCAGGTTTTCCGGCAGAGTTACCGCCACTCTGGTGATGGGTGGGGCTATTGCCCGGAAACTGCTCAAGCTGCTAAAGATTGAGGTTATGGCTCATACGGTCGAGATAGGAGGCATAAGGGCCGAAGCGAAGGGGCTTGATGAGATTAGAGAGAATAGAAATAAGAATCCGTTATGGTGTGCCGACCTTAAGGCTACCGAGGAGATGGTAAAAGCTATTGAGGCAGTCAAGAAAGAGGGGGACAGTCTCGGCGGCATTATAGAGGGTATCGCGCTTAACGTACCGGTTGGTTTGGGAGAACCAATCTTTGATACCGTGGACGGTGAGCTGGCTAGAGCCCTTCTGGCTATCCCGGCTGTTAAGGGGGTTGAGTTTGGTGCCGGTTTCTCCGCTGCCAGTAAAAAGGGCTCCGAGAATAACGACCCCTTCACCCTAAAAAATGGTAGGATAGTCACGACCACCAATAATGCCGGCGGTATTCTTGGGGGCATAAGTAACGGTATGCCGATAATAGCTAGGGTAGTCATCAAACCGACACCCTCTATCGCCAAGAGCCAGCCGACAGTGAATATTAGAGATATGGAGAACGCTAGTTTGACCATCAAGGGAAGGCACGATGTCTGCATTGTGCCCCGAGCGGTGGTGGTGGTGGAAGCCATGATGGCCATAACCCTGTGCGACCTGGCGATGAGAGCCGGACTAATTCCCCGGGTGATAAAATGAGCTTAGAAGATTTGAGGCAGAAGATAGACGTCATCGATGCTGAGATTGTCAGGCTAATCGGTGACCGGGTAAGGCTTGCCTGTGAAATAGGCGAGGAGAAGCGGCTACAGGGTAAGCAAGTCAACGACCAGGCAAGAGAGAAAAAGGTCTTAAGCCACATCAAACGCATTGCCCAGAGTGAAAATATAAATCAGGAAGTTATTGAAAGTATCTACCAGCAAATAATGACGGTGTGCCGAAGGACACAGGGCACTGAGGTCGCTTTTCAGGGTGAAGTCGGCGCCTATAGTGAGGAAGCAGCCCTCCAGTTTTTCGGGCCCATAATAACCACCAAGCCCTATGAAAGCCTGGACGAGGTCTTTAAGGTTGTAGAGCGAGATGAGATGCAGTTTGGCATTATACCGGTGGAAAACTCACTGGAGGGGAGCATCAGCCGGTCATATGACCTGCTCTTAGACTCAAGCCTTAAGGTATGCGGTGAAATAGAACTCCGGGTTGTCCATTGCCTGATAGCCAACCCCGGGACACGGCTGGACCTGATAAAAAGGGTCTACTCCCACCCCCAGGCCCTAAGTCAATGCCGAACCTTCTTAAAGCATTTGGGAGGTGAATTAATCCCCACTTATGATACCGCGGGCAGTGTAAAAATGATAAAGGAGGGGGGCATAACCGATGGTGCGGCAATTGCCAGTGCCCGGGCCGCCGAAATCTATGACATGAAAGTCATTGCCCGCGAAATAGAAGATAACCCCAATAACTTTACCCGCTTCTTTATTCTATCCCGAGAAGACTGCCCGCCATCAGGAAATGACAAAACCTCCATAGTTTTCTCGGTAAAGCATAAGCCAAAAGCACTATATGAGTTTCTCAAGGAATTTGCCACTAGGGACATTAACCTTAGCAAGATTGAGTCCCGACCGACGCGGCAAAGGCCATGGGAATATAATTTTTATCTGGACTTTGACGGTCACCGAGAGGACAAGGCACCCCGGGAGGTTCTTGAGAGCCTAGAACGAAACTCACTATTCCTGAAGGTCTTGGGTTCTTATCCCAAGGCGAAATAGAGAAAGCTACGAGGTAATCAGGTGAGAGTAGCCGTAATTGGTGGCTCGGGAAAGATGGGACGCTGGTTTGCCCGTTTCTTATTGCAAGAGGGCAATGAGGTGACAATAACCGGCCGGAACGAGGGGAAACTGCGAGAAGCCCAGCAGCAACTGGGGGTTGAGGCCACAACTGATAATGTGGCCGCAGTCAAGAATGCCCAGGCTGTTCTGATATCGGTGCCGGTAGAGAATTTCGATACGGTCGTTAAGCAGATTGGTCCCTATACCCACACTGAGCAGGCTATCATAGATATTACCTCCATCAAGGCATCCCCGGTGGAGATGATGCATAAACATATAAAATCAGGACTAGTGCTCGGTAGCCACCCGGTGTTCGGGCCGGGGGCTAAAGATATTACCTCCAGAAGCTTTATTTTGACCCCGACTAATGATGAGGAGGAAGCCTTAGCTCAAAAAGTCAAGCAGTACCTAGAAACCAGAGGGGCTAGGGTTACCTTGATGAGCCCCGAGGAACATGATGAAATAATGGCAGTTATTCTGGGGTTAGCCCACTTCATCGCCATAGTTTCCGCTGATACCCTACTAAGCTTCAACCGGTTACAACAGATGGGAGCGGTTGGCGGCATCACCTTCAAACTGCTGTTAACGCTAACGGAAAGCGTTATTTCCGAGGAGCCCGAGTTTTATGCTTCCCTGCAAATGAACCTACCGAAGCTAGTCGAAATTGAGAAAGCGTTCCAGGAGAGAGTAAAACCCTGGGTGGACTTAGTCGAAACTAAGGATAAGCAGGAGTTTGTCCGGAGAATGAAGACGCTGAAAGATAGGTTTAATAAGATTAACCCCGATTTCAGCAAGGCTTATGAAGATATGTATAAGGTTGTGGACGATTTATAATGGGTGTCTCAGAAACTGGTTAGCCTGACGCAAAGAAATGGCGGTGAGCTATCCAGAATGTAGGGGCGAAGAAACAAGATGCCACTTGAACCAATCCTATCTGAACCCCAGAAGATAAAGCGACGACGTGAAATACTGTACGGTACGCCAGGTACCACAATCTACCGAAACGGGATGCCAGTCCTATGGATTCCTGACGATTTTGGCTCCTTAACCAAGAACCTACCTTTGAAGGAGCTCAAAGCGCTACAGGCAGAAATCAAACACTATCTCGGACTTGACAGTTTTAACTCGGCTGGGAATTCAGAATGCTGATCTGGTAGCTAGGCTCCTAGACACGCTATGAAAGCCGCCAGAGCGCTAATCCAGATAGCCTATTCGGGATGATGGCTTTTTCTTTATGTCAACTGCTATCCCCGCTTCCTTAAAGAGATCAATAAACTTGTCATCGTTATACTGGCCAAAACTGATGTATCGTCTTATCTTGGCATTTACCAGCATCTTGGCACACAATATGCACGGCGTATGAGTGCAGTAGATAGTGCTTCCCTCAAGGCTAACGCCGTGAAGACTAGCCTGGATGATTACATTCTGCTCGGCATGGATGCCCCGACATATTTCATGTCGTGTCCCCGACGGTATATTAAGTTCATCCCGGAGACAGCCAAGCTCAAGGCAGTCCTTGAGACCGGAAGCCGCCCCATTATAGCCGGTCGCCAGTATGTGCTTATTCCTCACCGCCACGGCGCCGACGTGGTGTCGGTGGCAGGTTGAACGCTCGGCAACTACCGAGGCTATCTTCAAAAAATACTCGTCAGTTTCCGGTCTAAGAGGCTTTGCCATCCTAACCCCCAGTTAGTGCTGAAACAACCATTTTTGTTTCCATCTTCAGCTTTTCTAAGGAAGCTTCATTTATAATGGTGAAGTCAGCCATAGCGATAGGGCCCCCCTTATTGACGTTCTCTATCTCTGCCCTATCCCGGCTGGCAGCCTCTTCCACTGTCAGGCGTCGCTTCGATCTAGTGGTCAGCCGCGCATATCTAGTCCCAGGTGAAGACCAAACGGCAACCACATAAAAGTCTCTTCCATAATAGTCCTTAAGCAAGGTATACTCCTCCCAGGAGTAAAGACCATCAATTGCCACATTAAAATACTTCAGTGATAAATCAATTCTAGGTAGGTTCAGCCGGGCGTAGACCGCCATCCCCTGCTCTCTTCGGAGGAGTTCCCTGACGAGGCGTTCATTCTCCTCATTGAGCTCTAGGCCCCTTTTCTTTACCTCTTCATCGGTAACATCCCCGAATCTTACCCGGGTAAAACCATTTTCCTCAAACACCTTTGCTACCTCAGATTTACCAGCACCAGGCATACCTACAATTGCAACCACCTTCACTTTTCATACCGACTTCGCATTTTGTACCCACTTCGCATTTCATACCCACTTCTTATTTCATACCCACTTCGCATTTTGTACCTGCTTCGTAACCTATACCTATACGGGCTTCATTATAGGAGAAATAGCATCTAAATAGCAATGAAGACGCCAGCAACCTGTGCTATAATTCGGGAGATGACAGAGACGAATTTAGCCAGCAAAATTGAAGAGCAGCTACCAGCGGAACTAGTCAGCTTTATGCAGGCCGCTGGTGAGATTACTGAGAGACAGGGGCAGACTCTCTACCTTGTCGGTGGGATGGTCCGTGACCTGCTTTTGGGAAGGCATAATTTTGACCTCGACCTGGTGGTGGAAGGTAACGCCGTAGAGCTAGCCAAGCAGCTAGCCGAGATGAAGTCAGGGAATATCACCACCTACCCTCACTTCAACACCGCCAAACTAAAGTGGTGTAACCGGAGTGTTGATTTTGCCACCGCCCGTTCTGAAACCTATGCCAAGCCCGGTGCCCTACCCACTGTCAAGTCAGCCTCCATTGAGAGTGACCTTTTTCGCCGTGATTTTACTATCAACGCCATGGCTATTTACCTTAACCCCCAGCGCTATGGTGAGCTTATTGACCTCTATAGAGGACAGGATGACCTTGAGTATAAACTCATCCGAATTATGCACGAAAAGAGCTTTACTGACGATGCCACCCGTATCTGGCGGGGGCTGCGCTACCAACAGCGGCTGGATTTCCAGCTGGAAGAGAGTACCCTTGAGCTACTCAAGCGAGACATACCGATGCTGGATACCATTAGTGGTGACCGAATACGGTATGAGCTGGAATGCATTTTCCGTGAGGAACAGCCGGAGAAGGTCTTAAATCGTGCTGATGAACTCGGGGTTTTGCAGAAGCTCCACCCGACGCTAAAGGGTAACGGCTGGCTGGTGGATAAATTCGAAGCGGCTCGGAAGCTATCGTCGCCAAACTCTCCACCGTTTGGTCTCTATCTGGCTCTACTGGCTTACCGCCTGAGTGATGAAGAAAGTGAAGAGCTGACTTCGCACCTCAGATTATCTAAACCGGTAGCCCAAATATTACGAGACACTGCCGCCATTAAAGCCAACCTCAAGACGCTGGCTTACCCTGAGCTTAAACCCAGTTATGTCTACCGCCTCCTTCATGTTTTTTCACCCTCAGCCATCCTGGCAAGCTCACTAGCTACCGCCTCTCCCATAGCCCGCCAGCATATGGAGGTCTATCTTCACAAATTACGTTATGTCAAGCCAGCCCTGAATGGCGACGACCTGATCAGAATGGGCATCGCCCCCGGTCCTAAAGTTAGGGAAATCCTGGAGCGGCTACACGAAGCCTGGCTGGATGGCAAGGTAACCAGTAAACAGGGTGAGGAGGAGATGGTTAAGGGGTGGGTAGATAAGCAAGGCGAATAAACTAGAAGGAATCTCAAAATGCCATTAACCGAAAAATGGGCATCACCAAGAAGAAATGACTTACCTTATCGCCTTTTCGAACTTAGAATAAACAGCCTCTATTCTTGCCTCTCCCCTACTCCACCCGCTTGAACATCTTGCGTGGGGCGCCACATACCGGGCATTTCTCCGGAGCTTCACCACCCACGGTATAGCCACATCCCTGACAGACAAAGTAGGGCTCGTCCTTCAGCGGTTCACCCTCATCAAGGGATTTCCGCGCCTTCTGGTATAAGCCGTGATGGATTTTCTCAACCTTGTTCGCCCAGTTAAAACTAATCTCAGCATCCTGGTTAGCCTCGGCTTTAGCCTGCTCAATGAAGCCGGGATACATCCGGGTAAACTCGTAGTATTCTCCCTCGATGGCAACTTCCAGATTATCCCTGGTTGACTTTATACCGCCCATGGTCTTAAGGTGATTACGGGCATGAACCGTCTCCGCCTCAGCTGTCGCCCGGAACAGCCTGGCTATAACCGGATGACCCTCCTCATCTGCCTTATCGGCAAAGAACAGGTAGCGCCGATTGGCCTGGCTTTCCCCGGCAAAAGCACTCCCCAGATTTTTCTGCGTATCGCTCATTTGATACCCCCTTTATTATGGTTTATGGATAATATATTATAATATAGCACCTTCCGGTTAATCTATAGCCGCCAGAGTATCAGTCAGGTAGCATTCCATTTTTTGCTGCTTCAGGCGAAGGTATAAGTCATCTGCCTGTTTTTTATCCCCTACCAAGGTAAACAAGACTGGTCCCGACCCCGCCAGGTGAATGTCAGTAGCGCCGACCTTCACCATATGACTCCGATATACATTCAGCTTGGAGAAGTGAGTAAAGGCTACATTCTCAAAGGTATTGAACATCAGGGGAGTAAATTCCGCCCCTGCCTTTAGCTTCTCTACCAGTCTCTGGGTAATCTCTCCATCTGTAAAGTGTATAGCCTTAAGACTATCATAAAGTTGCTTTGTTTTTTCCGGCAGCCGGGGCACCTGTGGCATTAGCAGGACAACCCACGTATAGGGAAATGGCGGTAGTGGCGTTACAACCTCGCCTCTACCCTCAAGCAGGGCGGTACCACCGTAAAGAAAGAAGGATACGTCAGAACCTAGCTGGGCAGCCAAGCCAAGTAGCTCCTTTTGAGATAAACCCAACTCCCAGAGCTGGTTCAGCCCGCGTAGCGTCGCCGCGGCATCACTGCTATCCCCACTCAATCCGGAAACCAGCGGAATACGTTTATCCAGGGTCACTACCACCCCCTTGGAGCAGCCTACCGCTTCTTGCAGTAAATCGATAGCCTTTGATATCAGACTCTCTCCTGGAACCCATTTGGGCTCAGCACCACGAAACTCAATATTATCGCTTGTCTTGAAGTGGAGGGTATCACACAGATTTATGGTCTGGGCAACACTGCGAATTTCATGAAAACCGTCCGGTCGTTTTGCCAGAACCTCAAGGGTGAGATTCACCTTGGCCGGCGCTAAAACCGTCAGCATGCTGCCTCTCTTCCCTTAAGTTGGTTAAACACCCGCCACAGCTCAGCCCACTCCTCAAGAGTAAGTGTCTCCGCCCGACGCTGGGGCCTTATCCCCACCTTTTCCAGTAAAGACAAGACCTCTTCCTTGGGTAAATTGAGTCCCTGACTTAGAGAGTTACCGAGTTGCTTGCGGGAGGCGGTAAAACCAGCCCGCACCAGTCTGAAAAAGCCCTCTTCATCTACATCTACTACCGGCTTGGGAGACACTGTTATTCTCAGTATCGCTGAATCAACCGCTGGCGCCGGGTAAAAGCAGTGCGCCGGCACGTAGCTAATTACTTCCGGCTTACCGTAAAACTGCACGCTGATACTAAGCACGCTCATCTGACCGGGACCGGCCGTAATAGCTTCGGCGACCTCCTTTTGCACCATTACCACTATAAGCCGGGGTTTGAGCGAGGCTTCTAAAAAATGGCGTAAAACCGGTGAGGTAATGTAATAGGGAAGGTTAGCCACTACCTTGTAGCTTAACGGGCTACCGACCAGCCTGGAAAACCTTGCCGTTTGCTCCCGGAGTAAGGCGGCAGGGTCAATTTGAAGAATATCCCTATTAACCACGGTAACATTGCTTGAAGAAGCCAGTGTCCTTTTCAAAATGGCGGCTAATCTACTATCCAGCTCAACGGTGAATAGCCAACCTGCCTGCCTAGCTAGTTCCCGGGTTAATACCCCAAGGCCGGGACCGATTTCAATAACCACATCGGCGGGGGCTAGCTCAGCCGCCGAAGTAACTAATTTAAGCACCTCCTCATCAATAAGAAAGTGCTGTCCCAGCCCCTTTCTTGCCCGAAGGCCGAAATGGCGCAGTAGCCGCTTCGTCTGCACTAAGAGTGATTCTACCTTCAGCTAGCACCTCCTGTGGGCTACTTTCCCGGTTTAACCCATTAAACCTGAAATGAGGTTACTGTATTACCCCGCTGAATTATCACCAGCCCTGACTTAATCGAGACACCAGCCGCACCGGTAGATTATGCTTCACCATCTTAACCTGAGTAGCGTCAATATCATAAACAATCCGGTAGAGCCTAATCATCCTGGGTTCACTATCAAAGATAGCATAACTGGCCCTGGGGTCACCATCCCGGGGCTGCCCCACACTCCCGGGATTAATAATCAACCGGCTTTTACCCAGAATAAGGCCAACATAGTCAAAGAAGGGGCTAAAGGAACAACCACCACTCTCAGTCTGCTTAAATATTGAGGGTACGTGAGAATGGCCGACCAGACAGAACTGTGATTTGAAGTAAATAAAATTTTCCTTGGCACTGCTGACTGAGAGGAGGTATTCCCAGATGGGTTCCCGCGGACTGCCGTGCACTAGAGTAAAGTTATCCTTCTCAATAACCGTTGGCAGGCTCTCCAGATACGCTACATCCTCCGGGCTCAGCTGCTCGGCGGTCCAGCGGCAGGCGGTAGCCGCATCAGGGTTAAACTCAGAGAGGCTGAGCTTACCGATGGCGGCCCAGTCATGATTTCCCGCAATACAGACATGTTTATGCTGGCGCAGAAGCTCAATACACTGGTGGGGGTCGGGGCCGTAGCCGACAACATCACCCAAACACCACATCTCTGTTACCCCTCCCCGACGCTCGATATCATCCAGCACCGCCGTAAAAGCCGCCAGGTTAGCATGAATATCAGCAATAATGGCGTAACGCATCCCGTAAAGAATATAACAGCTTTTGGCTGATATGGCTAGGGGGTGCTGGTTGTGACCCGAGTATGAGGATGCTATAATTTGCCTATGAAGGTCGCAGAGCTGGGGGAATTCGGGCTGATTGACCTCCTGGCGGAAATGGCTTACCGTGCTCAGGATAAACAAACCCCCGCCGGGCAACAACTCATCATTGGCATCGGTGATGATGCCGCTGCCTGGCGGGGTGATGATTCAATTCAACTAGTTACGGTTGATTCCTTTATCCAGGATGTTCACTTCTCCCTGGACATTACCCCATGGAGGGAGGTGGGCTGGAAGGCGCTAGCCGTTAACCTGAGTGACATTGCCGCCATGGGTGGCATGCCCCGATATGCGGTGGTATCGCTAGCCCTCCCCGGCGATACCGAAGTAGACGATATTACTGTCCTCTACCAGAGGATGATTGAACTGGCACAAAAGTCCGGGGTAGCTATCATCGGCGGCGATACCAGCAGCGCGCCTCAGGTGGCGATTAACATTACCGTTCTGGGTAGTATCCAGAGTCAACACGAAAATGTGCTGACCCGTACGGGAGCCAGGGCTGGCGATAGGATAGCCGTTACCGGTTATCTAGGCGCGGCCAGTGCTGGCTGGGAGATGCTCAATAAGAAACTTCAATTTGATGCCGAAACCACCGTTCATCTTAAAAAGGCTTTTCTGCATCCCTATCCCCGGATAGCTGAAGGACAACTGCTTTTAGAGCAGGGGATAAAGGCAGCCATAGATATTAGTGACGGACTGGTCTCAGACCTAAACCATATTTGCCAGGCCAGTCAACTTAGCGCCCGAATAGACGTTGACGGCGTGCCTGTTCACCCCGATGTCAGGATAAACTTCGGTGATAGAGCACTGGAGCTGGCACTATCGGGAGGGGAGGATTACGAACTACTGTTTACCGGGAGTGCTGAGGTCATTGATGGAATAAGAAAAATAGCCACATGCCCAATCACGGTAATCGGTGAGATGGTAGCCGACAAAGAAAGCACGGTAGCCCTGGTTGACCGCCAGGGGAATCCTTTTAAGCTCCGTAAGGGCGGCTGGGAACATTTTACGAAGAGATGAACTTAAGACACCTTAAATTAGTCAGCCACAGCCCGGAAGAGACCCAGAAAATAGGGGTTCGTATCGGTGGGTTAGCTCAGGCTGGTGATATTTTCCTCCTGGTTGGTGAACTGGGGGCAGGAAAGACCCGCTTCACTCAGGGTATAGCCTGGGGACTAAACATCAAGGATTATGCGTTAAGCCCCTCCTTTGTTATCATGAGGGAGCTTTATGGTAGATTACCCCTATATCATATCGACCTGTTCCGGCTTGAGCGCCTGGAAGAGATTGAGGAGCTGGGCCTTGATGACTACCTATACGGCAACGGTGTTTGTGTTGTAGAATGGGCGGAGAAGGGGTTAAACCTGCTACCACCGGAGCACCTGCTGATTGAAATCAGCTACCTGGATGATACTAAGCGTAGCTTCCACTTCAAACCCAGCGGCAGGCGCTACCGGGAATTACTAGCACAACTGCAACACTAACCCCCAAGTACCTGGAAAGAATGGCTAATGCAACTGGCGATAGACACGTCAACTGATACGGCTAGTCTGGCGATAGTTAACAAGAGCGGAATACTGGCCGAACTAACCTGGCGCTGCGGACAAAATCACACCACCACCCTACTACCTTACCTGGACGGTCTCCTGAGCCAGACTGGGATAGGGCTTCAGTCCTTTGATAGTATCATCGTGGCTAAGGGGCCAGGAAGCTATAACGGACTACGGGTGGGTATCAGCACGGCTAAAGGGCTGGCCTATAGCCTAGGTATCCCTATAGTTGGTATCAGCACCCTAGAAGTAGCGGCCTACCAGCACGCCGAATCCGGTTTGCCGGTCTGCCCGATATTTAATGCCGGTAGAGGTGAGATTGCCACCGCCATATATCAGATGAAAGGTAACAAATGGCAGCGGATTATCAACGAACATATAACTACCGTGAAAACTTTATGTGCTCAGATAACCACCAAGACCATATTTTGCGGTGAACTTACCGACTCTATTTCCGACCAACTAAGTAGGCAGCTTAAACAAAAAGCCATAATCGCCTCGCCGGCGACCAGGTTGCGACGGGCTGGTTTCCTAGCTGAGCTGGGACAAAAGCAAATAGAAGCTGGGAACTCTGATGACCCGGCTGCTCTACACCCCATATACCTGAGGCGACCGCACATTACCCAGCCCAAAAAGCGATAAAACGGAATGGAGCGATAAAATGGAAGCCGGACCTGAAATATCAGTTGCCGCCAGCGACCTGTGTTTTGGCTGCGGTAAGAATAACTCCTGTGGCTTGAAATTAGAGTTTGACTGGGATGGCAAGGTCGTCAAATCTGAATTTACCCCGACTGAGCTACACCAGGGGTGGAAGGGGATTATTCATGGTGGTATTCTAACCGCTCTCCTTGATGAGGCGATGGCTTATGTTGCCTGCTTTGAAAATGTCGCTGGTGTCACCGCGGCTATGGAAATTAGATTCAGACGACCGGTTTCAGTTGGTCAGCTCATCATCATCACTGCCTGGGTAAGCCGAAAGGCACGAAGGTTCGCTGAGACTGAGGCTAGGTTAACCCTGAAGGACGGTAGCATAATAACTGAGGCTAAAGCGACGCAGTACCTCAGCTCAGAAACTACAATTTTTACTAACCGAGGAGGTAAACTCAGCGGCGATGCTCAATAAGAATAAGGCGGTAATCTGGGATATGGACGGGGTAATCGCCGACACGGCGCCCTACCACTTCAGAGCCTGGCAAGGAGTCTTTCGCCAGCGTGGGGTAAGCTTCACTGAGAACGATTTCAGACGCAATTTTGGGCAGAGGAATGATACTATCATCAGAAATACCCTGGGTAACGACCTCTTAGCGAGCGAAATAGATGCCATTGCCACTGAGAAGGAAGAAAGCTTCCGCCAGGGAGTAAAGTACCACGTGAAGTCGCTACCGGGGGCAATAGAACTACTAAAGTCACTTGGGGAACACGGCTTTTCTCAGGCATTGGGGTCATCAGCCCCGATAGAAAACATTTTGCTAGTTACCCAGGAATTAGGCATCGAGGGCTTTTTCCAAGTCATTGTCTCCGGTAGAGGGGTGAAAGAGGGTAAACCAAGCCCTCAAGGCTTTCTCTTAGCCGCCGAGAAACTGGGGGCTAAACCCCAGAATTGTGTTGTCATTGAGGACTCTATCGCCGGTGTTACTGCTGCCAAGAGGGGTGGTATGTGCTGCCTCGCGGTTACCAACACCAACCCCAGGGCAGAGCTCGCTGAAGCCGACCTGGTGGTTGACACCCTGGAGGAAGTAACCATCAATGATTTGGAGGGTCTTCTCAACCCTTCATAAATACCGATATACTATTAAAGGAGCTTGAAGGAAAAAAATGGAAAGGTCACTAGTACTCATTAAACCGGATGCCATGCAGAGAGGGCTGGCGAGCACTATTATTAGCCGGTTAGAGAAGGCAGGACTCAGGTTGGTGGCGATAAAGATGCTGCACCTGGATAAAGCCTTAGCCCAGCGCCACTATGCTATTCATAGCGAGAAACCCTTCTTCGAAGGTCTAGTAAATTATATTACCTCAGCCCCGATAATTGCTGCTGTCCTCGAGGGTGAGCAGGCAGTGGTGGCAGTTAGAAATATAATGGGCCCAACTGACCCGGCTAAAGCTGAGCCCGGGACTATCAGAGGTGATTTCGGCCTGGATATTGAGCATAACTGCATCCACGGTTCTGACTCAATACAAACTGCCACAGAGGAAACCAAACTTTTCTTCCGTGAGGAAGAAATCTTTGCCTAGCACATACGTAAATTGATACCAGACTACTGAATTCTGACTACCGGGACAGCCTGGCCCCACAACTGGTCCAGCTGGTAGTGTTCCCGCTCGAGAGGAGAAAAGATATTAACTATAACGTCGTTAAGGTCAATTAAGAGCCATCCTGAATCTACAGTACCTTCGTAGTGGTGTGGTGAGATACTCGCCTTCTTTAGCGCCAGACTGATTTCATCACGAATGGCTTCGATTTGCTTGCGGCTCTCACCACTGCACATCACAAAGTAATCAGTAAAGCTGCACACCCCCCGAGCATCCAGCAACACAATATCCGTAGCCTTCTTCTCACTGGCAGCTTCTACTACCCGGCGCGCTACCTCTATTGCTTCCAGAGATTATCTCCTTTATCAAGAGTTTTGCTTCAGGGAAGCTGACCCACCAGTTCTCTTAACCCCAGTCCCCTAGGGTTGACTCCAGCGGCCGCTGTTATGAGCTTAACCTGAGTGTTACTATTGAGATTGCCAGAAACACGATTACGAAGGTGATAGTAAGTCGAAACAATATCTTTTCCACACCGCGTCTAGTTCGATAAACGCCGCTTTGCTGACCGAAGATACCCCCCAGCCCACCACCTCTAACCTGAAACAGAATAATCACTATCAAGGCTATAGATAATATAATCTGAGCTACGTTAAGATTGATTTGCATCTATTCTCCCTCAAACTTTCGCTTTAGTAACTCGTTTACCAGGCTTGGGTTAGCACGCCCCTTGGTAGCCTTCATTACCTGTCCGACAAGAAACTTTAGAGACTGTGTTTTACCGGCCTTATAATCAGCTACTGCCTTACGATTATTACTTATTACCGCCACGACCTCAGCCTCAATTGTCTCGGTATCACTGATCTGGCTAAGACCCGTCTCGCTAATAATGCTAGCCGCATCCTTCCCGGTGCTAAACATCTCCTCAAGCACCGATTTGGCCGTGGCAATATTAACAACACTATGTGATGCCAGTATCAGCCCACCAAGCTTTTCTGGACTAACCTTT
>SDBT01007560.1_pt1 | contig 17862 bp, 16 predicted proteins | sample 2277101 | NCBI WGS metagenome assembly SDBT01 (sample SAMN10404973, study PRJNA504765) | marine sediment metagenome | isolation source: marine sediment core GS10_PC15, 103 cmbsf | place: Arctic Ocean: Southern Knipovich Ridge | collected 2010 | reverse complement strand
CGGGCGGCGGCGCAAGAAACATCGCATATATGAGTTTCATGAAACTGGCCAGCGTAAGCGCACTGCCGAACAGCGCACATCCCATCCAGAGGACCCAGCTGGGATGCCCCTGCTTTCCGAATGCCACCACACCTTCATAGACCATCCACTTGGAGTAAAAGCCGTTGAACGGGGGAACGCCCGAGATCGACAGCGCTGCAACAAGGCATGCAGCAAATGTGATCGGCATCGCACGGGCCAGGCCTCCGTGCTCACTAAGCTCCCGCGTTTGCGTACGGTAGATCACCGCTCCCACGCAGAGAAAAAGCAGCCCCTTGAACACGGCGTGGTTGATAAGGTGGAACAGCCCTCCCGCGACTCCAACGGCCACGCCGGTCCCAATGCCCAGGATGATGTAACCGACCTGGCTGACACTGTGATAGGCAAGCAGTCGCTTCGCGTCATGCTGAACCAGCGCCATCATCACCCCTATCACTATGGTCATCGATCCCAGACCGCACAGGATCACATCCCATGGGGGAACGCACCCCATCATTTGCCAGAGAACCCTTATCATCACATAGATACCTATCTTGATCATCACTCCCGAAAGCAGCGAAGAGATGGGAGACGGGGCAGCCGGATGAGCATCGGGCAGCCACGTGTGCAAGGGGACCACCCCAGCCTTCACGCCTGCGCCCACAAGGAAGAGCAACGGCACGATAGCGGTGAGACCGGCTAGCACTCCGGCCCCCTGACCGCTCATCTCTATCAGGGCAGGTATTCTTGTCGTCCCAACAGATGAATGGATGATGATAATACCGACCAGCATCAGCACGGCACCCATCTCACTCATAAGGAAGTACTTGACACCCGCCCGTATTGACAACTCTTTCTTGTCATGTATCACCAGGAAGAACGCGCAGACCGTCATCAGCTCCCAGAATACGAACATGGTGAGCAGGTCGTCCATGAGAACAGCAGCGTTCATCGATCCGATGAAGAAAAGGAACCACCCATAGTACCTTGCGAGCCCCGGAGGCTTCATGTATCCCATCGAATACAGCGCAGCCGCAAGGCCCAGCAGTGATACGAGCATCACAAGCGCAACAGAAAGCCAATCGCAGTATGCACCCACGCTCCATTCACCCGGCAGCTCCAACAGCTCCACATTGATAGGAATCCCGCTCCGGCGCAGGTCGTCAAACAAGACGAGGGAAAGGACTGCTACGGCAGCAACCGAGACAACTGCAAACCAGTCACGTGCCTTCCCGTGCACCTTCCCCAGCACGGCGCATACCGCCGCGGCTGCAAAAGGAATAACAAACAGGAGCATGACTACTGTTTCCATCCTCACCTTATCCTTATTTCCGGCATGGCGAGCGTTCGCAATCTCGACTGCATGCCCATCTCAGCCTCCAGCCGGGCCGTGGCTTCCTGCGAAGCCTTGATCAGCCCATGTCCATCCATCAGCCTGCTGCCTGTCCCCGCCTCAACGGCCGCCGTCCGCTCCGTGCAGCAGTAGCACGGGTCCACGGCAGCCAGCGTGATCGCGGCATCGGAGATGGTGCCTCCGATGACCGACCTGAAGTTCGTCGGCACGTTCATGAAGCTGGGCGCGCGCACCTTGTGGCGCACAGGCCGGTTCGTCCCATCCGAGCGCGTGTAATGGAAGACTTCTCCCCTCGGGGCCTCGTAGTGGCCGATGCCCTCGCCGGGCGGGATCTCCTTCGGGTTCGAATCGATCGGACCTTTCAGGGTCTCCAGCCTGTCAAGGCACTGCCTGATGATCTTGATGCTCTCATAGAGCTCCAGTATCCTCACCACCGCCTTCGCAAAGACGTCGCCCTCTTCCATCGTGATGACGTCCCAGTCCACCATCCCGTAGGCCGCGTGCGGGTGGTCCCGCCTGGCGTCTATGGCAACCCCCGAGGCCCGGGCCGTTGGGCCGAGAGCCCCGTAGTCCAGTATGTCCTGCCTGGACAGGATCCCCACCCCCCTGGTACGCGCCTGCAGGACGTTGTCGTCCAGCACAGTCGCCTTGAAGAGGTCGAGCGGCCGCACCAGGCCGTCCAGTATCTTCACCGCCTCCGGGATGTCCTCGCCCTTGATATCGCGGCGGACACCGCCCGGCTTCATCATGGCGTAGTGATTGCGGTTACCGGTCATCATCTCCAACAGGTCCAGCACCGGCTCCCGCACCTTCCACGCCCACATCCAGACGGTGTTGTATCCCAGGAAGTGCCCTGCCAGCCCCACCCACAGCAGGTGGGAGTGCACTCGCTCCAGCTCCCCGATCAGCGACCGTATGTAGAGGGCGCGCTCCGGCACCTCTATCCTGCCGGCGTCCTCGATAGCCTGGACGCAGGCGATCGGGTGGGAAGTAGAGCAGATGCCGCATATCCTCTCCACAAGGAAGATGACCTGGTCAAAGCTCTTGGCCTCCGCCAGCTTCTCGATACCCCGGTGGTTATACCCCAGCTCGATGTCCAGGCCGACGACCTTCTCCCCCTCGACGTGCAGGCGGAAGAACTCCGGCTCCTCCTGCAGCGGGTGATAGGGACCGATAGGGATTATAGTCCTCTTCGCCATCTCGCTCAGCTTCTCCTCAGTGGGTAGTTGCCTTCCGGCCAGTCATCGGCCAGCAGCAGGTGTTTCAGGTCGGGGTGATTCGCAAACTGGATCCCCAGGAGCTCCCACATCTCGCGCTCTATCCACTCCGCCCCGGCGATGACGGAGGCGATCGACTCTATCTCCGGTTTCTCGCGGTCCAGGCGCACCCGCACGTTTACCACTGTCCCCTCACTATCAAAGGCAAAGTGGTACAGGATCTCCATCTCCGTGCCGTTGTCCACCCCGGAAGCTATCATGAACCGCGCACCCAGCTCGCTGAAGAGGATTTTCGCCGCCTCCACGATATCGTCCTTCGCTATCTCCACGTAGAAGCGCACCGGCGACCACTCCTGCCAGTGGACCACGCGGCCGCCCAGCCGCTCCCTCAGTTTCTCGACTCCGCTCTTCCCGGACACTGAGTCCTTCCCTTCTTTACCCGCCGCACACCGACTCCAGGGGCGAGGATCACCCGCCCCGGAGTTTCGTCACCAGCTTCGCCACTGCGGATATCATCGCCTCCGGCTTCGGGGGACAGCCCGGGACGTATGCATCGATGTGGAACATCTCATCACACGGCTTCACAAAGTTGTAGCTGTCACGGAACATGGTCCCACTGCAAGGGCACGCCCCTATCGCTATCACCACACAGGGCTTCGGGGCTTGCTCTATCACCTTCTTCACCCTCGGCAGGCTCTTACGGTTGACTATCCCCGTAAGAAGAAGCGCATCGGCATGGCGCACGCTTCCCACCAGCTGTATGCCGAACCGCTCGAGGTCGTAGCGCGGTGTGAGCATGTCCAGGATCTCGATATCGCAGTTATTACACGCGCTCGCGCCCAGGTGAAAGACCCAGATGGATTTCGTAAATGCTTTCAGTTTCAGGCTCACGCTCATCTCACCATCTTCCACCGGTTTGCACACCCCTGCGGGGCCCGCTGCTTCTTTCCCCTAGAGGCCCAGCAGGGCCAGGACCACCGCCAGCACGGCCACGGCAAGCACCTTCGTCCAGAAGAACCGCACGGCCTGGTCTATCCGCACCCGGGGCGAGGTATTCCGCAAAAGTACCACTACCACGAGCAGGCCGACGTACTTCAGTATCCCGGTCACGATGCCCCACCCGCCCCCGATGCCCCCGCAGAAGAGCACCACCAGGAACATAGGGACGACCACCAGCATCATCCACCGCGTCAGCTTGTGGATCCCCAGCGCGACCCCCGAATACTCTATCAGGGCCCCGCCCATTATCTCGGTCTCCGCCTCGGGCGCATCGAACGGCACCAGCGCCAGCTTCGCCTGCATGCAGAGGACCGCCACAAGGAAAGCCAGCAAGCCCGAGAAGTGGAAGATGAAAGGCCGGCCTGCCTGCGCCGCCAACAGCTCCCCGAGCACCATCGTCATCTCTCCCCTCGCCGCCCCCGCCTTGATGACCGGCACCAGGACAGCCAGCACGAACGGGAGCTCGTAGGCAAGCACCAGTTTCATCTCCCGGCTGGACCCAACCGATGCGAGCGGGTTCGCGGAAGCGAACCCCCCGATGATGACCGCCAGCGAAGGGATCGTCATCATGTAGATGACCACGATGAGGTCGCCGACGAAGGCGCTGCCGTGGTCAAGCATCGCCACTCCCAGCATCGTGCCGACGACGGTTATACCGGTAAGGCCGGCCACCGGAGCCAGCAGGAACACCGCCCTGTTACTTCCCTCCGGGATGATGGTCTCCTTGCCCATGAGCTTCACGAAGTCATACACCGGCTGCAGGATGGGCGGCCCCTGGCGCCACTGCACCCGCGCCGTCACCTTGCGGTCGATCCAGCTGGCCAGCATGCCCGCCACCGCAGTGAAGACGAAACCCGGGAATAGTATGTACTGGAAAAGCCAGTGGTTCATCTCTTCTCCGACGCCTCTTTCTCATCGCGGACCCAGGGCTTGCACCGCACCACCAGGTGCTCCCCTACCGCATGCATGTCCTTCTCAGCATCCTCACTCACCTCTTTATACTGAACTCCCCCGCCTGAGGTCTCCGCGCAGGCCGGCCGCCCGCTGGAGAGCCGGTCCAGGCAGTAGTCGCAGCGGCTCGCCGCGAACGGCACCAACTCCGGCAGGATGGTCCCAAACGGGCAGGCATGGGAACAGGACTTGCACGAGACGCACCTCATGTTGTAACGCTTCAGGACGCCGTCTGGCTGCTTCTCCAGCGCCTCCTCCGGGCACGACTTCACACAGTCCGCCTCCTCGCACTGCCTGCAGACCAGCGCGAACGTCGCCAGCTCCCTCAGCGCAGCCACCCCGTTGTTGCCCGAGTCCAGGTGCCACGTGTAGCTGCAGCGGGTCCCCGCTTCCTTCGCCTCGTCCCACCCCAGCAGGTCTATGAGGAGTTTCTTCGCCATCATTACTCCAACATTGCTCTGTGCTTACCTGACCCGGAGCAATCCTACCTCACGATGTGGAGTTTGCTCCACACACACAACGCATCGCATCCTGTTATTGCAGCATCTGTTGTATCGGCGTTGCGCCGCAGTTCCGCCCGAGGCGGAACTGCACTCCTAAAGCAATCCTGGTGCACCAGGATTGCTCTAGTCCCAAGCACCCGCCATGTCCTTAACCTTATCATAGGTGAACACCGGCCCGTCCTTGCACACGTAGTAACAGCCGAGCATGCAGTGACCGCACTTCCCGACACCGCAGCTCATGTTCTTCTCCATCGAGACGTATATCTGCTCCGGCTTGTAGCCGAGTTCCAGCAGCTTGAACGTCGCGAACTTCATCATGATCGGCGGCCCGCAGACTATTGCAGCGCTGTTCTTGATATCCACGTCCAGCCCGTCGAGCGTGGTAGTCACAAGGCCTACGTTTCCCTTCCACCCATCGGCGGCCCTGTCAACCGTAAGGCGGACACTGACCTTCGGGTGGATCTTCGGCCACTCCTTCATGACCAGGTCCTTGTAGACGATGTCGTCAGGGGTCCTTGCCCCGTAGCAGAAGACTATTCGCTTGTAGGGATCGATGTTCTCCACCAGGCTGAGGAAGAGCGACCTCAGCGGGGCCATGCCTACACCACCCCCTACGATGAGCACTTCCTTGCCCGCGTACTCCTCCAGCGGGTAGCCCTTCCCGAACGGGCCCCGCACCCCTACGATACCCTTCGGACTCATCTCGTGAAGTGCCCCGGTCACGCGCCCGACGTTCATCACGGTGAAGTCCAGCATCTCGGCCACCCGCGGTGAAGAGGAAGGCGTGAACGGCGCTTCCCCCAGCCCCGGCACCGTGACTTCCATGAACTGCCCCGTCTTAAACGCCATCGGCTGCCGCGGCGCGAGCCGCAGCGTCTTTATGGTGGGAGTCTCCGCCACCACCTCGCGGATCTCCGCTTCGACAGGAACATACGGGTTTTCCATCTACCCGACCCTCTTCGATGAGCCCGCGGCCGCGCCGGCCGCCACCCGCTTCAGCACGTTGCGCATATCTATCTTCCCCATGCACAGCTCGATGCAGCGCCCGCACCCGGAGCACTTCGTCATCCCATGGCTTTCCACGAAAAGATCGAACTTATGGGCATAGCGGTGCTGCAGCCGCTCGGCCCTCCGGGCACGCGGGTTTGCCCCGCCGGCTACAACGGCGAAGCCTGAGTACTGGCAGCTGTCCCAGTTGCGCACCCGCTCAAAGCCGCCACCGGCCCTCTGGTCGTAGAGGAGAAAGCAGTAGCAGCACGGGCACACCTGGGTGCAAGCCGCGCACTCCACGCATGCCGCCGCCTCTTCATCCCACACATCGGAATCGGACTGTGCTCTTATCACCTCGCGATAGGATGTCGAGACCTTGTAGTCCTCGTTCAGCCGGTCAACCTCCCCGGCGGTCTGTGTCCGGTTACCGTCCCGTTCAGCCACCTGCGTATCCGTTACTCCCGCCGGCGCCCCCGGAATCATCTCCATGAGCATCTGCCCCCCCGCGGTAGCAGACTCGGCCACGTACCCGCCCTCCACGGCAGAGAGGTTGATATCAAAGCCCTTTTCAGGATAGGGGTCCAGGTCCACGAGCCGGCAGAAACAGGTCTCCAGGGGACCGGAGCAGTCGCTCGAGATGACCAGCGTCGATTCCCTCAGCGCGCCGTAGAACGGGTCCTCGAACTCGCCCTGGCGGAAAAGCAGGTCCAGCGCCTCGAGTGCTCGCAGGTCGCAGCTGCGCGCGCCGACGATCACCCTCTTCTGCTCCTGCGGGTCGGCTTCCCTCCGGTCAGGGCAGAGGTACGTCCCGACCAGGCCTCGCAGGGGGAAGAAAAAGCTCTTTATGGGCTCCCGCGCCCTGACCCCGTCCAGCACCGGGGGCTCACCCGCACCGGGGTCGAAACGGCAAAACGAGAGGCCCGCCTCGTCCTTCCGCGGGACGTACACGGGCCCGTAATCCGAATCGATCCTCGCAAGCCAGGGACCAAGGTCAGCCTGGGATATGAAGCAGCGTTTCAAGGCCGTCAGCATCCTTCGCCGATTCCAGGGCACTCGTGCCCGGAGCCAGCCCTCTGCCAGAAGTGGAGCCAACCCCCTCCGGCATCGCATACCGCCTGTTACTGTTTGCTCAAACTTAGTGCGCTATTTCACAAAGTGTAGCCCTATCATCCACATTTCAGTGACCTTTGTCAAACAAAAAAAGGCGGGGGGACCAGTACTGTCCCGTTAAGCATTTTTCAGTTTACTACAAGTAACGTAGTTGCAAGGGGTTGCATAAGCAAATGACCTTTTTCGATTTGAACTTCGGTGTACACTTTGGCCATCCTGTGACACTGCAAAGGCGAGTGGCCGATGCACAGTGGACGGATTGTGTTCTCACAACTGATGGACTTCTTCCCGAAGCACGAGTTCGACAAGTGCGTGCAACAATACGCGGGCAACTACCGGGTGCGAAGCTTCTCATGTTTCGATCAACTCCTGTCGATGAGCTTTGCACAGTTGACCTACCGCGAGAGCCTGCGCGATATCGAAACGTGCCTCCGTGCCTTGCGGTCCAAACTCTACCACGCTGGTATACGAGGAACGCCCTATCGAAATACCCTGGCCGACGCCAACGAGAACAGGGATTGGCGCATCTATGCCGAGTTCATCCAGATCCTGATCGGCAAGGCCAGGAGACTCTATGCAAACGAGAGTTTCGGCGTCCAGCTCGAACATACGACCTACGTGTTCGATTCTGCCACGATCGATCTGTGCCTGTCGCTTTTCCCCTGGGCGCGGTTCATGAAGACCAAGGCAGCCGTGAAGCTTCACACCCTGATCGATCTGCGCGGTGCAATTCCCTGCTTTATCTCAATTAACGACGGGACAACCTACGATACCACCATCATGGACGAGCTGGTCCTGGAGCCCGGAGCCTTCTACATCATGGACCGGGGCTACATCGATTACCGCCGTTTGTACAGGTTCCACCAGAGCCTGGCTTTCTTCGTGGTGCGCGCCAAAAAGAATCTCGATTACTGCGTACGCTCCCGCCATCCGGTCGAGAAGTCCACAGGCTTGCGTGCCAACCAGACCATTATGTTGAAGGGAATCAAAACTGCACAATATTATCCAGCCCCACTGCGACGGATCAGTTTCTTCGACACCGACACACAGAAGCGATTCGTCTTTCTCACGAACAATTTCACTCTGCCTTCCCTGACAATCGCTTCTCTCTACAAACGCCGCTGGCAGGTGGAACTGTTCTTCAAGTGGATCAAACAGTACCTCCACATCAAGGCTTTCTACGGCACTTCAGAGAACGCCGTGAAGACACAGATTTGGATTGCCATCAGCGTTTACGTCCTCGTTGCCATCTTGAAGAAGCAACTTGGTATCGAGTGCAGCCTCGGCGAAATCTTACAAATCCTCAACATTACCCTTTTCGAGAAAACTGATATGATAGAAGTACTTACAGAAACTGTGCTCGAAACAGAAAACAGCGCTTCTTCTAATCAGTTGATACTGTTAGACTTTTAACGGGACAGTACTCCGGGGGACATATTTTCTACGCGACGTGCGACAGACTGCACCGGAGTCTCAAGGGCACTGCAGGAAATACCGCATGCTGCCGAAGCACCGGCTCCCTCCCTCCAGGCGCCCACCTGTCCTCGAAGCAGCCCGGCATGAAGCCTGTGACGGGTCCACCCTAGCAGGCCCTCTCCACCACGTACCCGGCGATCCGCTCCAGGGAGTCGCGACATGCCGATTCGGGAAGGCCCTTTATCTCCTGCCTGCAGGTCCGTGCGTACCCGCGCGCTTTCTCGAGGCTGTACTCTATCCCTCCGTGCCGTGTGATGAACTCCATCACCCGGCCCGGCACATCACCCTCTTCCGAACGGAAGGCCTGCGCGACCCCGTCCCGCTCATCCTCGCTCGCCACGCTCAGTGCGCGGATGAGAGGCAGCGTCACTGTGCCCTCCGCGATGTCCCTTCTCACGGTCTTGCGGACCGTTTCCTCGCGGCCTACCAGGTCCAGGACATCATCAGATATCTGGAACGCCATCCCCAGGCTCCGTCCGTACCTCGCAAGCGCATCAATCTCGCCGTTGGAGTGCTGCCCGAGCATCCCTCCCACCCGGCACGAGCACGAGATGAGCGACGCGGTCTTCCCGGCGATGACCGCAAGGTAGTCTCTCTCGCTCAGGTTCACATCTCTCCGGCAGAGGGTCTGGCGCATCTCCCCGTCTGTCATATCGGATGTTGCGGCGGTGATCAGCCGTATCATCTCGAGGTCGCCGTCCTCGGCCAGTATGCTGACCATCCTCGAATAGAGGTAGTCGCCCACCAGCACGCTCACCTTGTTTCCCCAGCGGGAGTTGACGGTAGCGGTGCCTCTGCGCATGCCCGCACCGTCCACCACATCGTCGTGTATGAGGCTGGCCGTGTGCACCAGCTCGACTGCCACCGCCAGCTTGACTGCACGCTCCCCGCTGTACCCGCAGGCCTTCGCGCCTATCAGGAGAAGCGCGGGACGCAGGCGCTTGCCGCCCGCGTTGACCAGCCTGGAGACCACCTGCGATACCACCATGTTATCGGACTTCGAAAGCTCCAGGAGACAGTCCTCGACTGCGTCCATCTCCTTGCGGACCGGCCTGTACATCTCTTCCATTATCATCTCATCATCCCGGCCGCAAGGTAACCGCCTGCCAGCAACAGCCCCGTCACCAGGTGCGCCGCCACCGTTGCGGCCATCGCCGGCTCCATCTTCTTCCCGCTACCCGACATGTGGGCACCCCGCGCTACCTGGCCCGCCTTCCACGCAAGCGGCACCGCGAGAACTGCCGCGCAGCACTGCCAGGGTATCATCTTCAAGGCACACGCGAGTATTATCACACAGTAGGCCATAGCGCACAACAGGTAGAATCCCTTGAGGGCTTTCTCTGGACCCATCCTCACCACCAGCGTGGCCTTGCCCGCCGCCCTGTCGGCACGCAGATCCGCGAACTGGTTGACCCATAAGATGGCCATTATCAGAAGCCCTACGGGGATGGACACGAGAAGCGCCCTGATATCGAACGAGCGCGCCTGCACGTAATAGGCGCCGAGGACGACGAGTGGTCCGCAGTCAATGCCCGTGATCACCTCTCCCCATCCCCTGTAGCCGATGCGTACAGGCGAGGCCGTGTAGAAATAACCGCTCGCGATCCCGGCGATCCCTATCAGGAGCAGACCCGGGCCCCGCTTGTACGCAAGGTAAAGCCCGATGAGCGCGGCAAGGACGAAGAATATGACTGCAGCCCGGATCACCGCTTCCGGCGACAGCAGCCCCTGCTGGATCACCCGGCTACCCCCGCTGAAACGCGTGTACTCCCTGTTCAACTCGTCCGCCCCGCTCCTGTGGTCATAATAGTCATTCGTCAGGTTCGTACCCGCATTTATGAAGACGGCCCCGAACAGGGCCGCAAGGAGATAACCGCCGTGGAACTGTCCGGTATAGTACCAGGCCGCCACCGTACCGACGAGCACCGGCACTATGACCGCCTGGAAGAACGGCGCCCGCACCGCCCGCATCCAGAGACCGATCCTCATGCTCCCTGCCTCCTTCCGCGGCGGCCCGAGATAGAGAAGGGCCACCTGCATGGCTCGATCGCACCCGCAGGCGGCCCTCCGCGTTCTCCCCGCACACCCGCTATTCCGGCAGGCTCTGCATCTCCTCAAAGCTGAAGACCGGCCCGTCCTTGCAGACGTACTTGCTGCCTATGTTGCAGCGGCCGCACTTGCCCACCCCGCAGCTCATTCGCCGCTCCAGCGATGTCATGATGTTGTCCGGGGTGAAGCCCAGTTCCACCAGCGGTATCGTGGTAAACTTTAGCATGACTGGCGGCCCGCACACAAGGACAATGGCGTTTTCCGGGCTGGGGCCCACTTCTTTCAGGACGGACGGCACGAACCCCTCGCGGCCATTCCAGCCCTCATCACCCTTGTCCACCGTGACATGCATGTCTATATCGCCCCTGCCCTCCCATGCCTTGAGCTCGTCCTTGTATATCAGCTCCCCCGGCGACCTCGCACCGTAGACCACTGTGATATCCTTGAACCGGGATCTGTTGTCTTCGTGGAGCATGTAGCGGATCGTCGAACGCAGCGTCGTGAAGGCAAACCCTCCCGCCACTATGACGACGTTCTTCCCTTCCATCCTCTCCAGGGGATAGGCGTTCCCGCAAGGCCCCCTGACACCCATGGTATCTCCCTCTTCCATGTCGTGGAGCGCCGTGGTCAGCACGCCCGTCGGATAGCGCTTGACGGTAAAGTGCAGATACCCTTCGTCCAGCGGGGACGACGCGATGCCGATGGGGCTCTCCCCGACTCCCAGGACCGAGAGCATCGCGAACTGGCCGCAGTCGAAGCTGAACCGACCGGCGTCCTCCGGCTTCCTGAACACCAGCTCGAAGGTCTTGATATCCTTTGCCTCGTTCTCGATGAAGATCTTCCTGATGGTGACAGGCAGTGGGATATATGGATTTCCGTTGCCCGAGCTCATGATCCTGCCTCGCTCGCCCGCGTGAGTATCTCCCTCAGGTCGAGGTTGACCGGGCAGTGCTCGACGCACCTCCCGCAGCCCACGCAAGCCTGGCGGGAGAAGTTCTCCACGAAGTACTGGAACTTGTGCATGACCCGCTGCCGCATCCTCTCCCTCCCGGACGACCTGGGGTTGTGCCCGGAGGCCTCGAGCGTGAAGGCGGGGTACTGGCAGGAATCCCAGCACCTGATGCGCTCCCCGCAAGAACCCCCGCTGTCATAGATGGTGAAGCAGTGGCAGGTCGGGCACATGTAGGTGCACACCCCGCAGCCCAGGCAGGTCTCGTGCACCTGGTCCCAGAAAGGACTGTCGAACATCCCCTCCAGTTTCTCGCTCAGCCCCGCGGTATCGACCCCGCCCGCCCGCGCTGAAGCCAGGGATGCCGACTCCTGCGCAGCACTTGTCTCCTCCCCTGTCGCCGCCCGGAAGTGCTTTGCACGAGCCCTCATCAACTCCGCCCCGGCCTCCGACACCGACCTGAAGAGTAACGCGTCACCGAGGTCTGATACCAGTATATCGGAGCCCTCCTCATCGCCCGGCCCCCCTCCGACCGAAGCACAGAAGCAGGTCGGCTCCGGGTCCCTGCATGCGAGGCTTGCGACGAGGATGTTCTTCCGCCGTGCCTGGTAGTAGGGGTCTTCTCTGTCGCTGCCGAACACGCTGTCAAGCGCCACCAGGGCCCTCGCATCGCACGGCCTGGTGGCGAAAGCAAGTACCTTCTCTCCTGCAAGCAGCGCATCCGACGGGCAGCCGTCGGCATATGAGCATATCAGCTCGTCCTGCGGGAAGAGGAGCTTCTTCAGCGAGAGGGCCGGGAGCCGCGGGCAGTCCAGTTCCGCCGTTCCACCGGGCGCGAGCTCTTCCAGTGCCATGCCGCGGTCCGTCCTGACCGGGGCATAGACCTTGAAGTCCTTCCCGAGGGAGTCCATGAACTCCCCGAGCGCCTTTTTCTCTATTACTCCCGCCTGCATGTCCATGCTTCCCTCACGGTTCAGTGATGAACTCCTCGCTGTCGCCTTCCCGGAACTCGCACAGAGGAGCCGCGCCATCCCCCGGGAGGCCGGGCGTGAAATCGAACAACTCCTTCACGTCCCTGGACAGCTTCTGCGTGAAAGTACGTATGTCCACTCCCATCGGACATGCACGCACGCACGCATCGCAGCCCACGCACCTGCCTGCCTGGTGGAATATCCTGCCCATGTGATAGATCATGACGTCAGACATCTCGCAGCCGGGTTCCACCCACTGCGGCTTGGTCTGATCGGCAAAGCACACCTTGCAATAGCAGTTGGGACAGGCCTGCCTGCAGGCGTTGCATCTTATGCATCTCGACAGTTCCCGGGTGAAATACTCCCATCTCTCCGCGGACGGCATTGCCTCGAAGTCCTTCGCGGCAGCTGTATCTTCGGCCGCGGGCCTCGCCTCCCCTTCTATTGTTACATCCGCCTCCCCGGGAGCTGGGTACGCGCACTCGCGGCATCCGTCTTCCAGCAACTCCTCCCTGGCCACATCCTTCCGGCTGCCCCCCTTGCCCTCCAGGACCACGCGCCCGCCTTCGCTCTCGCTGCATTCGATCACGCGTGCCCCGTCAAGAGCGGCCTCCGCCTTCCCGGGGTCGAACACCCCCGGGCACGGGAGCCCCACTATTACTATGTTCTCCCGTGGGACCTGCTTCTCCTTCACCAGGCCCAACACCGACCTCGCGTCGCACCCCTTCGCCATGATGCCCGCCTTCGGCAGCGGGGGCGGGGCTCCCCTGGCCCCTGCAGGGTGAGAGAAGAGCCGAGGCAGGTACACCGACAGGTTGTTGGAGCAGCATGAATCCCAGACAAGTCTGTCAACCTCGCCTGCCTCGCGGATGATGCACGGACGGCTGCGGACAGGCAACGACCCCCGCTCGTAGCCGACAAAGACGTCCACCCGGCCCGAGTCGAAGAGATCCCGGACCGCCGCCCTCAGCCTGTGCTCCTGCTCATTCATGGACAAGCGCCATGCTCCTCTTTACCAGCTTCTTCCCCGTTTCCAGCCCTTTCACGTCGCTTACGACCTTCGATATTAGATCGGCGAAACGGCTTCCCTCCGATGCCGACACCCACGAGAACTGGACCCGCTCGGGTTCAATACCCACGTATGTGAGAAAGCGCCTGAGTAGGGCAAACCGGCGCCGCGCCACCAGGTTGCCGCTTATGTAGTGGCAGTCGCCCGGGTGGCACCCCGACACCAGCACACCGTCCGCCCCGGCCTGCAGTGCTTTCACTATGTAGAGCGGGTTTATCCTCCCCGAACAGGGGACGCGTATGACGCGCACGTTCGGCGGATACTGGAACCTGCTGACCCCGGCGAGGTCCGCACCCGCGTAGGAGCACCAGTTGCAGAGGAAAGCGACTATCTTCGGCTCCCGCACGCCCGTTTGTCCTTTCGTCTCTGCCATCACCCTGTACCTCTCCCCCGTCCCTCATCCGCCCGCCCCGTCGGGCCCTACAATGCCGCCAGGGCCTCCAGTATCTGCTCATCCCTGAAACCCCGGAGGTCGATAGCAGAAGCCCGGCAGGCCGCGGAACACGCGCCGCAGCCCTTGCACAGCGCCTCGTTTACCACCGCCGTCCGCTTCACCGGGTCGATCTCTATCGCGCTGTAAGCGCACACTTCCGCGCACGCACCGCAGCCGCTGCACCGGTCCTCCCGGACCGCTGAGACCTTACCCTCGGCTTCTATGCTGTCTCTGCTCAGCACCGTGGCCGCCCTCCCGGCAGCCGCCCTCGCCTGTGCGACAGTCTCCCCTATATCCTTTGGGTAGTGCGCAAGGCCGCACACGAAGACACCGTCCGTGGCAAAGTCCACGGGCCTGAGCTTCACATGCGCCTCCAGGAAGAAGCCATCCGCATCCAGCGGCACCTTCAGATGCTGCGAAAGCGTCCGGTTCTCCGGGTTGGCGACTATCCCTGTGCTCAGGACCACCAGGTCCGGCTTCAGAACGAGAGTCTTGCCCAGTATGTCGTCCCTCACCATCACCACCAGGCCGTTGCCTTCCGAGCCGATGACCGGCTTCTCGTCGGAGTCGTACCGTACGAAGTTGATGCCCTTCTCACGGGCGGCGCGGTAGAACTGCTCCCTGAGCCCGTAGGTGCGGATATCCCTGAAGAGGATGAAGACCGACGAGGCCGGATTCATGTCTTTGAACTTGATGGCGTTCTTTATAGCCGTCGAACAGCAGACACGGCTGCAGTAGCCCCTTTCTTCATCCCTCGACCCCACGCACTGCACCATGACCACCGTCTCCGGCGCCGGCTCGAGCCCGCCGCCCTCGCCTCCGAGCATCTCTTCGAATTGCCGCTGCGAGACGACCGCCTCGTGGCTGCCGTAGAGGTACTCCTGCGGCACGAACTCATCCGCACCGGTCGCGATTATGACCGCCCCGTGCTCGATCTCGGTCTCCGCGTCCTCCAGGGTGGTGGTGAAATGCCCTATGTACCCGCTTATCGACTTTATCCTTGCGTCGAGGTGCGTCTCGATCCGCGGGTCCGCGGAGACCGCATCGATCAGCCCATTCAGCCCGGGCCGGGTGTCCTCGCCCTGGAGCGTGCTTCTCACGTGCCGCAGGTTCCCGCCCAGCTCCGCTTCCTTCTCCAGCAGGTGCACCTGGAAGCCCTGCCCCGCCAGGTCCAGCGCGGCCGTCATCCCCGCGAGCCCCCCCCCGATCACCAGTGCATCCTTGTTGACATCGAGAGTCTTCTTGTAAAGCGGCTCGGCGAGGGCCACCTTCGTCACGGCGCTCCGGGCGAGGTCCATCGCCTTTTCCGTGGCCCTCTCCGGCTCCTTCTGGTGGACCCACGAGCACTGCTCGCGGATGTTGGCGAACTCGAAGAGGTACGGGTTAACGCCTGAAGTCCTCAGCGTCTTCTGGAAAAGCGGCTCGTGCGTGCGGGGCGTGCACGCGCACACCACCATCCGGTTCAGGCCCTTTTCCTCTATTGCCGCCCTGATGGTCTTCTGGGAGTCCTGTGCGCAGGCAAAGAGAAGCTCCTGCGCATGCTTCACCCTCGGCAACCCGCCGGCGTATTCCACCACCGCGGGCACATCGACAGTGGCGGCGATGTTGATGCCGCACCGGCAGACGAACACCCCCACCCTCGGCGGCTCCCCGCGGGTGTCCCTCTCGGCCTGGTATTCTACTGTCATCTCCTTGCGCGGGAGCTCACCGAGCATCGCCGCTGCCGCGGAAGCCGCCCCGCTTGCCTCCATCACCGATTCGGGGATGTCCTTCGGTCCTGAGATGCTCCCGCATGCGAACACTCCGCGGCGGCTGGTCGATACGGGCATGAAGGGGCTCACCTTGAGAAAGCCCCGCTTATCCAGGCTGGCGCCGAGGCGCCGGGCGGTCTCCATGGCCGGCTCCGACGGCTCCAGCCCCACGGAGAGGACGAGCAGGTCAAACTGTTCCTTCTGGAGCGCCCCCTCCCCTGTGACGTAGCTGACCTCCAGGTCCCCCTTTCCCGGGTCGGACTCGACCGAAGACACCCGCCCGCAGACGAAACGGGTCCTGTGCTCCTCCTTCGCCCTGTCGACGAACCGGTCGAAGCCCTTCCCGTACGCCCTGATGTCCATGTAGAAGATGGTCGTCTCGGCCTCCGGGAGATGCTCACGGGTGATGATGGCATCCTTTGCCGCCTGCATGCAGCATATCGCCGAGCAATGCTCGTTTCCGGCCTGGACGTCGCGCGACCCGACGCACTGCAGGATGGCGATCCTGCGGGGCTCGACACCGTCGGAAGGCCTGGTCACGTGGCCTCCGGTCGGGCCGGACGCACTCAGCATCCGCTCGAACTCGATGCTGGTGACCACGTTGGGAAACAGCTTGTACCCGTACTCGTCCTTCAGCCGCGCGTCGAACTCCCTGGAGCCGCACGCGAGGATGACCGAGCCGACGTCAAGAGTGAGAGTCTCCTCCTTCTGCTCGAAATCGATCGCATTCACCTGGCAGAACTTCTCGCAGACCCGGCACTTCCCCGTCCGGAAATAGCGGCAGGAATCCCTATCCAGGACCGGGAGCGCGGGGACCGCCTGCGGGAAGGGTATGCGTATGCACTTGGTCGTGCTCAGGCCCTTGTTGTACGGGTCGGGCACTTTGGTCGGGCACTTGGACATGCATATGCCGCACCCGGTGCACCTGTCCTCGTCAACGTAGCGCGGCCTCTTGAGCACCGTAGCCGTGAAGTGCGGCGCCTCTCCCTCGAGGCCCAGCACGTCCGCGTTACTGACAATGGTTATGTAGGGGTGGCTCCCGACATCCACCAGTTTGGGAGAGAGGATGCACATCGCGCAGTCGTTCGTCGGGAAAGTCTTGTCGAGCTGGGCCATCCTTCCGCCGACGGACGGCCCCCTTTCCACCAGGTACGTCTCCACGCCCATGTCTCCGAGGTCCAGCGCGGCCTGGATACCGGCCACCCCGCCCCCGATGACCATCGCCTTCTTGTGAGTGTTACCGTTCACCCGGAAGCCCCGTCCAGTTTCGCCTTTATCTCTTCGACTACCTGCTTTCTTCCCTCTGCAGTACCCTTGATCATGTCGCGCCGTATCATCTGCGCCAGCCTGTCCACCTCCTCGCTCGAGGCAAACATATCGGCGGGTGCGTGACCGTGCTTGATAGCCAGGTGCCTGAGGGCCCTCATCACGTCCGTGAAGTTGACCTGCTGGGGGCAGCGCGCATAACAGCGGTAGCACATGACGCACAACCAGATCACGGGCGACTTCAGCACATCGTCCCGCATCCCCATCAGGACCTGCCTGATTATCTTTCTGCAGTTATACTCCTCGTCGATGCCCGTCACGGGGCATCCCGCGGCACAGGTCCCGCACGCAAAACACTTCCTTATGTTCTCACCGCCCGGGAGAGAAGCGACCTCATCCGTGAACCCGGGGTCCAGTTCGTCAACGACTATGCAGTCGTCCTTCCCCTCATCAGCCATGTCTCTCACTCCTGTACGCTCCCCGCCCCGCGGCGAGCCGCCGCGCCACTGCGGCTACTCCCCGGAACCGGTTTCATCGTGAAGTTCGTGCTCCTTGAACATTGAGACCGGGGGTTCCTCCCCGCCGTCCCTGCCGGGCACGTAATCGAACATGTCCTGCAACTTCCCGCCTATAAGCGAGAACAGCTGTGCCACCGGGAGCCGGTTCGGACAGGCGCTCTCGCACATCCCGCAGCCCACGCAGGAAGTGCCCATGTGGCTGAGCCGCGTCAGGTGGAACATCAGCGTGTCGGCCGGG
>SDBT01007559.1_pt1 | contig 17863 bp, 17 predicted proteins | sample 2277101 | NCBI WGS metagenome assembly SDBT01 (sample SAMN10404973, study PRJNA504765) | marine sediment metagenome | isolation source: marine sediment core GS10_PC15, 103 cmbsf | place: Arctic Ocean: Southern Knipovich Ridge | collected 2010 | reverse complement strand
TGCTTGTGACTGTGTTAGGGGTAATTTGATGTATGGCCCTAAACAGCATTACGACTGCAATAAGGGGGCTAATAGATTCATAGTACGTAAAATGGCTATTAAGGGGGAAACTAACAATTGCGTATGGGAATACAAGGAATATAGATAATAGCAAATACTGGATATACATGGTCATCATATGCGTTTGTACAGAAATCAGCGGGGGATTGGACAGGTGACGCTCTAGCAGACGCGGGCACAGAAGAAGGCGACTCTACCTCTATTGATGGTAAGGCCGCTGCTATCATTTCTATTACTGCTGTAGAGGATAACACCGGAGTTATAGACGGTGTTGTTACAGTTAGGATACTTGGCGACATAGATGGCACTAACTTTGAAGAAGCCTTAGTTGGCACACCCTATGCACAAACATTTACCCCTGTCCAGAGCGATACAGTACGAGTACTCATACCTGTAGACCCACGTGTTTATAAGAATTTCAAAGTCTCAATCGAAAATCAATCAGGCCAAGAGCTTGCTATGTCAGTAAGACTTGCAACCGCAGATATTCCAGTAGCTAGTTAAGGGTGAGTAATGGCCAATTATTATGTTGATTCTAGCGTGGGTGCGAGTGGGGACGGGACTATTGGTTCTCCATGGAAAGCCTTCTCCAATATCGTTTGGGGCTCTGTAGGTGCAGGGGATTCCTTACTCTTACAGAGAGGTGAGTCATGGAGAGAGCAACTAACGGTACTGGATTCTGGGACTAACGGAAACCCCATTACTATTGGTGCTTATGGCTCAGGAAATTATCCTATAATAACTGCAAGGGATGAAATATCGGGTTGGGATACAGGAGGTAATTGGACACAAGTTGGTGCTACAGATGTGTGGTATATAGGGAGTATTACTACTACAAAATACCGCCTGTGGTTAGATGGCACAGAATATAAGCATTCTGAAACAGATGCGACAGCAGTAGATATAACTTCTCGATGGTATAATGATACAGCAGCGGATAGACTTTATGTATATGCAACTTCAAACCCCGCAACTTTCTATTCTAGTATTGAAGATTCTGGAGACCAGATCGGACTATACATCCACAATGATTCCTACATAACATTAGATAATCTGGATATTAGAGGTGGTTGGTGTGGAATAAATATAAATTCCGATTCGGAAGATAACACAGGTATTATAATTCAGGACTGTACTATAGGACTCTATACAGGCTTGTATGGATGTTTGATAGTTGGATTTAGTGGGTACACTAGTGATGATGGTATAATAACTGGTTGTACTGTTGACTCCGGTATAAACCTATCGTACCTTACTTGGGCCAGTCAATTTGGTGACGGATTAGCTATATTTGGGGGTAACAATTGGGAATGGTATAACAATAGTATATATAATTGGTATCATGTTTACACATCAATGGAGAGTAAAGGCCCGACTATAACGGCCAATAATAATAAAATACATGACAATCTAATGCAGAGAACAAGTAGCAACAACAAATTCGGCAGGGGGTTTTCTACTGCGGGGGCAGAAGGTGAATGCCAGTACAATAAAATATATAATAATTATTTAAAAGATACCTCTTGTAGAAATCAGATTGCAGGTAATAATAATTTAATATATTATAATATCCTTGATACTATAATAGCAACACCGTGGGCAGCAGATTCGGCACAAGGAATATCACTCGAAGTACTATCTAACATAAGTCTCCGCAATAAAATATATAATAATGTAATATATAACACAGATGATGAGGGTATACGAATTTCTATAGGCGGGTCCAATAATGCAGACAATGAAGTTGTGAATAACATTATTCTTGATTGCGGTGCTGGTAATAATGATTATGGAATAAAGATTTATTCAGCGGCAAATCCACAAGTAATAAAGAACAACTGTATTTACAGCGGTGTTGTAACAGACTTAATCGACTATAGAGGTACACCGAATACCATAGCTGAACTTAACGCCCAAGTAACAGATACAACATCTGATAATATACAAGCAGACCCGGAATTTGTATCGGGGGGGTTTACGGTACTTAAGGGTTCACCCTGTAATGACGCTGGCTTAAACGTGGGTCTAACTACAGACTACGTAGGTGTTGCTGTCCTCGACCCGCCAACTATAGGGGCATACGAAGTCCCCACTGAAATTGGAAATGATTGGGGAGATTACTCTTTTGTTCAGAAAGGTTCTACAGATTGGGATGCAGATGCTCTGCTCGATACAGTTACAGAAATAAGTGATACAGTTACAGTCAATGATAAAAGTTCCGCTGTGGTTTCTATTACAGCAACAGAAGGTAATGTGGGGGCCATAGACGGTCTTGTTACAGTATACATATTAGGGGATATTGATGGTACTAACTTTGAAGAACCAACGATAGGTAATACTTATAAGGTAGCATTTACTCCGGTACAAAATGATGCGGTTAGGATAATGATTCCTATCGCCCCCCAGTTGTATAAGAATTTCAAAGTAGCAGTAGAGAATCAGAGTGGCCAAGAACTAAGTATGTCAGTTAGAATAATAACAGCAGATAGATAGAGGGACTTCTTAATGTATATGGACCAAATAAAACCACATAGAGGATTGATACCTCTTAGTTGGATGCAACTTAATCCGGTATTTAAAGGGTTAACGATGTGTCACATGTTTCTTGAAGGACATGGGGGAGTAACCGAAGATTTAATAAGAGACAATCCTACTGCTGCATTTGTCGCCGATACAGCGTGGGTGACTAATGAATACGGTAGTTGTGTGGCTATGGACGGTACGGATGATTTAATTGATACTAATGTACAAGAAGCAGACTTTGGTAATTGTACCGTAGTGAGTTGGGCATCTATGGCCACTGACTTCACTATGTATTTGATTGGTAATGCAACATTTGGGAATGATAGATTTCTATTAAGTAGGGTATCAAGAAGTCAAATAGGCTTTGATTGCTGGTCTAATGATGGGTCTAATGTTTTTTTAGAAGCTTTTGATCTCGCCGGAGATGATAAAATACATATGATGGGTGCTACGTCCTCACCTATAGAAACTGCTTTGTATTTTGATAGTAAACAAGTGGATTCTGATGTTGCTGTTCCGTCTGGAACGGGAGCAGGTTATGATTGGGTGATAGGAGCGAAATACCCTACTCTTGGGGATAAGTGGAATGGTAATATATCTACTGTACTTATTTGGAATAGAGGTTTAACAGAAGCAGAGATGGCAGAAGTTTATAAATTAGGGCCGGGTCTCGGATTAGGTAGTAAAACAGATAGATTTGTCGGCCCATTCTTCGGACTTCCAGCTGGCAGCACATTTAACGCCTCTTTCACAACAAATTCAAATCAAATACTATAAGGTAATACAATGTTACAGAAAAATACAGCGGGACAGTTTTTATACTTCGTATTAGTAAAAACTTCGGATGGTACGGCACTAACAGGAGCTTCTCCGGCTGGTGTAAAATCAGGTGATGGTGCGGCACAAGGAGCAGTAACGGGTTCCTTTACAGAGCAAGGAGGCGGTCAATATGAATTTACTCTATCACAGGCCGATACTAATTATGACGAAGCCGGTTTCCTTTTTACTGCTGCAACAGCCATACCAGTTAATCTTACTGTTACATTTGAAACAAAGAAGATGGTAGACCTCAATGATATTGCTGCTGGTGCGGCTATGAATCTTGCGGCTGATGCTATTAAAGCTGTTTCGTATGATGAGTCAACAGCATTCCCAATTATAACAGCAGATACGGGAGCGTCCCAGATTTTCCGAGTAGGTGCCGATGGAGACACAGCGGAAGCACTATCAGACCAGATAGATGCTTTACCAACAGATGCCAATGTCACAACTCAATGTGCATTGGCTCTTTCTAATATACACCTCGATCATTTACTAGGCACAGCATACGCTGGTGAAGGTACTGCTGGTTCTATCTTTTTGGATTTACTGGTAGATGATGTCGGTACTTACCAGTTTACTTCCAATGCTCTTGAGAATGGACCTACTGGTGCAGGTACAGCCACGGAAGCTAAACAGGATGAAATTTTGGTAGACCTTGTGGATATTAAGGGTACGGCTTTTGCTAAAGATACTCATTCATTGGTGAATGGGGCTTTGGTTGGTGCTGATGCAGATACACTCAAATCTTTAAGTGACCAGATAGATGCTATACCTGATGCTGCTGGAATAGAATCGGAGTGTAATGATGCCCTTGTAGCACTTCACCTCGACCATCTTTTTGCAGTAGATTATGATCCGGCAACTAAACCGGGAGTTGCTACTGCCTTACTTAATGAACTTATAGAGAGTGATGCAGGTGTATCGAGATATACAGCCAATGCCCTTGAACTAGCTCCGGGGGCTGCTGGTAATGCTACTCAAGCAAAACAGGACGAAATTCTTGTTGATCTTGTTGACATTAAAGGAACAGCTTTTGCTAAGGATACACACTCTTTGGTTGATCTTGCTCTTGCTACTTCTCTTTCTACTACTGATGGTAAGGTTGATACTATCTCTACGGCTGTAGTAACAACTCTTGATACTATAGTGGATAGTATCCTTGAAGATACAGGTACTACATTGCCAGGATTAATTACCACTGTTGATACCGTTGTCGATTTACTCATGGATATTCTTGAAGGCGACCATGAGATTAACACCACTGGTTCTCCTTATCTCCATACAATTAAACGTAAGAGTACAGCTACGGTATTAGTATCGAAGGAATTATACGAAGTAGATGGTACTACACCAATTACTGCCATTACTCAAGTAGTAGCGGCAGAAACGGAGGTATAATGTTTAGGATGTTTACAAATTGGGGACCGGCGAGTGATCTGCCTGATGTAGCTAATGTACTTAACGACGATACCGTTGGAGGTTCTGCCGGTACGTTCGTTAATATAGCAGAGGCTAATGTCTCTCTTGGCGAACAGTGGGGAGAGGCGGGTACTGAATTTACAGGCAGCGGTAGTGTATTAGGTACAGATAGTATATTCTTTTTAAGGCGTGGATAATGTTTGGTAGAGGAAGATACGATTTTTCTAGTCACGGGCATGTAGGACATGTGTATGGAGAAATTTCTGTTAAAGACAATGAGGCCGCATTAACTTTAGCTGCTGCTTCTATTGTAAAGATTAGTGTCTTTGATACCAATGGATTATCAGATGGAACAGTGCCCGATGCAGCTAATGATAATATAACTATATTGCATACCGGTATATATGAAGTTTCCTTTAATATACATTTGATAAACGCTGCTGCTCAAAAGCATATAATAGACGTTAGTTTGTATGCTAGTAATGGTTCTGTAGAATTTTTAAATGTTCATGGGCACAGAACATTGGGAGTTAGTACTGATGTTGGTTCTATGTCTGCTAGTGGTATAGTAGAAATTCTCAAAGATGAAACTGTAGAATTATGGGCTACTACAGATTCAGCGAGTGACAGAGATGTAATTTTCGAGGATGTTAATATTCATATTGTAGAAGTAAGTATATAATGTCTATAAGTCAAGAACAACTTATTGCGGGATCGGCGGCAGCATGGGCACACTATACTAAGTTGTCTATCGATGGACACCGATATGAATTAAAGACACGTTCTTATCAGCAGGAACTATTGTCTTACTATACGATGGATGGTAAGGTTAAAGATAATGAAGTTATTCAGACAGGATCACAAGTTGGAAAAACAATCGGAAAAGTTATCGAAGCCACTCATGGAGCTCTTTACAATAAGTACCCCCAAGGGATCATATTCTATTTTCCACAAAGAACTGGCGTTGATGTATTTTCCGCAGGAAGGTTTCAATATTTCCTCGATGAAAATCCTCACGTTAAAGCAGAACTCGGGGGGGTTAATAGAAACGATTGTCGAAGGATTGGAAAAACTAACATATATTTCTTTGGAGCAGGTGCAGGGATCAGAGTTAAAGGCGAAGCCAAAGATTCAAGTTCGGCTAGATCAACTCCGGCAGATTGGATCATCTTGGATGAAAGAGCTATCTTTGACGAAGATATGGCTAAACAGCTTAATCAAAGATTAGGTAATTCCAAAATAAATAGACGTACCGACGTAGGTACACCTAAGATTCCGGGCGATGGACTAGATACCATTTTTCAGTTGTCCGATCAAAGACAGTGGTTTATTATGTGCGAGCGTTGTGGTAAGACGACTTGTGCAGAGGATGAATTTATAAATGATGCAGAAAAGTGTATTAGAATTGATAGAGACGGCGTTGGGCATATCCTATGTAGGCATTGTGGAAGCTATATCGTACCATGGGCTCCGGGCTCTCTGTGGGTTCCCAAATACCCTGATAGAGATGTGGTTGGGTATTGGGTATCTCAAATGCTTAATCCAAACCGAAATCTTGCTCTACTTGTAAAGCAATGGAGAAACCCAGAGGCGTTTCAGTATTCCAAAGAGGAATTTTATAGGACAGTCTTGGGATTACCGTTTATAGCAGCAGAGCATAAATTAACCACACAGGATGTATATGCCTGTACGGGCCAGTATGTTCAGTCCAGTTACTCCAGTATTCCTACGGTAATGGGAGTTGATATTGGTAAGGTATTGCATTATGTTATTGGTATTAAAATTAATGATAGACAGTACGAGATATTAAAAGTAGGTAGAGCCGAAGATCAGTTTGAACTACATGAGATAGCAGAACGAATGAATGTTAGATTTGCAATAATTGACCATGACCCAGAGATACATATGGTTGAGCAGTTCCAGAAGGCAGAACCTTATCGAACATTCTTAAACAGGTATTCGGATACCAAGCGAGGACCGGCAGTATGGAGTGGTCCGGCCATTGTACCGGCTACTGTAGTGTGTAATAGAACAAAGTGGTGTGATAAAACACATGATTCAGTCAGCGATCAGCAACTTATATTACCACGCAGATGTGAAGAAATAGATGAGTATGCTTATGAAATGACAAACACAGTTAAAGTATTGGAAACAGATGAGAGGTCAGGATTGTCCGTATATAGATACAGACAACTATCGAATAAACCAGATCATTACTTCCATGCTACATTATATTTTTTACTGGCAACTTCTAAGGTAGCCTGTATCAAACGAAACACAAGGGTCAATCAGTACCCACAAGCGAAAAACGAATACTATATTTAATAGGAGCAGTAATTATGTTTGCATTCAGATCACATAAAGGTTTTTGTGATGAGGTTTCCCTCGAAACGGTTGTTACACCGGGATCGGCCCTCAAGAACAAAGTTAGAGTTAAGGCAGCAGGTATCCTAACAGCGATGTTAGGTGCGAGTTCAGTAACGGAATCTAAATTAGGCAGTGCTGTTGCCGCTGGCCTTACGGTAGGTGCTATAGCAGCAAAGGTATTGGCAACTACTCAATTAGAAGCATTACTTTCGGGTGGAGCACAAGCTACAGCTATTGCTATGAATGCGGGTGACTGTATTCTTGACATTATACTGTATGTTGGTACTGCCGCAGGTGGAACATGTACATTAGATATTGGTTTGGATGGTACTGCCGCTGTTGGTTCAACAGACCCTAATGGTCTTGTAGAAGCAGCAAACTGCAATGCTGTAGGTATATACAGAACAGCAGAAACCGTAACAGATGCGACAGAACCAACATATGTTGGTGACTTGATTGGTGACGGCCCCGTTACTATTGCCGCTGATGGTTACATTACATTAGTAAGTTCTACTGACCAAAGTTCCAGTAACTTTATAGGTCAACTTGTAGTATTATACATTCCGGCGTAAGGAGTTAAGATGTTTTATGATTATTTAGAGAGGCCCTCCCTTAGATTTTTTGGCGGTGGTGGTGGTCCGAAAATAAAATCACCAGAGAAACCTGCTAAACAGCAAGAGGTTCGCAGGGTCGAGGAAAGTGCAGGGAGAGAGCGTGATAATGAACGTAGGCGTATTCCACCGAGCAGAAAATCTACCTTGAAATTTGGTATACAGAAAGAATTAACGAAACGATTGGGTCTCTAATGCAAATGCTAGTACGTGACAATCCTATAGACGAACTCATAGCTAGAATTGCGGCGTCTTATCAAGATAAAGTTCAGTATGCCGCTGTCTTGAGTGAGATCGCTAAATACCTGCTACCAGCCGCACAGGATATGATTACAACTATGCCTATTAATAAGGGACAGATTAGAACAGTCAACATCTATACGGCTGTACCCGCCCTTGCTGCACAGCGTATGGGTGCGGGCGTGTATGCCTATCTCATGCCAGTAGGACAACACTGGTTCACACTTAAGGCGTCTCTTGACGAGCAGAACGAAGCGACTGATATTAAGCAGTGGCTTAGTGACTTTAGGGTTATAGTGCATCAGTCTCTTTGGGATAGTAACTACCAGAGAGAAATGTATTCCTGTATACAGAATCTATGTATCTTTGGGACCGCATGCATATCTGTAATGTGGGAAGATGGACTGGTCTTTGAGAATCATCACCTGCGGGATATAGCCTTTGAAGTTAATCATCGCGGTGTAATTGATACAGTTTTTAAGACTAAGTGGATGACAGTAAGGCAGGCTATAGGTCAGTTTGGTGATATATCTATGGGTAAGGAGATTGATGTTGAACGAAGGACTAACCCTTATTCCCTTAAGAAGTTTGAATTTGTTCATTGTGTTTATCCTAACTCCAAGTACGACAGATTTAAAATAGGGTCATTCCCGTTTGTTTCTATCTGGTTAAATAAGAAAGACCGTAAGATAGTCAAAAAGGGCGGCTACTATGAACAGCCTTATATTGTAGTACGATTTACTACAGTACCCGGTGAGGATTACGGTAGGTGTCCTTCTCATTTCCTCTTGCCTGAAATCAAGATGTATGACAGGATGCGTAAGATATTCATTGAGTCATCTGAACGTGCTCATAATCCGCCTTGGTGGATAGCTTCGGAAAGTGTGATAGGTCAGCCTATGACATCTCCCGGTGCAGTCATGTACGGTAGCCCAATGTCAGAAGCACCTGTACCTCTCCTGACGGGAGTAAATTCGCAGCTTAATGCTGAAATGCTTAGTCAACAGGCCGAGATTATCGAGCGAGGATTCTTCAATGATCTGTTCGATGTGCTTGCACATTATCGGAATATGACAGCAACAGAAGTAGAGGCCCGGATGGAAGAAAAGATGGTATTGCTCTCTCCGGCTATTAATGGACAAAAGGGTGAATTAACTGACCCTGTAATTGAACGAAGTTCTAAGATACTTATGCGGCATGGAATTATTGATCCAAAGCCAGAGGGACTAGAAACAGAGATCATTTACACTGGTCGATTGGCAATGGCTATGTCCACTATGCAATCAAATGCTCTTGGCTCTGTTATGGCTAAGTGGAGTTCTTATCAGGAAGTACATCCAATCTTTGACAACGTTGATATGGACAGAGCATTCAAACATGATGCTAGAGCCCACGGTGTACCAGAGAATCTACTTGTAGATAAAGCCGAAGTTGCAATGCTTAGGAATGATCGCAGTCAAATGGATGTAGCAGCACAGGGAGCAGAGATAATGGACAGTGCGTCTAAGGCGTACAAGAATATTCATGATGCGGGTGGAATCGAAGATTTAGTTGGGAGTCTATAATGTTTGAAATGAGTCCGGAAGATGAAGCCAGGATCAAGGCAGATGATAAGAAGGCACGTGAATACCAAGAGAAGTTAGCTATGATGATCGGTTCTACGTTTCGTACAGAAGCGGGCCGAGAAACTCTTAAACACTTATCGATAGTGTGTAATGCACATGGGTCTACAGTCAAGGATAAGACTAACCCAGACCCGAATTCAGTGTTATTTGAGGAAGGCAAACGAATGGTATATGAATATTTACTAGTTTATATAAGGGCAGATAATGAGCGAAGAAGGCGATACAGCGAGTAGTGATGATGCAAAAGTCATCGAAACCAGTTTTGTTAACCCCGACGGTTCCTTTGGGGACATGTCAAAAGCACCGGAAAATGTAAGAGACTTTGTAACTAAAAATGGCTATAAAGGTATTGGTGCTATGGTAGAATCCCATGAAGAACTCCGATCCTTTGTAGGCGAACGAGAAAAGATACTCCGAATCCCTGATGACGGAGATAAGGAAGGCTGGCAAAAAGCTCATATAAGACTTGGTATGCCCGAGAAGGCAGAGGACTATAAGCTCAATGTAGCAGATGATAGCTCTTTAAAGGGTGAAACTGACCTTATTAACTCCTTTAAAGCTTATGCTCACCAAAGCGGAATGCCTCAAACAGGCTTTGATTCGGTAGTAAACTTCTACGAAGCAGCTATGGAATCCGGTGAGAAAGAATACAAAAGACAGATGGACGAGGCACAGGAGGCTATTAGGGGGCGATTCGACACCGAAGATGAATACAATAAGTACACCCAAAAGGCATTGGGATTTGCCGAGCAGTTCAAATTGGACGATAATCGATCAGTAGCAGATGTAATCGAAGATAGAGGTCTCGCACACGATCCTGAAATACTAGATATGTTAAGTAAATTAGCTGACTCTACATCAGAGGACGCCCTTCCTAGAACGAAGATAAGCGGATCGCCTGTAACGAGAGAAGATAAGATAAAGGAAATTACTAACAATCCTGCTTTTACAAATGCACTCCATCCCGGCCATCATAAACTTATGGAAGAATGGAAGGCACTATTTTTACCGCAGAAACAGGAGGGATAAGCTAACGCCCCCTCACAAGAAAGTCAAGGCCCGAGAAGGATAACCTTATAACCGTAAATCGAATTTTAATGGAGTAAACTATCATGAGTGATTATTATGGTAACACTAATGATACCTCCGGCTATCCAGAAGCGTTTGTAAACGCATATACTGCTGGTTATGAGCATATCCTACAGGAAAAGATGGATGTCTACGTGGGTAAATCCCGTATAGATACTATCCGTGGTGAAAACCAGTCTTACGACTTCCTTGGAACGATTGATCTCGAGAAAAAGAAAACTCGATATGAAGATGTTCCGATTGAGGATATGACACACAACCGTAGGTGGCTTTTCCCTGAATGGTATCGTAAAGGCATATATGTCGATAACGAAGATCAGATCATGGAACACACCGATCCTACGGGTGCTTATATCACGGCCTTGACTAATGGTGTAGTCCGTCTGAAAAATGACGTAATCCACGCTTGCTTCTTCGCAAACGTTAAGGGAGGTAAAAACCCCGGGGATGATACGTATAAGTTTAAAAATACGTTGATCGCCCCAACTACCGCACAAGGCGGTAGAACCATTCCACATGATCTTGTGGACGAACAGTTCGCCGCAGGAGGTACTAGTTCCGGTCTGACACTGAATAAGTTGCAGATGGCTATTCGTGCTTTTGGTGAATTAAAAGTTAATCTTAATGGCCCACGTTACATAGCGTTGACCCATAAGCATATCAATGACCTGATCTTTGATGCAAAGACCCAGAGTATTGATACTAGTCCTCTTAAGAGTTTGTCCCTTGGGCAAATCACTGAATGGGCTGGTTGGACATTCGTAATTGACTACAATATCACAAAGGGATCGTCTAACGACATCGACAGTGATACTGATGTTTACGAACTTCCAGTGTGGGTTCCCGAAGGTATTCTGTATGCCCAACACGAATCACCGGTATTTGATATAGCACATATCGCCCGCAAGGGTCCATTTGTGCAACAGCTTGCCGTATTCTGTGGTATGGTTGCAGGACGTATGGACGAGGACCGTGTATTGAAGATTGAAACTATCTAAGAAAGGAGCCTATTATGGCCTCAAGTACAACTTTAAAGGGTACTAATTATACCAAAGTTGCCGCAGTTGTTGCCGGAACCGCCTCTGCTGGTAGTTTCGTCAATGCGATGCAAATGTGGGGAGCCCGAATTCGGGGCATGTACGATGAGTTTACCTCTGGTACTGCCTATGATGCAGGTTCCATAATTTCAATGGGCCTTCTGCCAAAGGGAGCCAGAGTCTTAGGATTCTTGGTCTCTTGGGAAGCACAGGGAGCCGCAGTAACTATGGACTTAACGATTGGTGGTGTCGCTGCTTCTACGGCAGAGGCAGTTACCGATATGAGTTCCGCTGGTTCGCTGTTTATTCCGGCCCTTGAAACGTTCACGGGAACGCCTTTAACTGCTGATAGCATCGTGGCTCTTGTCACTGCTGCACAGTCAACGGGTATTGATGATTCTGTGAGTCTAACAACCTTGTACATGTACGAGGATTAATATTAACGAGGGGTGGGGAGTAGAGAAATCTATGACTCCCTGCCCTTCTTCTGTTTAGAGATAGATAATGGCACTTACAGAAGTAGAAAAAATATATAGACTTTCGGCTGATATGATCGGCGAATTTACTATCACCGCAGACAGCGATCAAAGTACTAAGCCTTACTCTACCTGTAGTTATCATTATGAACAAGCAAGGGATGAAATGATCCGGGGATATGCTTGGAATGAAGCAACCGCATTAGCACTTTGCTTAGAAGATGCAGTAAAACCAGCACACTCATGGACTTATCGTTTCGCACTTCCAACTGATCTTCTTAGAACAATAAGTACAACCAGACCGAGAGACGATTGGCGTATTCTGGGAAACTTTGCGGTCGCAAACTATAAAAAGAGTCCCGAATCATATACCGTAGGCACTGAATACTTTGCTGATCGATATTTATCTAAGGAGGACATCACATACAAAATTAACATAGGCTTTACGGCAACAGTATGGGCTACAGACAGCATTAACTGTACATCACAATTAGGTGATTATGGTTATATAGAAATAGAATATGTTAAGGAATTAACTGATCCGGTTAGTTGGTCGGCTCAACTACGACAAGCTGTTATCCTTAACCTAGCAACTAAAATAGCCGTACCTATTTCGGGCTCGCATAAACTACGAAAGGATTTACTTGAAGAATTACATTCATTAGTTCTTCCTTACGCTTTTGTTCTTGATGCAATGCAGGGCAAGCCGAAACAAATGTTCTATTCAGATATTACAAACGCACGGAGATAAATAATGTATAATGAAACAATACGTAGAGGGTATAATGCCCCAAGGAATGCCGTAAGTTCTGATGATACTTTACTAACGGCAGCAATAGGGACTATGAAATATGCCAATATTCCGGTTACCTCTTTTAAACCAGATTCGGGTATGAATGCCATTGAGGTAGGCTTTACTATGGATGCCGATGGGAAGACATGTGTTGCTTACCTGTTCGCAGCTAGGGAGAATGGTGACATAGTATTAGTATGGACAGGTACTCTTACTGCTGGCAAACAAGAGGCTACTGATGGAGGCGTATGGGTAGACACCGTAGCCAGTTCATCTAGTTACTGGCCTACTACGATTAAAGAAGTCGATGGCGGTGGAGCAGATCGAACACTTCGTATCTTTTTAGATACTCTAGGATACAGATACTTCTTCTGTCAGTTTACTGGACTTAGTAGTGAAACAGCTAAGGCACATTACTCGGGGTTCTAATGACACTAGGCAGATTTATACAAACTTCCATAAATGCAGGTGAAATGGCCGAACGGATGATGGGTCGTACAGACTTCCAAAAGTTCTTTAATGGCCTGTCTATAATGGTTAATACTATTCCGCTGAAACAGGGTGGTGGTGAAAAGCGTCCGGGCTTAGAGTATATGGCAGAGGCTAAAGGAAGATGCAAGTTATTCTCCTTTGAGTTCTCTGTAGAAGATACAGTTATCATCGAGGCAGGTGATCTGTATATGCGGTTCTTCACCGAAGCAGGGCAGTTACAGGTAACAGACCCTACACCCAATATAGACTTTGTTGAACTAAATACGTATAAGTGGTTTGAATCAAGCAATGGATTTGACGAATATTATGCAACCCTGCCTAATGGGTCTGATCCTAGCATCGATGAACCTGATTACTTCTATGAACAGTCTATCCTATTAGATGAGGGGATAGTAGGTTCTTTAGAACGGGGTGAGTGGAAATACGGAGATAACGACTCATTAGGATTTAATACTATATACGTGAGGCTCACTTTGAGAGCATAAATCACTAAGGGCGATTGAATGGCAAATTTTCTTACAACCAATACTATCACATGGACCTTTGATAAAGAACTTACACTTACTGGTGCTGCTGATACTTATCAATATGGTCAGTACTGTAATGACGACTATTGGGTAGTCGGTCCAGCTACAGTCATTAATATAAGCCCTGATCGTGGTTCTGAATTAAATGTCATAGCAACCTCTTGGGATCAAGGACTTACGGGAGGTGCTCGAAATATAAACGGAACTATCCCCCGAACATTCCAACCAAGCTCATCTATTCTCACTGCTGCCGGTAGCGGTAATTGCTCCGGTGTGTACCTATCTGATAGAATGAACATCACATACGCTGCTGTTCTAACTATCGTCACAACTCCCCCACCTAATCTTAGTTTCCGTCCGGGTTACGGTGGACTTACAAAAACAGTTATGGGTGCAGAAGCCGACATTAGATATGATCGACTTGCTAGAGTTACTCCTTCTTCGGGTATGCCATCCCTATCTTATTATACCGGCCTATTCGATCAAGTTCGACCAAGCCATCTATCCCAACAGGCTACTGTTAATATCATGCCTTGTGGTCAGGGTGCAGTCGGATATGGTTCTAACAATGGTGGTCAGTTATCCGAGGCCGTACTTGCAGCTAACTGTGATTTCACAGCACAGCAAAAAAGAGATTTAGTTATTTCCCTAATTCAGCAGGGTATCGATCACTATAGCGTAGTTTCAAACAAAGCACCGGGAGCCGCTATCTGGGTTCCTAATGGTGGTCATGGACATAACTTCAAATTGGCTATTATCTTTGCCGGTATCGTATTAGACAATGCCGAATTAATGGCCGTTGGAGAAAAGTCAGGAGCATATCTTCCTGACAATCCAGGTAATGCCCCCGCTGACTATATGTATTTTGCTACAGATAGTTCAGTATACTATGTAACACAATTCAATGTTGATTTAGGTATTGGTTATGTCTCCGGTGATATTGGACTTCCTGAGTGGCAGATTAGATATGCAACTCAACCATCACGAATAGAAGATGATAATGAAATGCCCCCTGATTGGGGTGCTTCATATAGAGTACATACTGCTTCTGGTTGGGGTGCGGGTATACTTGCCCTTCACATGATGAGCGATGTAGGAATAAATGCTAAAGCAATTTATAACCACGATGCCTTATTCGATTACCTTGATAGATATATTGGTATAGAACTTGGCGGCACATGGGATTTCAACAGGCATCCTAATAGCAGTTGGGTTAGAAGTATGTGGATCAACTATAGAAACGCATATCCCCCTGTCTGGCCTAATACGACCGCTGGTGATACTACACCACCTCTAGCTCCTACAAACCTTGTCTCTCCGCAGCAAACAGATACTACTATATCCTTAAGTTGGACCGCAGCCGGTGCAGCTTCCGACGGTGATTTCCCTGTTGGCTATCGTATCTATCGTGATGCTGTACTAAAGATTTCAATCACAGGTACTTCATATACTGATACCGGACTTACTGCAAACACAGCATATGACTATGACATTTACTCATACGATGATGCAGGTAACAATTCTGCGGCTGCCTTATCGAATACCTTTAGCACCGAAGTAGCCCCTCCTGCTATTACAACAGTATACATCAATGGCTCTGGTGATAGTGCCAATGGAGGTACTTCGTGGGCTGATGCTCTTGATACCCTCCCCGCTGTTCTGACTCGTGGGGCCACCTATTATATCGGTGCAGGTAACTTTGGGGCGTATACTTTCGATGATGCCCAAGATACCAATACAATAACAATACAAAAAGCTACATTGACAGATCATGGTTCTGACACGGGTTGGGATCAAGCATACGCAGGTCTGGCTCAATGGGGTAATTTGAGATTCCTAAGTACCTCATATATCGATTTCTTGGGTGCGTCAGTAGGACAGACTCTCATTCGACATAATGGCCCCTCACCCCAAATCTCAACAATAGAGATAGACTTAAGTACCAACATTCGCGTAGAGTACAGCGATATAGATGGTATGAATGGTGGGGTTGGTAATGTAGATTGCTCAAATTTAAGATATGATGATAGTAGTTATATTTATATAGAACATTGTACCGTACATGAAGCGGGTGATGACAATATTTCTGTTCTCCGATGCGATCATGTATATTGGAGATGGAACCGCATCTATAGTAACTATGGGTTAGTATGCCTCGCAAGTAATGGACATAGTGATGTCTTTGAATTTACCGCTGTGGATGATGCCGAACTAATTGGTAACTTTGTATATGGCGGAACCTCTACTTCTCTATTCTTTACTAGTAACACAGCAGGTACATGTAATCGTCTATATCTAGCCAATAACATCTTCTATAATAACGAAGGCGTTTGGTATACGATGTACTTCGGCAATACCACATATGTAAGTATGTATAACAATATTGTCTGGGGTGAACGTAATGGTGAAGTTACTGGCATAGCAATAGAATATGATAACACCAACATGGACTTCCAGAATAACATCTTTGGTGGTATCACTACCCGCAATGGTGGATATTGGGATGTTGCTACCAATACCGGAGATAATAATATTATCTATAATAGTCCAGTTGGCTATAATATAGGTAGTAACGATCTTATAGGGGTTGACCCGAAGTTTACGGGTATATCACTTGGCTCTGTTATAGCTAATCCAAGTATTGCAGACTTTGCACCACTTGATGAAACCGCACCTTCTATTGACGCTGGTACGGCTATCGCAGAAGTATCCTTTGATATTCAGCATAATAGTCGTCCGCAGGGAGTGGGCACTGATATAGGGGCATTTGAGTACGCAGGTAGTGTAGTTACTGTAGGAGCGTGTTGTAATCCGGCTACCGGAGAATGCTCTATTACTACAGACGCCCAATGTACCTTTAACTGGCTTGGGGCCGGTTCAACTTGTGCTGCTTGTGCCACACCTGTACCTACAACAGGATTAGTCGTCAGTTATCCCTGTGACGACCTCACAGGCTTGATAGCAGCCGATGCGTCGGGTAATAGTACGGATGGTACATTAATCGGTGACGCAGCGTTTACGGCCACTGGTGAGGTTCTACAGACACATGGCCAAAATGGGGTACAATTCAATTTAACTAATGCAGAATGCTGCCGTGGTACAATTGCCGCTGCAATTTACCCTAACGTAGTAACTGGTATAGACCTCGTATATTATGTATATGGTCATACTGTCGGGGCATGGAGTAACAGAATACAGATTTATATTGCAGATGGATACCTCCATATAGGTATGGGAGATAATCACTTCAACGCCGTAGATGTTATGCCAATCGCCATTGATGACTGGTATCATATTATATTCACTTGGTTGGATAATGGGATAACTATCTCTAATGGGGATGCTATTGGTACAGCTACAGGTAACGGTACTTGGATTCTCTATATCGACGGTATAGCACTAACTAATGGAACATATTCCGGTTTAGATACATTAAATACAACCGCTGACTTTGGTAATACAGGACTATTAGGAGTAGGGTTTGATGATGAAGGTTTTGATGGTTATATGGATAACCTCAAACTCTATGATATTCCACTAACTGCTTCCGACGCTGCGGATTTGGCCTTTATTGATGGACGAGAAGTTGCTCCACCTCCACCTTCGACTATAGACCCTCCTGTTGTAATCAATACAGCAGCATCGCTCATTCTGCCTAATTCGGCAACGATGGGTGGAGAAATCACAGATACAGGCGGTGAAATACCTAGTGTAATTCTATACTACGGTGATGATGATGCTGGCGAAGTAGCTGCTAATTGGGATTACAGTATTAATCTGGG
>SDBT01007558.1_pt1 | contig 17865 bp, 2 predicted proteins | sample 2277101 | NCBI WGS metagenome assembly SDBT01 (sample SAMN10404973, study PRJNA504765) | marine sediment metagenome | isolation source: marine sediment core GS10_PC15, 103 cmbsf | place: Arctic Ocean: Southern Knipovich Ridge | collected 2010 | reverse complement strand
TCTTACATGAACTTGATCTGACATTGTACGCATTGAATCTACTTCTTCGCCTTTTTCTTCTTCCTCAAAAGCATCATCTGCTATCTCTTCCCCAAATTCATCTTCTAATAATTTATGTGCTGTTTCCTCTGGTACATTAGCATCCATTAATTCATGCTCTCTTTCAATAATATCACTAACACTACCAGTAATATTCTTTGGTTCATCTTCAATTAAATCAGTTGCCTCTTCTTTAGGTTTATCTACTATCTTTTTATCTTTCTTAGACTGGTCAGGTTTTTCGTCTTTGGTCGGCTTTTTCTGACCAGAACTGGTCGGCTTTTTCTTATCTCCATTCTCTTTAGGCGCAGATTTCTTTGGTTTATTATCAGTTCGTTTTTCTTTCTTTGGTTCTTCTTTTGGTTCTTCTTTTGATTTTTCTTTAGGTATTTCTTTAGTTTCTTCCTTTGGTGTTTCGCTCTTTTGCGAATCGCTTTTCTGCGGAACCTCTGGTTTTTCTTCTAATGGACTTTCTGGTTCTTTTTCTAATGGGCTTTCTGTCTTATCACCTACACTTTTCTCAGGTGTTTCAAACGGATTTTCCTCCTCTGGATCAGTACTCTGTTTATCTAGTTCAGCATTAAACTGATCTTCTGTTACAGGTGGTGCATCTCCTCCTTGTTGTGTAGGATCTTGAGTTGGATCTAATCCTTGCATTGTAGGATCACTTCCTCGTGATTTTTCAATTTCCATGTCATACTCTTCTTTAGTTACAATTTCGTTTTCTAATTCCACTTCTGGCTGCTTTTCGTCTGAGTCTGGAGTTTGGTCAAATCTTAAATCTGGAACCTCGTTACCTTGTTCATCTGTAAGATCTGTATACAATTTTCCTGTGTCTGGATCTTCATGAAGTTCTTCTGGATTAACTTCGTTTGGATCTACACCTTGGTCTATGTTTTGACCTAATTCAGGATCTGCTCCCGGTTCGGGCATATCCATCTTATCTTGTGTATTTATTTGTTGTACATCTTCTGGCTTTCTTAGCATTCCGTCATCGCCAGTTGATTGACCTCCTCTATCTACAGTGTTTCCTCCTGTTCCTAATATATCTTCCTTAGTTGGATTATTTAAATCAATTTGTTCAGTAGGTGCTTTCTTTACTCCTGTTATATTATCTTTGTATGGTGGTTCTGCTCCATATGGATCTGGTGTCATATTGAGATTAGTATTATCTAAAACTGTCTTATTATCTGGATCTCCTATTGTTGGTAATTTGGAACCTTCATCATGTCCGCTTATCTCATCACGTACAAGTCTTTCTTGATCTGTTTGTCCTATTGCTGGTTCAACAGCATTTCCAGTTCCACCTTCACTATCTACATTGTTTTTAAGGTCATTCGTAACTTGTCCGCTAGTGGCTCCGGGCTGATTTTTATCTCCAGCTGGGAACGTTCCAGTTGCATCGTTCTTTGGTTCCTCGAATAATGGTGTATTGTCAAGCCTAGCTTGCTGTTTTCGCTCTTGGTTAAGTTCTGGGTTTGGATCTTGATAAGGTAATCTTGGATCAGAATCTTCTGGCTTTACCATATCTCTATGAGGTGTTTCAGGTGCATCAGGTAATTGTGGCTCTGGTTTTCGACCTATTTCATGAGCACGTTTTCCTGTTGATCTTAAGTCTTGTGCATTCTCTTTCTTAGCTTTATTTAATGCCGAATCTCCTGCTGGATCGCCCTCTTGAGGAACTATTGGAGAAATATCGTTATCGAATGAACCTAATTCTTGTTTCTTTGTATTATCTGGTTGTGCTTGACTTCCTCCTGTCATCTGCCTAGTGAATGTATCATCGTCTAAATCAGGTTGCTGTGGTTTATCTTGTTCTAAGGGTAACATTGTATCTCTTTCAGTAGGTCTTATCTTAGTGCTTTGAGTTGATTGTTCAGGAGTTTCTACTGGTTTTTCTAATCCTTGCCTATCATCTGGATCTTTAAAGTCACCTGTTGAGGCATCGTCTATTCTATCATCACCAGTTCCACCGTCTGTATGATCTCCTCTAATTTTACCTTCTAATTCTCCTACATAATCATCTACACTTACTTGAGGGAATTCTCCGGGTTGATGTGGTTGCACAAGTCGTCCCGTTCCTCCTTCTGGATCTAAGTTAGGTGGAACATCAGGTGCAGTTCCTCCGCTTTGTTGAATACTTGCTCTTCTTTGAGGCGCGTTAGGTGGTAATTCATCCTCAAATTCATCCTCGTCTAAACCATAAGATTTTCTTATTTCTGGATCTGTAATTTCTGGAACTCCGGGCGTATCTAAACCCTGTGAAACATATAAATCAGTTGATTGATTACTAGAATCGGTTGAACTTGGAGGTAATGGTATTCTTTCTTGTGCTAATGCCTTTACAGTTTCTTTTACTATTGAACCTATATCATCAACTGATAAAGCTTCTCCTCTCTTTTGTGCAGGGATAGGTGGTTTTGCTCTATGATCAGTTCGTGGTGGAGTTGGTCTATCTTTTTCATTATCTGGTCTTTCTGGTGTTTTGTTTGGTCCACTTGATCCACCGAATCCTCCTTGTCCACCTCCGGGTTTTTTAGATGTTGGACTTTCCGGTGATGTTGGAGATTCTCCATCTTCTCCTCCTCCGAATGGCGGTCCTCCTCCCATTCCTCCCATCTGGGCTCCAGTCATCTGAATATTCTTTTGGTCGGTTTTATCCTTCTTCATTTCATTTTGGAATGCATCCCATAACTGATCGTCTAATGGAATATGTAATTTCTTTAATATTTCACGCTTTTCTTCTGGAGAAACAGCGTCTATTGGTAATTTCTGTATATCCTCCATTGTCATACGCCTTATCGTAGGCATAAATGTGACTTCTATCTCCATTTCTTCAAATTCTTTGAATCCCCATGATTCTGCAAGTGGTTTTACAAGTTTATCCTTAATCATTTCAGAAGCATCTATCTGCAAATCAACCATTCTCTGATCTAATACGTCGAATGGAGTCTGTGAAGAAGAATATGAAAATCCACTTGGATTAGATACAACTTTAGAGGCAAAACCTGTTCCTATGTCTATGTGTGCATCAACGTTGTCTCCATAATCATCGAATTTTGTCTGTGAGGATATAGCTAATTCTGTTGACTGTAAAGGTTTGTCGAAAATCCAGATATACTGATCTGTGTTAGGATCTGCCATCTCTGCTTGAACTTCTTTCATCTGGTCTCTTGGCATTCCTGCTGCCGAAACCAATAGTCTGGGCTTACCCATCTTTTCTTTGATTTCTACTTCAGCATTTTGTAGTATTGCTTGGGAGTCAAGTAATGGACGAAGATTTCTATCAGGATTTACAGCTTGACCAGTAAAGGAATCTACTTTAGATGCTACTGGTCTAGGTGCTGCTAATGAGTGAAATTCGGATTTTCCGAATGCTTGTCTATCTGGATTGTTAATCATCCAGTGAATAAAATATTGTGGATCTAATTCCTTAAAAACTCCGTCCACTACTTGAACTAATTTTAACTCATTAGCAAATTGATCCCTGAATATTCTAAATATAGTCTGCATTGGTATATGTTCAATGTTACCTACTCTTCCATCTTGTGTATATTGTAATTCCATTATACCGTTACCAGTAATTAATATAGAATAGAAAAATTGAGACCACTTCTTCGCTGCGTTTGCTGTGTCCCACCACTTCTCAACGAAGATATTAAAGTACTCGTTGTTTGATTTTATTTCCACACCAGCTCCCATGAACTTTTGATGCATTGTATCAACCGCTCTTTTTATCTGATCCCATCCATGATAATATTCATAAAGTCTTTCGAATGTAACTGGTGGAAACTCTCCTACTAATTGCTTTGACGGTCCAACTATAGTCGCATTCTTTTTTCTTACTATAGAACCTAAAAGGGAGTTAAATGTCTGGAAAATCTTTGGTACTGCCATTAATTACCCACCATAAACCCTGTCCAAGTTCCTTGAAAAAGACTACCTGAATCAAATTCTGCTACTCCTCTAATCTTCCATCTTCCTTCCCTATCCCATAATCCGACGGAATCTAAATGAGAAAATACACCGTTTTTAGGATCTCCATCTATATTTGCATCTAAAAGTGGTAATTTACGACCCCTTGGATCTTCAAGTTCAATAAAAACATCTGTGGCAGTGGTCAAATCTACAGGTTCTCTTTGGTCAGCATCTCCTGTAACCTCAGATGTAGGAATGTTGTCTTTTACCTTTGTTAGTCTAATCCTAAGTCTAGTACCAACGTTACCTACCTTAATATCAGGTATTATATTCTCCATAAGATCCCCTCATATATACTTATTGAATACTTGTTTATAAGTTTGCTAGTCATTATGGTCCAACCACCGATTCAAACGAAGAAGTAGCGAATGGATCAAATATATCCGCATCTATGGTAAATTCATTAATTTTTTCCTTTGGTACAGGTATTTCTATTATTGCGTTGATATCAAAGGCATCTCTCCTTACTATAATGGCATTTATCTCGAAATCAGTATCTTGTTCTTTTAAAAGCAATGTATTCATTATAGCAAAACCTCTGTTTTTAACAACTGGATTTACTATCATTTCAAAAGTAGCATCAACTCCTAGATTTCCTCCCCAGAATCCACTAGGTGATTCTACAGTTACATCTCCTCCAGATATAGCTGTTCCTGTACTTTCTGTATGTAAGAATAATTGCTCATTAGATCCACTAACATCAAATCCTAAAAATATGTTATTATTTGGAGATGTTTCTTCAAGTCCAGTGAATGAAAATGATACTTGAGTTCCAGTTACACTTGTAGTAAGAGATGATACACTTACGAAGTTTGTTGATGTTGCTATAAGATCTCCTCCAGATATAGCATTTCCTGTTACGGAATTTCTATATATTTTTCCAGTTAAAGTACCAGTAGCTCCTCCGCTTAATCCATCTCTATGTAATGTAAATTTAAGTGTTATTATTCTTAATGGTGTAGTTGCTAAAGTCAATCTTTGACCTACAAGAGTTCCTATAGGAATTGTTATTATATTATCATCTTCATCTTGATCTATATCATCTCCTCCATTACTTCCATTATCTCCAGTTGATTGAATAAGTCCGTTTGTAAAGTAGTCTTCTACAAGTCCCGGGTTTGGAAGGAATGCATCAACACAAGTGAATTTTATTCCATCATCTGTTATAAATGCATCTATACCAAACGATTTTAATCCAGCTCCTTCAGTTCCATTTTCTCCTAATCTCTTTATCAGTGAATCGACTTCTGGTATTACAGGTGGAATTCCTCCAGATTCCCCAGATCTTCCGAATAGTATTGCATTAGCTGTCATGCCTCTTCCGAAGGTTTTTTGAATAGATCCTTCAATAGTAAATTCTTTGATTTTAGTTAGGAATACAGGAGGCGGTGTTAATACTGCGTCTATTGCTAATTCGTTACAAGTATTCGGAGGTAAATTGGTATTGCCTAATAATAATATCTCATCAAACTGTTCACTAACTTGCCTAGCAAAAGCACTTCCTCCAGTTGGAACAGCACGACCATGATTACCAAAATATATGAAACCTAATGGCTGTGAGAAATCGAATCCTGTTACATCTACTTCAACTACAGCGGTTGGTTCATTAAATCCATCAAATATTAATCCATTACCAACAGTAGCTAATTCAGTTCTTTCTTTATTAACGAACATTTCTAATTTGATTTTATTTCCTGTTTTTGTTATTCTTGGGAAAAAGAAAAAACCAGTATTACCATTGTCCTGAAGAGTTATTTTAAAGGATTTAGAATGAACCGAGTTTATACCACCTTTGTCAAATACTTCCAGTACTATGTCATTAGGTCCGTGAGCCAATCCTCCAACACTTCCCGGCGCTGGATCTTCACGATAATTAATACTATCTGTTCTATATCTTACCATTGTTTCATCTGACACACCACCAGTATCAGGTATTGAAAATTGAGTATTTGTAGTTCCGTCACTAAAACCAAAGACTGGAGCCCTAGCTCCTACTACACCATTAAATCCTACAATATGGTTAGTTCCAGTTTCCTTTAATGATACCTGCGATTCTCCATTAAACTGGTTGAATGCACTCCCTCCGGGTCTGTAATGTCTATGTTTGAATTCCCAGACAAAATCTTCATCAATTTTACCCGGTTTATCAAGTGCATGCCAAGCTCTTCTTATTCCAAAATCTGTAGGCAATAGAAAACGAAAATTCAGACTACCCGGACTAAATGCGTTATCTATTTGTATGGAACCAGTACCATTACTAGCAGATGGAACGTTATTATCCCATCCTTCTTGACCAGTTGTAAAGTTATCTTTATGAAAAAGACCAGTAGCCTGACATTCTAAAATTGCTTTAGGAAGTAGTATAGCATCTATTTTACCTCTCGCTGTAACTGGTGCTTTTATTATTGCATCTATGGAAAATACTACTGGCGCAATCCTTTCTACAGTCATATTAGTTATATTGCTTGGATATAATTCCCTCCTATCACTTCCTCCACCTCCAGCGGTTGTCTGAACGAAACTAAGGTTGTTAAACTTTCCTGTTCCTGTTGGATGTGTCGGAGTTGGATTAAAACTAGATATGTCTATAATATCTGGCACTGCTTCATTCTCTCCATCACGTTGAGAAATCATCTGATCCGTAAATGTAGGATCTCTCGCTATAATGAGTTTAGCTGTATTCTGCCTTACTTCAACCCTACACCACACATCAGATACTGGAGGATAGTGAAGCCTTCCAGATCCACTTATACTATTTCCAGCATCGTCTGTTGCTACTATAAACATAACAAACTCCCTGAAGTTAAGGGCAGTCTGTCTTGCGTATATCTTATTCTGTACAGTTCCAGTAAGTACTCCATCAACGGTTTCCGACAGCGCCATCCAGACTGGTGTTGCAAAATTACCCAACTTCTGATGATTCCATAATCTGAAAGTAAATGTGAAGTTATTATCAAACCTGTTTACAGCAGGTAGTGCTGTGATACCTATCTTTGTAGAGCCGGGAGAAGTGGTTTTTGTTATTGCTGCCTTTGGAAGATCGTGGTATGAAACACCGTTAGTTCCATGAATTCCGGGCTCATCTAAATCAGGTGTTCGTATCTGACCAGTAGTTGAAGTCCAGTCTACTATAAATGCTCCCAAATCATCATGCCAGTCTACGAGTTTTGCATTGAATGAAAATTCGTGTTTTTCAGGCTCCTTTATTATGGCATCTAGAGAAAATGCTATTTTGTCTGAAGATGGTATATCTGACATAGAAATTTTTCCCCATCTTACATCGCATTTATGCACAGGTGCTGCTGTTCCAGAGCTAAACGCAGTGCTGTAAAGTATCAAAGTCCAACTATAATAATCTCCACCAAACAAACTTCTAATATCAAAGTTTTCAAGATCAAGTATATCGTTATTACCTAAACTAAGATCTACGTTTGTATTAAAGTCATATGAACCCTGCCCGAAATTTACAAGGTCATCTATGGATGTGTTTGCTCCTGATCCGTTTAACCATATACGACGTATAGCTACTGTGCCTCCGTTCCTTCCCTCTCCGTTCTTTGCGTTGAAACGTATACCGAATCCTACCCTAGTAGTTGAATTGAAATCTTCCAGTCTTGCCTTAATACTCAAAAACCTGAATTTATTAGGTATGTTCTCCATCCTCATTGTCTGTCCCAACTCTGCACCAAAAAGAAGACCTGTTTGTGTCATAGTTGCATCCATCTGCATTTTGAGAGCCCGACTTCCCAGAATCGTATCATCTACTACCTCCCATACTGGTCCACTTGTAAAAGCAGGTGGTCCGTCTGCCCTCGGTCCTTGTGATGTATGCTGTAAAGTCTTCATTACTGTCCATCCTCTAGGTCCTGCACTCTGACCGTCGAACCTCATATTGTTATTAGCATTATCTCTCTTGTCGAAAATACTTCCTAAAGGATATCCATCCCAAGTTTCTATAAGGCTTTCTTTGAGTTCTTGTACTATAGGTTGTATGAATGCATCTAGTCTAAATGTTTCTGTCAGAGTCTTTGGTCCGATTTTTGCTCCTATTCCGAAAGTCTTAGTTTTTCTTGTTCCAATAGGTATCTCCATATCGTTTAATGTACCACCTGTTCCACCTCCTCCTAGTAAGAACCATCTTAATCCATCAGGTTTGAAGAAAAATATTTGTGGAACAGTATTTATTCCTATAGTATTAAGTACATCGTTGTTATCTTGTGACATTGTAGAAAGATCGAATGGAACTGTCATGTTAAGAGTACGCATTCTATTCGTGCCTCCTACGAATGCCCTTAAACCATCTGCTCTAAACCATGTATATATTACATTAGAAAGACCAGTAAATCCGGGATTTCCGGGAGGAAATGTACGAACAGTATCATATTGAAATGTATTTCCTGTTGGAGATGCTGTGTTAAGAGCCCATGGTGTAGATAGATTATACTCTATTATTTGTTCGCCACCACTACTTTGGGTCAAATACATCTTGGTTCCATCTGGCTTGAAAGACAAACCTCCAGCACCAAAAGTGCCAGTCTGTGCTACTACGTTTAATGAAACAGCTGGAAACAGAGAAGCTGTGCTTACATTCCACGGAGATGATAAGTTATACTGGAATATTGTTGAAGCACCTAAACGACCTAATGTAGCTATAAATACCCTAGTTCCATCTGGTTTGAAGAAAAGCCCAGTCTGTCCTTGCATGTTAGGATTTACTTCCCCATCACAGCCGAAATCCAGACATTTTGATCCTCCTGTGTAAACCAAAGTGCTAACATCCCATGCGGTATTCATGTTATACTCGAAAAGTCTTCCACCACTTACAGAACCAGTAAAAGTGAATCCTAATATATATAATTTTCGTCCGTCATCCCTCACGAATAATCCGCTTGCTAGACTGAAAATTGGTGGAGATGTGCTTGTTATATCCTTTAACTGTATTCTTCTAAAAAGTGAACTGTCAGTAATTTTCCACGGAACCATATCACTGCACCACCGACTCGAATCCCGTAGTAAAGCGATTTCCGGCTATAACTGACTCAACGTCAAGTACTACCTCGAATACATCTCCTACGAACGCACTTATACTAAATGATCTTCCTCTTAATAATGCACTTACACCAAAGGTTTTAGTTGCTGGTCCAGTAACACTTGCATCAACAATAAAGGTTTCTGTGCTTATTGTTAATGGTGCTATTAATAATGCATCTACTGTAAATTCTTTTATAAACCGTCCCACAAACGAACTCATTAATGATGATGCTCTTTGTCTTGGAGTATCATCTATGTTAATAGTAATCTTTAAATCAATTCCCACATCTGCTCCCCATTCTCCTGCTACTAATTCTACATTAAGATCTCCTCCGGGTATTACAGTTCCTGTAGTTTCCGTTTCAATGAATGTCTGTTCGTTTGATCCGTTTATATCAAATCCTACGAAGGCATTGTCATCTACAGTTATCTCTTCTGGATTAGTAAATGTGAACGTAACTTCTTGTCCTGCGTTATTAGTTGTAAGGTCTGCCACGTTTATTATATTGTCTGAGGTTGCTATTAAGTCTCCTACAATTATAGGAGTTCCTGCTATTGAATTTTTATATACCTTTCCTGTAAGCGTTCCTGTTGGAGATCCACTTGCTCCAGATCTAAACATTGTAACAGTGAAACTGGTTACTCTTACTGGTGCAGTTGGTAATCTTAATCTTTGTCCTACCAAAGTTCCTATAGGTAATCCGAAGAAAAATCCACCTGTTGTTTGCTCTACTATTGGATCTACAGCGAATGGGTTAGTACCTCCATTATTTCCTGTTCCTATATCTCCATCACCTAAAGCTTGAAGTATCATGTTATATGTTGCTTGTGATACTCTTCCTAGAATGGAATCTATAAAGAAGTCTTCTGGAGTTGATCCTTTGAATCTAGCATCTACTGTAAATTCTCCCTCGTTTCTTTCTGCTGTTACTCCATCAATTAAGAATAGTTTAACGCTTGTTAGTTTTATAATTCCATCAACTGTGAATGTTTCTGATTCTATTCCCTCTATCAATGCATCTGGTATTGTTGTCTTTGTAAATGTACTAGATAATATTGCATCTGGGAATACGAATCTTTGCTGTGTCTTTCTTAGAATCGCATCAGTTTGGAATCTATGATTTTCTTTTAATATAATTCCATCTATAGTGAATTCCTGTGATGCTAATGTTGCGAGTGTAGCTGTTATATCGAATGTTTCTTGTTTTATATTTAGATCTGTTACTCTTGCATTAATGGTATAGAATTTACCTTGCTGGAATGATGGATTTGTAATTAATGCATCTATTTCAAACGTTTCTACTCCTTCCAATAATAATACAGCATCTGCTCTTGGGAATACATTCTGACCGAATGCCTTTATTCCTGCATCCAATAGAGATAATCTACTTGGTCCTATTATCCTTAATCCATCAACTTTGAATATTTTCGTTTTGTCTTGGAAGTTTAATGTTGCATCAATACTAAATGTTTCTGTTTCTCCTTGTAATTGTAAGATTGCTTTTAAGTTAAATTTAGGTGCGATTTTTGTTATGTTTATTATAGAACTTATACTAAATATTTCTTGCTGATCTCCTAACAATATACTATCTAATACATATGTTTTTCCGGGTGCTAATAATGTTACAGCATCTACTTCGAATACTGCTACTCCTTGGTCTAATATTGCATCTACTATGAACCTCTCCTTCGTTCCTAATCCGTCAATGCATGCGTCTATTGCTAAACATGTAGCACTTCCAGTAGATATTGGTTGTATTCCATCTGACTGCTTTACTCCTAATATCTTTGCCTCCCAGTCATAATGTGATGGAGGCGCTTCTGTTGGAAATGAGCCGAAAGTTGGCAAGAATGCTGTTCTGAATTCGTTGCTTGATGCTGCCTCTGCTGGATCATGCTGTCTTTGGAATTTAACCTGTCTTGTAAGGAATCCTAGTCCATTAAATGGATCTCCTCCCGAAGTTGCTACAGATCTTCTAAATCCTACTTGGAATCCTCCGCTTGACCACTCACATTGATAATTAGGTCCAGCAAAGAAGCAGTTGAACGGAACCTCTCCGAAATTAGTGAAAAGTATTGAACCTATGAATGCCTTTCCAGATACGAATGGAGTAAGATCTGGATCGAATGTAAATCTTGTTCTTACTGCTTGTTCTCTTACATCATCTCTATCCTCTATAAACGTAAAGTCATCTGAATCGACAGTTTCTAATGCAACTGACTCTTCCTTTGTAAAGAGGTTTCCTCTAAATGTGTTTACGGAATCTATTGATTCTTCTGTTCCATCAAAGTTATATTTTGTGCTTGGTGGTGGGTTTGCTGTGTTATCTCTAGTTAAGAATACTACCTCAGCAGTTCCAGATTCCTCTCCTTCATTATTTTCTGTTCCTCCTCCAAGACCTACGAATATATCAACTTGTGTAGGTTTTGTAAATTCAAGATCATCCCATTCTTGACCATTAAGCCCTTGTCCTTGTGAGAACGTATGGAAAGACCTATCTACTTCCGTGAACGTTATTCCAGTACGTGTGTTTTCATCTAGAGTATTCATTAATATAATTTCGTTCTTCTCGCTTTGTTCTGGTGCAGTCGTACATATGGAATTTACACCTAATCTTCGTAGGAATGCATCTGCGAAGAATTCAAACATTTCAGCATCGTCTAATATAGCATCAATTTGGAATCTTTCTACTGGAGGACCTTCTAACACAGCATCAATAACTGGACATCTCCTCGATATTCCATCTATTATATCATTAGCAGAAAGTGTTTCTATATCTATTACCATATCTTGATTAGGCAATAACAATCTTTGCCAAGCGTCTGCGCTTCCGAAACTCGTATTAGCTGATCTTCTGAATAATGCCTCTCCCGGAATTACGTTACTATTTGAAATAACTGGTCTTGCAACTCCTACTCCCTCTGGATCATCAACTCCAGCTCCTACATTGTGGAATATTCCTATAACAACAGTTCCAGTAATAAATGGTGCATTTAAGTCATATTCAAATTCAACTTCTGTCCACACTCCCGGAGGTAAGTCTGGAGGCAATGGATCGTTTGCAAACTCAAAGGCATTTATAGAGTTCACAGAAACAGCTTCTGTGGTTTCTCCGCTAAGATTTCCTTCTACAACATTACTCCATATTCTAGAATCTATTATTGAATTTCCTGTTATTGTATTAGGATTATCACTAGCTCTAAGTAATACTCTTACCTTTCTTAATTGCTCATTATTAAGAGTGAATTCCTGTCCTATAAGAAGATCTACATTCCTTTCATGTGAAGGTGTAATAGGTCCTATAAATTGCTCCAAACCAGTTCCAAACGTTGTAGTTGCTGGTAGGAAGTTACAAACTCCATTATCTCCAGAAAATAATAGATTTGAATCTACTGTAATATCGAATGTCTGTTCTTGAACTACTCTCGCATCTATTGAAAATCCTTTTAATATATTCTCTCCTTTAAGGAATGCCTCTATTTGTACTGTTTTCTGGAATTCTCCTATTGAGAACGTATCAACGAAAAAGTCCGCTTGGTTCTTTTCTATAACCCTTGAATCTACAAATATATCTTGTGTGTTTTCAGCTTCTAATAATGTGTCCATATCAAACGTCTTTACCTTAAATGTCTGAACCAATATAGAGTCTATATCGAATGTTTCTATATTACTGAAGAATTGTAATCCATCCACAGTGAAAGTACGCAAGTTAGTCGTCGATAATAGTACATCTACCTCGAATGTTTCGAATACTGTATTATTAAATAGAGGTGTTATGTCTTGCATGTGAACAAGGCTGAAATTCAATCTTTGAGGTTCTGTTGTAAGGAATGCATCTACCTCTGTTCTTGCAAGCATTGTTACGTTTGCATCTATAATAAAGTCTATTCTTCCTCTTAATAATGCGTCTATTCTGAATGAGTTAGTAAATATTCCTCCAAACATAGGAGTAATATCTTGCATATGTACTAACGAAAAGTTTAATGGTTGAGGTATTGTTGAGAATATCGCGTTTACACTGAATGATCTAGCTGTTACAATACCAGCGTCTAATGAAAATCCTTTAGTTTGTGCTCCTATAGTTATAGGATCTATAGTGAACTCTAATATTACTGGTTTAGATAGTTGAGAATCTATATCGAATTTGGATACCCTTACTAATCTTACATCCAATGTGAACTGTTTAATTGCTCTTATTCTTGCATCTATTGAGAATTCTTGTATTCTAACTAATTTGGCATCTACTGTGAATTCTTTTATCGGTGCTAACTTTATGTTTGCATCAATTAATGCTACTGGACATGGTGATGAGAATATCTTTACATTATCAACTTCCACTACTCCTGTCGAGTTTGCTGTACCTGCTCCCTTCGGGTTAGAACCTAATATGAACCACTCAAGATCAAGCTGTTCAGTATCAAGTATTGATATATCAGTTATAAGAGGACCAGCATTTATGATAGTATGTTCTGCATCATCGTAATATGTATATGTCATGTTAGTTCCATCAACCTCAGCTACTACGAATAATTTCTCAGAAAGATCACTTGATGAAGCCCATTGTAAGTTTGTGCTACTTACAGAAGTACCAGTCGTATCTCTTAATGTTAAAACAGATCCTCCACTAGATTGAGTTATCCAGAACTGTGCTCCTACATCATCATCTACGTGATTTCCAGATGAGTTGAACGCTACTGGATGTCCTTGTCCTTTTACAAACTGTTCGAACTCGAACTCTACGCTGAACTTACTTCCTCTTATCTTTCCTATTCCTCCATTATCAGAAAGTAGCTTCCTTCTATATTTGGTTTTGAATATAGCAGTGTCATTTCCACTAAATCCTCCGGGTTGCATAGACATTCTTGAAAATCCGTTTAATGATGCATTATCACTGGAATCAAGTAATTCTTCAGATGATGAACTTTCTCCGTTTATGAATATTCTTTGAGTTGCCCATCCCTCTCCTGTAAAGTTATTAATCTCGTCGCTCCAAGTGCTTACTGTATTGAATGGTTCTTCGAATATATTCTCTCCAGAACATCTAATATCTCCTATTGCCTTTATTACAGCATCAACATCAAACTTTATTCTGTTAGTTATCCTTGCATCTATTGTAAACGATCTTGCTGGAATATCCTGAATTTGTGCATCTATTCTGAAATCGTTACAAAGGTCTGCGAATATATTAAGATCATCAAGTGCTCCAGTTTCAATGAAAACACTTGCTCCAGATCCAGTTGAACTTCCTCCTGCTCTGTCGAAAGTCATTTCCTCCAATGCTGATATATCAACGAATGGAGTAGGACTGTTTGCTATATGTACTTGGAATTTTGGATCTGTGGTAATACTGAGCCTAATGAAGTTTCCTGTCTTTTCCGCTCTTATAAACAAGTCAACATCGTTAGGAATTGTTATGGAAGTGGTTGATACAAGACTTGTTACCAAATCCCTCATTTCAAGTGTTAATGTTGTCCTATTAGCTTGTACTCCGAAGAATTGCTGACTTCTCATTATTCCTCCATTGTTTGTTAATCCCATTAAATGAGGTCCATTTACTCCAGATAATGCTATGGAATCCCTGTTATACTCGAATTCCATCCTAAAGTCCTCCAGAGTATTTATGGTTCCTAGTCCTCCACCTTCTGATAATTGCTTATAATATCTTCCATTAACGAAATTACCAAAAGAGTTATACTTTACCTTGTTAAGAATTCCACCAGAAGATGGATCTACGTCTATAAGAACTGTGTTTCCTGTTGAAGTGAGAGTCCATGCATTGTCTGAACTAAAGTTGTCGGATAAGAGTATTCCAGATCTACAGTCTACTCCTAATCTTTGAATGAAAGCATCTATCTCAAATTGTGCAAGTCTTACAACCTTTGCGTCTACAGTAAAGTCTTCTATCTGTTCTGCTTGTAAGAATGAGTCAATTCTTGGACTTGGACATTGTGGTCCAAATATAGAAAGATTATCGAATTCCTCATTAGCTAACCTAGCACTTCCTCCAGATCCTATATTTCCAAAGTATATTACACTGAGAGTATCATTCATATCTAAACTGCTTACATCTATAACCTTTGGACTGTTTGTTTCATGGATTGTTCTCTCAGCATCCAAGAATAATGATAGTGTTACAAGAGAACCTATTTTCTGTATTCTTGGGAAATACTGCTTGTTATCTGATAATATTAAACCATCAAGATTAGTTCCAGAAGATATAATAGGACCAGATCCATCCTTACCATAAACCTCAAGTCTTACTCTTTCTGGTGCTTGACTAAATTCCGAGAAAACTCTATACCTTATTGTTATCTCGTCTGAAGTAGTAGTTGTTACATCTGTCAGTGTTTTCTTTAGATCGATTGTCCAGTTGGATGCGAATTCAGTACTTCCTTGTAAATGCAAGTGATCGAACTCGAAAAGAATGTCTCCCTCTCCATCAATCGGTTTATCTAATTCCTTCTTTGCCCTTATAGCGCCTATCTGGGTTTGAGAGAATAAATTATCAAATCTCATTATATTTGAGTTGCCTGTATCTATCTGTATAGTAACTTCTCTGTTATTATCCCATCCTGCATCTGTTGTAAAGTCATCCATTAATACTGGAATTCCTGTACAAAGGGTTTCTCCGGGTCTGAATATAATAGCTCCTACACTAAATCCTGTAGTCTGTACTAATCTTAGATGTGCCTCTAATATGAAGTCCGCAGTTTGATTGAAAGCCTTCGGGAATCCATGAACTAAGAAGCTTCGTGATGGTAGTATGAATGTTATAGCATCTACACTGAATTCTGTTGTCTTTCTTGTTGCTATAAGTGCATTTATATCTATTGATTCTGTCTGAGTTGCAAATATATCCGAATCAACGCTGAATGTTGTAGATAGAGTTGCTCCTTCGAATATTGCATCCACATCAAAGTCTTCTGTGAATGTGAAATGTAGATCAGTTGCATCAATGAGAACAGATCTCGTATTTACGCGATTTAGGACAGCATTGAGTGAGAATGTCTTTACCTCGAATAAGAATAGAGATGAATCTACAGTAAAGTCGAAAGTATTAAACTCAAGAAGTAGGTTTGCATCAACATCAAAGTCCTTCGTGTTAGTTACGGTTAATGCTATTACAGCATCTATGCTAAATGAAGTATCTTTTCTAACTATAAGTTTGGAATCAACTTCTATACCTTCTACAGCAGTGAACTGTATTATAGGTCCTATGGCTATAGTAATAGCTGGAGGTATGAATGATATTCCATCTACTCTAAAGTTTGTCGTAAATTCTGCTTTAAGTATAGCATTTACACTGAATGTTTCTGTCTGAATTCCTAATGTTCTTGCTCCTAATGTAAATTCGAATGTTCTTCCTAACTCCTTTAGAAGTGCGTCTATAGTCCTATTGTTAAACTGTTGTCTTGCAAACACGGTATCAACTGTAAATGTTGCTGTCTTTCCAAATTCGGGGAATATGGCATCCAAACCGAATGTAATAGTATTCACTCCTGCTATTTGTAAGAATCCATCCACATTGAATCCTGTTACCCTTCTTCTTTGTAGTTTTGCATCAACTTCGAATAGTTTTGTATTAGCTTCTGCTATCTTAGCATCTATGGTAAAGTTTTCAGTTGGAACAGCTATTACTCTTGCATCAACTATGAACGATTTAAGGAATTCATCAGTAAGTTTAGAATCTACTGTAAAGTCCTTAGTCTGAACTGCCTCTGGTAATCCATCAACTACAAACTCTTTAGTATTTGTTGTTTCAAGTCCTGCGTCAACTGCAAAGTCTTTATCGTTTCTTACCCTTAATCTCGCATCTACACATATTAGAACAGCAGGTGGAATGAATGTTATTCCGTTCACTTGGAAGTCTTTAGTTTGTGCTCCTTTTAAAAGAGGACCTACTGTGAACTGCTTAACAAGTGCTATAAACGCATCAACTGTGAAGTTCCTAGTTACTGCTATTCTTCCATCTATTGTAAATATTTCTGTATTCTCTAGATTTAGTATTGAATCTATTTCGAATGTCTTTGTCTGAACTGCTCTTAAATGAGAATCCAATGTAAATGTTTCTGTATTTGCTCCTACTAATTGAGAATCTACTGTAAATTCAATCGTGTTTCCTTCTTCCTTAAGTAATGCATCTACAGTGAAACCTTCAGTTTGTGTAGCCTTTGTCTTTGCTCCAACTTCAAATAATTCAACCTGATCTAATGCCTTTATTCCTACATCTATAAGGAAGTTCTTTACTGTTCCTTGTGCTACGAATGCATCAGTTATGAAATTAATTGTCTGTTCTTGTTCTAGTAATGAATTAACTATGAATTCGGCTATTGGAGTTTCTGTTAAGAATCCATCTACTATAAAGTCCTTTGTCTTTATCTCTGCTAATACAGCATCCACTTCTACTGTTTCTTGCTGTTCCTTTCTTAAGCATGAATCAATAGTGAAGTCCTTAGTGAAAGTTGCCTGAAGTATAGAATCTACTGTAAATCCGAATGGTATCCTTGATGAAAGTATTACATCTATGGTAAAGTCTTTCGTTTGTTCTGCTTGTAAGAATACGTCTATTAGGAAGAACTTGTCAGGTGCTGCGCTTCTAAGTCCGTCTAAACTAAATATTTCTGTAAAAGTATCTTGTATAAGTGCATCTACTGTGAACTGTTCTTCTTGAGTTTTCTGGAGAACAGCATCAACTTCAAAAGATTCTGTTGTTTCTAATACTTCGAAAACACACATATCGTCGAACTTTTTATCTACGAATGAAATAGCAGATAGAAGATCAGAATATATCCTAATAGTATCTATTCCTACTGAAG
>SDBT01007557.1_pt1 | contig 17866 bp, 15 predicted proteins | sample 2277101 | NCBI WGS metagenome assembly SDBT01 (sample SAMN10404973, study PRJNA504765) | marine sediment metagenome | isolation source: marine sediment core GS10_PC15, 103 cmbsf | place: Arctic Ocean: Southern Knipovich Ridge | collected 2010 | reverse complement strand
TGGCAGAAACGGCAAAAGTGGGTCAGATTAGCATAATGAGCCGTGTACGGATCCGTACGCACGGTTCTGTGGGCAGACGGGGGCGAATAGCCCCCTCTGACCCGATAAAAATTCGGCCCCGGGGATGACGCCCGCTGGGAGGGGAGTGCGATTACGTATAAAATTGATGCGGTATTTATTTTATGGGATAGATGCAGAAAAAAATATAGATCATAGTTACATAGCATCATTTGTAACTATGTTTTTAAGAAAAACAACCCTCTTGAAAACAAAGACACCTTGTTTTTAAAGGGGTTACGGCATTGCATGCAATGACATAGTTACAACTTTCGGGAATCCAGGACAACCGCCTACCGTACCCCCAACTCCTGATTTTCTACTTCATGCAATTCATCACGCAAGCGTGCTGCTTCTTCAAATTCAAGATTAGACGCTGCCTCGAGCATTTGTTTTTCCAGTTGTTTTTTGTAAACCTTAATATCCATCCCTTTCGGGATATTCGATCCTTTTCGGCGAGAGACGGTTGTATAGTCTTTTTCATAAACGCTGGCCAAGATATCGTTGATCGATTTGCGAATCGTTTCTGGCGTAATGCCATGGGTGACATTGTAAGCTTGTTGCTTTTCACGCCGGCGCTGGGTTTCCTCAATTGCTGACTTCAGAGAAGCTGTCATCACATCGGCGTAGAGAATGGCCCGGCCATCAACATTGCGCGCGGCTCGGCCAATAGTTTGCACCAATGAGGTTTTAGAACGCAAAAAGCCTTCCTTGTCAGCGTCCAAAATCGCCACCAGAGCGCATTCTGGAATATCCAAGCCTTCTCGGAGCAAGTTAATGCCCACAAGCACATTGTAAACGCCACGCCGCAAGTCGCGGATAATTTTAATTCGCTCTAAGGTAGCCACATCGGAATGAATGTATTGCACCTTCAACCCAGCTTCTTGCAAATATTCGGTGAGTGCTTCCGACATTCGTTTAGTAAGGGTCGTCACCAACACCCGCTCATTCTTCTGCGCGCTTTTGAGGCACTCATCAATTAGGTCATCTACTTGGTGAGTGGTTGGTCGGACAATACATACTGGATCGATAAGACCTGTGGGGCGAATCACTTGCTCTACGAATTTACCATCGGTTTGTTCCATCTCCCATGGTCCTGGGGTTGCCGAAACAAACAGAGTTGGAGGACGCATCTGCTCCCATTCTTCAAACTTCAACGGACGATTGTCAGCGCAAGCCGGCAGGCGAAAACCAAACTCTGACAAAGTAGATTTGCGCGCGGCATCGCCTAGATACATGCCCCGAAGCTGGGGCACAGCGACATGGCTTTCATCAACAATCAGCAAAGCGTTGTCGGGCAGATACTCGAACAAAGTTGGCGGCGGAGCTCCCGGAGGCCGTCCTGTCAAATAACGAGAATAATTCTCAATCCCCGGACAAGAACCCGTTGCTTGAATCATTTCTATATCAAAGGTGACTCGCTGCTGCAATCGTTGCACTTCAACTAATTTCTGTTGCCGGGTTAACTCAGCAATACGTACTTTAAGGTCGTGGCGAATTTGTTTGACAGCCTGCTGCAAAGTAGGATGCGGAGTGACATAATGGCTATTGGCAAATATTTTGATATCTTGCAGTGTTTGTATTTTTTTGCCAGTAAGAGGGTCAATCTCTTGAATGCTTTCCAAATCATCACCAAAGAATGACAACCGCCAGGCCCGATCTTCATAATGAGAAGGAAATAAATCAAGGGTATCGCCACGCATGCGAAAAGTACCACGGTGAAAATCTATGTCATTGCGCGAGTATTGCAATGCCACCAATTGCTTGGCAAGCTGATTGGGATTGTAACTCATACCAGCATGGAGGGGGATTATCATTTGGCTATAATATTCGAGCGAACCAATACCATAGATACATGAGACACTAGCGACAATAATAACATCCGATCGTTCCAACAACGACCGTGTCGCTGAGTGCCGCATTCGGTCAATTTGCTCATTGATAGAGGCTTCCTTCTCAACGAAGGTATCGGTGCGGGGAACGTACGCCTCTGGCTGATAATAATCATAGTAGGAAACGAAATACTCAACGGCATTGTTGGGAAAGAATTCCTTCATCTCGCCATACAACTGAGCTGCTAAAGTCTTGTTGGGCGCTAAAATAAGTGCCGGTCGACCAATCTTATTGATGATATGGGCTATGGTAAAGGTCTTGCCTGAACCCGTCACTCCCAACAACACTTGGTTACGCTTTTGGTCATGCAGTCCCTGCATCAAAGCTTCAATCGCTGCTGGTTGGTCCCCAGCCGGTTGGAAATCAGAGCAAAGCTGGAAGGGGGTGGTGCTGGTGCTGGTCATAATATCGATTATGTATTATGATTATAAAAAACGAAAACAAATAGTGTTTTAATGATTCGTTTTTACGGTTAGCACATTATTTTGGATGCTTGCAAGTGTCCCCATAGGTAGAGGATCATTATAAATACCATGTCCTATTCTGTTGTATTGATAAATTGGTACTGTGGGTCCCCACCTTTGTAAATATTTATTGAACTGCTCTATGAAAGCTTTTGTTTCTTCCTCTTTACCAGTTCCGATAGGAAAAGTACCGAACAAGACCGCATCTATATCCTTGAAAGAACCAGAATCAAACATACCACATAGGATATCCAGTGCCCTTTTTGGATCCTCTGTTGTGTCTTCAAGGAAAAAGATCTTATGACTCCAATCTATGTTTTTCAGCGTACTCGCATAATTACGCTGAATAACTGATAAGTTGCCCCCTAAAATAGAAGAATTATCCAACAAACAATTTTGAGCAGAATCATTCAATGGTGCAAGTGTATACTTAATTTCAGAAATCTCCCCTTTTAATATTCTCACAACATCATAAAGGCTCGCCTCTTTATTCACTGACGCGTTGGATATAGAAAAAGTTTCTTTGCAATAGTAAGCTTGGCAATGTAACCAGGGCCAGTTGAACTTGTTATAAAGCCCTAATCCAAGAGCTGTTTCATCGCTAAATCCACAAAATAGTTTTGTGGGTAGTTGTGGTCCAAAATCCTTGGCTAATAAGCTACGTAATACTTCTTGAGCACCATATCCACCACGCAGCGCCCATATAATTTTTCTATCTCCCTCTAAAGCCTCTAGGAATTTACTTGTTCGCACGTCTTCCTGGTGAGCATAATATCCAAATGGAGATTTTCCAGGATCTTGGGATTCGATATCAAAATAAGCTTTTATTTCGTATTCGCCCAGGCACTGTACAAATTTTTCTCTTACCTTGTCATTACTGGGAGCAGATGGCACAACAAGGTGAACTTCATCCCCTGTTGTTAGTGGTTCCCATTTAGTACTTGATTGGACGACGCTATTATGTAGGCTTACTAGCAGAAAAAGGGCAGCAAATCTGATCAACATTGGTACTTTCCTAGAAATCTTATCTTTTACAAACACAATATTCTCCTATATTCTTAACCCTGGTTAACTTGCTTGCCGAATAGCCCATACATAATCGTTAAAAACGATTTAATGTACGCATCCTCTACGATTAAAGCGAGAATAGCAACATAAATTTTTTCTTAACAAAAAGTAATTCTAAATTCATGATTTCATCTAACCATTTATTTTGAGAGAAGATTAGTAGAATCTATAATTTAGCGGAAATTTGCAATTACTCACTTGCTTTGCACAAGAACCGATATTCATTTATAGAGTGACAACAATCCCTATTTATAATTTGTAAGTTTAGAGTTAGCAGCAGGAGGAATTCTCTTAATTTTGCATGCACTAAGCAGGCTCATCTGAATATACTGGCGCACATAATGCAGAACATCTCCTTCGCGTGCCTGAAAAGCCTCAGCTATTTTCTTACTATTCCCTTCCCATAGATCAAATAATGTCCCCAAAATATAAATTTTAGTCATTGTCTCGTCTAGATAAAGTTTTAGTGCGACTTCTTTTATATTAGGGAATTTGTTGTCTGAATTAGGAGTAAATAGAAGTAAAGTTTTTATATTTCTTGTCTCGAAAGCTTGTCCATTAGTTTTTTTTACCCTATCCATCTCCTCTTTTTGTAATAGAGATTGTTTAAGTTCAAATGATATAGGCATAACAGGCATACTTGTTTTCACAAGTAATTTTATTTTTTTATTTTCTGATGTAATTTCTGCTGGCGTTCCCATAGGTAACGGAGTTACTCCTAGGCTACCACAATAATAGACAGGAATATTGGGATTGTATATTTTCAAATAATCCTCATAAAATGACTTTGCAAATTCTTTTGTACCTGAATCAATTGACATTGGTCCAAAAACAATAGCTACTATTTCATTGAAGTACCCTGAATCAAACATGCCGCATAACATATTATGAGCCCTTTGAGCATTTATTTTCTCACTATTCTCAAGAAAAAGAATTTTATTTTTCCAGTTAATGCCTTTCAATATTCCCGCATAATTATTTTGAATAGGGATGAAAGCACCCCCTATGACTGAGAATTCTCCTAATATTTCTGTTCCTTTCATCAACTCTAAAGAATATGATACTTCTGTTGTTTTGCCATTAAAGATATCTGCAACCTCTTTTGAGTAACTTAATTTATGTTGTTCAATAACTGGATTGATATTTCCTACTTTTTGTTTGTTGGGTGTATTAGCACGTGGCCTGAGAGGAGCAGATTCTGGACTTGTTGAAGCCCTAACTAAACTAGCTCGAAGAGGTGCATTATTGCCTTTATCCGACTTGGTTAATAGCTGCTTGGTCTTTTTTTCTCCTGAAGACCAGGTCTTTTTTAGAGTCGTATCTTCTTCTAAGTTTTGTATGCTATCATTTTCATTGGAAGTATTGTTTTTTTCTCTTTTCATATTTTCTGGAACCAAATCATCAGTAGGTTTACTGTTAATTTGGATTTCAACTTTATCACTAATACTAGAAGAGCATTCTCTGCAATATAAACAAGAAAAATTGTAGTGCTTTTGTAAATATAAAAGAATAATGGTTTCATTATCAGCCCCGCAAATCAATCTCTCATTTTTACCAAAGTGTATTTTTTCCTTGCTAAGGTTACGTACAATATCCGCAGCACTAGTTTCCCCATTGAGCGCCCAAATAACAGTCTCGTTTTTTACTAAGTTCAAAAGTTCTTCTGATTTAGTACTAACTTTATTGCTTGTAGTGGATGGATGGAATAATTGTACTTTTTCTTCTGGAGATAACCAAATAAAACCAGGAGGTATTTTATATATTTGTTTTGAAGTTTCAGAGTTAATTTTTGAAATAACATAACCGTCATCATCTACTCCTAAAAAGGGGTTTTGGCAAGATCTAGTGTTGCAACTAATCACGCAAATTAAAATGCCGATACATAAAGAAATAAAAAAATACTTATTGATTTTAAACATAATCTTTCCTTGTTGGTCCTAAGCTTTACTTAAAATAATCTTATTTTATGTTGCGCGTGCGCAAATTATAACATGCTATTTTCAATGTCTTACCATATCACCGTGAAAATAGCACTGGAAAAAATTCAAAACAACAGTTAATTTTGAATTTATAAAACTGCCCTCGTTTCTCTCTTTACCCACTCTTGCGTCGGCCCATCCACCAATGGCAATAAGGCCTCTCGCACTTGGGTATGGTAGTCATTCAGCCATTCTTTTTCATGTTGGTCTAGCAAATTAACCTCAATCAAATCAAGACAAATTGGTACTAAAGTCAAGGTTTCAAATCCCAGCATAGAGCTACCAGTTATCTCAGTTTCCGTAACAACAACAATGCTTTCAATGCGGATACCGTAAGCTCCTGCTTGGTAGTATCCCGGTTCATTGGAAAGTAACATTCCCGGCTTTAAAGGTGCGGGGGTGGAACCATTGACAAATTTACCAATATTCTGTGGACCTTCGTGGACTCCCAGATAGCTTCCTACACCATGGCCTGTGCCATGCTCATAATCCAAACCATCTTGCCACAGCCAATAGCGCGCCAATATATCTAGTTGCTGTCCGGTCGTACCTTCAGGGAATTTGGCTTGGGCAATAGCAATATGTCCTTTAAGCACACGAGTGAAACGATCTTTTTGTTCCGATGACGGAGGCGCAAAAGTTACAACTCTTGTCACATCTGTGGTGCCATCCAGATACTGTCCGCCTGAGTCCACAAGGTATAAATCCTCTTTATCAATAACACGATTCGTTTCTGGTGTTGCGCTATAGTGGATAATCGCTCCATTAGGGCCTGCGCTAGAGATCGTAGGAAAACTCGGTTGCACAAAATGCTCCTGTTGTTGGCGGAATTCGAGTAGTTTTTCTTGTGCCTCTATCTCACTAATTTTTTCATGTTCAACTTTCTGTTGTAACCAAGCTAGAAAACTGACCAAGGCCGCACTGTCTTTTATATGCGCTTGACGAGCACCCTGCACCTCAATTGAATTCTTACAGGCTTTTGGTAGAGTACAGGGATCTTCACCCCGGATAATTTTAACGCCTTCTGTTGTCAGCAGGTGAGTAACCAAAAACGGACAGCTTTTACCATCTACCAGAATTTGTTTGTGATCCTGTGCTAAAGAAGATAATCGCTCAGCAAATCTAGCTTTAGAAAAAAGAACAACACGTTCACCTAGATGAGCTATAACCTCTTTGGCAATGTTGGTAGATTGCAAAAATAACTCAACTGTACGGTCGTGCTTTACAATCGCAAAAGCAAGGGGAGCCGGTAGGTAACCACTATTGGTACTGCGTATATTCAACAACCATGCAATAGACGGTGTTAATGTTAGAACACAGGCTTGTGCCTGTTTATCGTGTAGGGTGTTGATAATATCTGCTAATTTATCCTGAGCCGAATAACCAGCAAAAGCCACGTCATGTATCTCAATCTCAGCAGTTGGGTGTGCTGGTTGATCTGTCCAAATTTCATCAATGGGGTTGGGCGAACGTGGCACAAATTCAATCTTTTTGGCTGCACAAGCTGTTTCTAATTTTTTTATTGCTTGCTCCGTATGCAACCAAGGATCAAATCCTATTTTGCATCCAGAATCAGCGTTATCAAGCAGCCAAGCTATAACTGATTTTTCACCCTTTAAATTTTCATTATCGAACGATTGTGGATCAATCTGTTTTGCCGCTTGTAAGGTATAGCGACCATCAGTAAATAATACCGCTTGGCTTTCTAATACAATTGATAATCCTGCTGAACCGGTAAATTCTGTCAGCCAAGCTAAACGCTCAGCATAAGGTGCAATATACTCACCATGGTGTTCGTCGCCTTTAGGAACAAGAAATCCTTGTAAGTTATCTTGCTTTAAAAAGTGCTGTAATTTCATTAAACGGTCGTTCCCATGTCGGGAAGGCGCTTTTTTTAGGGGAGTGTGTTGTGTCATTTGTTAATTATCCTCACAAGTCTAACACCATCATACCCCAACCCTCATCTACAGGAAAGAGGGGAGGGGATGCTCTATTATCCTAGAGCTTCATTTAAAATAATATTTCATAAAATTTTACTACTTTTTAAACTTTTTCCTATGTAATGAAGTTAGGTAAAAATAACTATTTTCTTATAGCAGCAAAAATAAAGGCTGTATTTTAAAGGGGGATAACATGGCAGAAAGTATACAACATAAACTCGATAGAGTTCGTTCACCACGCGTCCAAATCACTTATGACGTTGAGATTGGCGAAGCAATTGAGTCAAGAGAACTACCGTTTCTAATGGGAATTCTAGCTGATTTATCTGGGAAACCAAAAACAGCACTACCGCGTGTGAAAGAACGTAAATTCGTTGAAATCGATCGTGATAACATCAACGATGTGATGACATCTTACACTCCTCGGGTAGCCATTTTCGTCAAAGATACTCTGTCAAAATCTGGTGGTCAGTTGGGTGTTGAACTTAACTTCAAATCCATGGAGGATTTTGATCCTCGCAACGTCATCAAACAAGTCAAGCCAATGGCAGAGCTATATGACACACGCGTCAAACTTAATGACTTGCTAGGCAAAATGGATGGTAATGAAGAGCTAGAAGAGCTCCTCAATAGCATCATGAAAGATAGCAAAATCCAGGGTGAGCTTAAGAAGTCAGCCGATGGCAAGGGAGCCGTAATGGACAAAGCTCTCAAGCAAGGCAAGTTGATGCGCGATGAATCACAGCGTGAATTTGCTACTGACTTGATGCAAGAATTTCTAAAGCAAATTACCAAAGGTAAAGTTACCAGTTCCAATTCCCTGGCCTTTATCAACCAAAAAATTCAAGAGATTGATGGTCTTATTACCGTTCAACTTAACGAGATTATGCACCACCCTGAATTCCAAAAACTTGAAGGATCATGGCGCGGTCTAAATTATCTGGTCATGAAAACCGAAACTGGTCGTCTGCTTAAACTCAGAGTTTTTAACATCACTAAACAAGAGTTGCTCAACGATCTTGAAAAAGCAGTCGAATTTGATCAAAGCCATCTGTTCAAGAAAGTCTATGAGGATGAGTATGGTACCTTCGGAGGTACTCCATACTCCTGTCTGGTCGGAGATTTCGAATTTGGTCGCCATCCTCGCGATATGGCCTTGTTAGAAAAGATGTCACAAGTTGCCGCCGCAGCCCATGCACCCTTTATTACATCTGCAAGCCCAGATCTATTTGATTTGGATAGCTTCACCCAAATGGGTGTGCCACGCGATCTGACCAAAATCTTTGAAAATACTGAATTGATTAAATGGCGTTCATTCCGCGAAAGTGAAGATTCACGCTATGTGGCTCTCACATTACCTAGAATGCTTATGCGTATGCCTTATGGAGAAAAAACTCATCCCGTAGAAGGCATTAATTTTGAAGAAGACATTGATGGCACTGATAATTCCAAATTCTGCTGGGGTAATGCATCTTATGCCCTTGCGGAAAGGATAAATTATGCTATCGCACTGCATAGTTGGCCAGCTGCCATTCGCGGTGTTGAAGGCGGTGGACTTGTTGAAGGTTTACCCGCTTACACTTTCAAAACAACCGATGGCGATATAGCCTTAAAGTGTCCAACCGAAATTGCTATCACCGATCGTAGAGAGAAAGAACTGAGTGACCTTGGCTTTATTTCCCTATGTCATGGTAAGGGCAATGATTATGCGGCATTCTTTGGCATTCAAACCACCCAACAACCCAAGCGTTATAATTTGGATGCAGCGAATTCCAATGCTCGTTTGTCAGCAAGACTTTCTTACATCTTGGCTACTTCTCGTTTCGCCCACTATATCAAAGTCATTATGCGCGATAAAATTGGTACGTTCATGAGCCGAGATAATGTATCAAAATATCTTAACACATGGATTGCCCAATACGTGCTAATCACTGACGAAGCGTCCCAATCCGTCAAGGCAAAATATCCTTTGCGCGAAGCTCGCATTGATGTGACGGATGTACCTGGTAAACCTGGTAGTTACCGCGCCACAGTGTTCTTACGTCCACACTTCCAGCTAGAAGAACTCAACGTCTCATTGCGCTTGGTGGCTGATTTGCCTGCACCAGCAAGAGGTTAAGCCAGATCTTTAAATTTGAAAGAATTGTAAACAATTAAGTAAGAGGAGAAAAAAATGCCAGCAATAAATCATGCAGAGGACGACGTAATAAGCTTTTTTCATAAGTGTGGCGGAACAAATACACTTAGAGAGTTTCATTTCTCTGGAGAATATTTAAACAGATACACTGAAACTCCAACTAGAATGGTGAGGTTTCCAGACGCCAAATCAACGGTTGCAGGCTTTGAGGAGTGTACCCCATATTTGCATCTTGAATATGGAGTTACCCGTGAAGTCAATCCTAATGTGAGTGTTGGCCTCCAGGGTGACGGCGTGGTGAGTCTTAATAATTTAATTTTCGCAATTCCTTATGATGATTATATTCCAACAATGCTTAAACGTTTGCGTGAAGGAACAGTAATAGATGATATTTCCTTCCAAACCTTGATGTGGTCGGGAGGAGAAAAACCAGAAATTTTAAGTGAAACAGTTTTTGGTAAGTGTCACCTGATCGGTTGGTGGCCTGGTCGCTTTGTCCATATGTTTAGCGTTAGAGCAGAAGAATTATTGGTGCACGCCAATAGCTTTAGTCAAGAGGACGGAACCAATAAAGGAAATAATGCAGATCAATTTAATTTCCGTACCAACAGTAATGAAGTTGGAATTTCTGCCTCAGGTGGAAAGTAAGACAAAAACACAAAATAGTGCCTTACTCCACACCCAATACATTTCAGGCTCCCTTGTTCCACCGTTTGATGGACTGGGAGCCAGATGTTGATTCGGAAGCTACTTCCTTAAGGTCGATTACCCTAGAGCAACTCAAAGAGTCTATTCGCGAAGAAGTAAGCCGGCTCTTCAACACCCGCTATAGCAGAATTCCTTTTGCCTTGGCCGCTCTTAATGACAATCAACGATTTGAAAATTCTCTTGCCAGTTATGGATTAATTGATTTTTCTCACTTTGACGTTTCGCGAATGTCCGGGCGCCGCAAGTTATCCCTGCATTTACAAAAGGCTTTAGAATATTACGAACCGCGCTTGACGGAAATCCGTATCCAAGTATACCCTTTCAACCATCGACGTCAATCTATACAAGTTGTCATTGATGGACAGATCAAGGCAGTCCCCCTGGGGGAACGATATACTTTTCCAGTTGAGATTCAGAAAATTAGTTAGCTTGGGTTCTGGGGCAGATGTTGATATAATTCTTCCTCACTTCTGCTCCTGGGTCCCGAGTTTCTCTTTTTTTCATTCCTCCAAGAGAGGGGGATTAGGCTGTACCGGTTATAAGGTCACTGTTTGCTATCCTCCTCTCTTGTCGGGAAAAAAAGGAGCGCGGGATGACAGCGGTTGTGTAGGTTGTGTTTGAGCCGTGTGAGCTAGCAAATCGTTGTCTTTAACGGTCTGAGGCTGTGCTTCGCTAGAGTTTCTTCCTCAATTAATTCGTTTCGGGTAAGAAAAATCCGGGTCTTGATCAATATAGTCTTCCTGCATTGTCTGGTCATAACTCCCGTAATTTTGAGACTGATAAATAGGTGAGCTGACCTCAATATGATCCTTAGGCAACTCATCCAAAAACCGCGACGGAGATGAGCATTGCCAACTTCCATGTATACGACGCATACATGCACAGCTGATGATGGCTTCTTTCTTCGCGCGGGTTATACCAACATAGGCCAAGCGTCGTTCTTCCTCCAACCCGGTTGTTGAGGATTCAGCAAGGGATCGGGCATGAGGGAATAGACCTTCTTCCCAACCTGCAAGAAAAACAGTTTCAAACTCTAAACCCTTGGAACTATGCATGGTCATTAAGGTTACACCACTACTTTGATTAGCTTGATTGTTTTCCATCACAAGGCTGACGTGCTCTAAGAAACCATGCAGGGTTCCAAATTCATCCAAAGCCCGCACCAGCTCTTTTAAATTTTCAAGACGTCCCGGCGCGTCAGGTGATTTATCACTGCGCCACATGGCCGTGTAGCCAGACTCGTCTAGAATTATTTGTGCTAGTTCACTCGGCTTTTTCTTAGCAATTTGTTGGCGCCAACGCTCAATATCTCGAATGAATTGAGTCAAAGATAGCCGAGCTTTGCTACGCAGCTGATCGTCTTGCAACAAGCGAAGTGCCGCGCCAAGCAAAGGCATATTATGCTCTCGCGCACATTCGTGCAGGGCCTTCACCGTTGTTTCACCAAGTCCACGTCGTGGGGTGTTCAAAATACGTTCGAAGGCTAAGCTATCGTTAGGTTGAGCTACAATGCGCAAATAGGCGAGAGCATCACGAATTTCCCGTCGTTCATAAAAGCGTGCCCCACCAACCACCCGGTACGGCAAACCGAGGGTTATCAGACGGTCCTCAAATTCACGGGTTTGAAAACTGGCACGCACCAAAATGGCAATCTCTGACAAATCTTTCCCCTGGCGATGACGATTTTCGATTTCTCCTCCGACAAGGCGCGCTTCTTCCTCGCCATCATTAACAATATGGACTTTAACCTTTTCTCCAGCGCCACTATCGGTCCACAGGGTTTTTCCTAATCGATTGTTATTGTGGGCAATGAGCCCTGATGCGGCGCACAGAATATGCTGAGAGGAACGGTAGTTTTGTTCCAAGCGAATAACTTTCGCCCCAGCAAAATCTTGCTCAAATCTCAAAATGTTGGTCACCTCAGCGCCGCGCCAACCATAAATAGATTGGTCTTCATCACCAACACAACAGATATTTTTAGTCTGCTGCGTTAACAGTCTTAACCACAAATATTGCGCAACGTTGGTATCTTGGTATTCGTCTACCAAAATATAGCGAAATTGCTTTTGGTAAAACTGCAAAACCTTCGGATGGTGCCGAAACAAATCAAGGGTAAGCAACAAAAGGTCACCGAAATCGGCGGCATTAAGTGTTTGCAGGCGTTCTTGATAAACGCGATAAACAGAAAGAGCTGGATTGGCCTCTGCTGTGGGTATGCGATCTGGTGTTAGACCACGATCTTTCCAACGACCAATTTTGCTGAGTATCTGTCGAGGAGGATACCGTTTTTCGTCCAAATTTGCTGCTTTGACAATCTGCTTGATCAAACGCAATTGGTCATCGGTATTAAGAATTGTAAAATTAGGGGTGCGCCCGACAAGTTCAGCATGTTGGCGCAAAATGCGCACACATAGAGCATGAAAAGTTCCCAACCACAAACCCGCAACATGATTATCCATCAATGCATCGATGCGCGCTCGCAACTCAAGTGCCGCTTTATTAGTGAAGGTTACAGCCAAAATTTGTTAATGCCAAGCCATTTTTTGCCGGAGAATATTGACCAGGCGGGTAGTCAAAACTCGGGTTTTACCCGTGCCAGCACCAGCCAGCACCAATAGAGGCCCTTCTAATGTTTCAACGGCCTGGCGCTGCGCGTCATTGAAACCTTGCAGTAGGTCATCGATAGGGGAAACAAGTTCGGTACGGTTATGCGCCATAGCAATATTCTAAGTATCTTTTCATAAATCTTGCGTTTGAAAATATCTTTGTCCCATTATTAGACGCAAATCTCTTCATATTCAACTCAAAAGGTATGACTGCTCAAGTTGATTGCACCAATCGCTATTAATCCTGGATTCCCGAAAGTTGTAACTATGTCATTTCATGCAATGCCGTAACCCCTTTAAAAACAAGGTGTCTTTGTTTTCAAGAGGGTTGTTTTCTTAAAAACATAGTTACAAATGATGCTATGTAACTATAATCCAGATTTTTTCTGCATCTATCCCATAAAATAAATACCGCATCAATTTTATACGTAATCGCATTTCCCTCCCAGCGGGCGTCATTCCCGGGGCCGAATTTTTGTCCAAATCTTTGATTTGGCAACAAAAATCAGCAACCGGGGACCCACCAGCAAGTAATAACCTAGCAACCAGTCATATAGCCTACTTAGAAATAATCTGCTATATGTTGTTGCATGATCTTGTTTGGGGGTGGATCCAAGATGGCTGTTTTTTGTTGCCAAATCAAAGATTTGGACAAAAATTCGGCCTCTAGGATGACGTCCGCTGGGGGTAAGTGTTTGTTGGCAACACTTGTTTGTTGATAAATTTTGGCTATACTTTTAATAAGAGTCCTTCATGTGTAATACTCCCTTAATGGCATGTGCTGTGTATACAAAACTCGGGGGACATAGTTACATTTTCCGGGAATTCATGTATTTATAGGAAGGTATATCAGATCTAGATCTACCGATAAACGTGGCATGTTCATCGTAAACAAATTAATTGCAGTTCCACCTTTAAGGGCTAACCTATCATCGGCAAGAGAAGGTTAAATCACTTCCAATAAGAGGTCAATTTGCTGTTTATACTTCGAGTTTATCATCGTCAAAAAAACCTTTCGGATATGTTATTTTGAATTCAGTATCATATACCCCCCCAGGTGTAAGATCTCTAGGTCCAGAACCAAGTTCAAGTTGTGTTAAATCTATATCTTCTACCCACTTATGTCCAAGTCTTTTGCTCAAGAACAAAAAAATACGCTTAGCTTTTATAGAGGTGCAGCCTTTAAGTAGTTTTTGGACAAGCATTGGCCTAAGTGTTCCCAAGTTTTCAAACAGAAGTCGGCATTCCTCAAAATTATGAAATCGCCCTAACAACTCAACCATTTCTAGTGATGCTCGTTCTCTTGTTGATATTTCTATTTTAAACTCACCGCAATCATAGATTGTTACTCCCAAATGAGGTGGCAAAAAACGATATTGCAGATGATCATATTTCACTTCCAATGTTTCCATAAACCTCAAAAACCATCGAGGTGGCATTTTTCTGTCTGAGGTAAAGATAAAAAGCTTTGTTTGGCTCAAGGGTAAAAAATGAGCTGCACCTAAAAGTTCAAGAGCGGTCCGTCCTCCTACGTAAAATGTTTTTGGAAACTGCTTCTGTAACCCATAGACGGCTCCCTCCCAAGATACAGTATCGTGCATTCGTTGGAAGGCGCCAGATCCCACTCTTTTTATCCAACCTGATCGCACATAGTTATTTAAATTAAAATACGTTATGCCCTGCGTCATCAACCAACTAGCCGTTACAATTGTATGCATAGGCCATATGTGCAAAAGGTGTTTTATTTTATCTGACTTATTATTGCTCATAGCTATAATTCACCATATATTTCAAAAATACATTTCATATTGTATCATATTATATGCACATAGCTAATAAAATAAACTACATTATAAAATAAACATACCAGCGCCCAATATTTTGGGCATTTGGGGGGCATGTGGAAGCAATGGCATTTGTTTAGGGTGCCATCCAGGAAACGACCCGATAGTTTGCGGAAGATATTAAGAGAGCCAGGTTGGATGAAAGTTCTCGTAGATTGTGCCTACAAGCCACCATCTTCAAAAATCAACCTCAGACAATGCTTCGACTATAACTTCCGGCCGCGCAGTACTTGCCACTGGTTGGTTTTGTTTGTTCAGACACGAAAGAACCACGGGGAATGGGCGTCTATTTTTTGGTAATCCGAAGGGGAGCAACCCTTCACACAACCACCATTCACCATTACCGGTTTCTTGGGCATTCAGGGTTTTTGCTGCCTTTTGCAGTTGCTGGTTGTTTAATACAAACAACTCTCCCATACGAGCGGGAAAATTTAAATCAGCTGGACGCCACCACCCTGCAGTATCGGCCCATACATAACCTGGATAGTGCAATTCGTGATAGTACCCTACTTGGGTTGCAAAGGATATTAATTGAATTCTCTGCTGGTCCCATTGGTTACGCACGTGGGGCAGGAACATCAGGCGATCAGAAATCGGCGCACAGAATTCTGGCAGCCCTAAATATGACTCAATATTTTGTCCACACAGTTTAGAGGGCACAGAATAGTGGACCAACCTTTCTGATAAAAGAGTACGACGAATGGCTCCGGACTCAACCAATCGCTTGCCCAAGTTCAAAGCTTCTTCTGCTGTATAAAAATGATCCGATTGGGGAATTTGGTTGTTTAAAATATTTTCTACTTTGGCAAAGCAAATCTGATACGCACGCTGTAAATCGACCTTTTGTGATGTCAGTTCTTGCATCAATACGGTTATATCTTGATAAAGCCACAAAGCCTTTCCTGTGCTGAATCCACAAAAATCTCCGATGTTCGCAGCAGAGATAATTTCAGACCTGTATTGCAGTGACAAAGTCGGGTAGCACAGCACAAAAACCGATAGAACCCCATCCACGTCCATATGATTATTAATCACCAAATCATAGTTTAAAGGCTCTTGCTGCAGATAGGAAAAACACATTTCTGTTGAGGTTCCAGCTTTATATTTTTGCTCACTGCGATTGGGAATCCAATGACTTAACTCTAGGTCCTGTTGGGTACGAAAAGTCTTGTCCGCGGTGCCATCGACAAAGATACTTTTGTGGCTTGTTGGTCGATGTTCCCGACTACCAATAATATAAAAATTAAATTCCATTTCTATTCTCCTTTCATGGGCTATAGTACCAACGATAAAGAAATTTTGACAACCAATGAACTTATATGCCAATATATGGTCATATGGATGATTTAATGACCCGCGCTGTTCAATATTTAGCCGACAATCTGGCACTTTCACGTCGTCAGCAAGGTCTGACCCAACAACAATTGGCGCAACTTTCTGACATTCCTCGCTCTACGATTACAAATTTAGAATCGGGCGTTGGTAATCCATCCCTTAAAACCTTGTTAGGTGTAGCGGGAGCCCTAAAAATAACTATAGAAGAATTGTTGGCCAAGCCTCGTCCAGAATGTTTGTTAATTCCTTATGCTAAAATACCTACCCAATCGAGAGGACACGGTGGTGTAATTGTGCGCCAGCTTTTGCCCGACCCATTAAAAGGGCTGCAGATTGAACGTCTTGATTTAGCGCCCCAAGGAATGATGAAGGGCATTCCCCACGCGCCAGCAACAAAAGAGTATTTCACCTGTATCCAAGGTATTGTCAATGTGATTGTTGCGGGAGAAAATTATGTCGTCAACCAAGGAGATGTGTTGGCTTTTCCGGGAGATCAACGCCATGCTTACCATAACAATACCCATGAACAAGCAGCCGGCATTAGTGTTATTACATTAGTTCTGCCAGGAATGTGAATGTATACAATTGCTCGATCCTGTTATTGCCAGCTTCAAACCTGAAAATTTTGCTTTTTTTGAGAAATTTTTATATGATGCGACTAATTTAAACTCTCAGATGGGATGAGCTATGGGGAACTGGGCGGCTACGATGGCAGAGTAAACCACAAAAAATGGCTGATTGATCATGAAAAACAGGGGGAAAGATTTTCTTGATCTCTTAATAAGCATTTAAGAATGTTCATGCTACATTGATATACGTGTAAACCTAAAACAATTCAGGGAGCTTATAAAATGAAACGTACAATCTTTGCCGCAGCCATCTTGCTTGGAAGCATTTCCAGCGCCACATATGCAGTTGATAATTCTGCAGAACCAGCTGAAGCAGTTGATAATTCTGCAGAACCAGCTGAAGCTGTTAAACATCCAATTGAAGAATTAATGATGAAAAAATCCCAGATTTTAAGAGCTAAACTACAAAATATTGAAAATGAAACAGAAGAATTAGATCAAGAATTTGAAAAAAACTGCAAAACGAAAGATGATTTGGCAAAGGATCCTTGTAAAAAAACACAAATAAAGATGATCGATGTTACGTTGTCAGTAGCGAAATTATTTAAGGAAGCTGTTGACGACGGTGTAAAAGATTTAAACGCAATGAAGCAAAAATTACAATAATCAATGAAGGGTGTGTGGATAAAAAATATTCACCTAAATAGGGTCTTTCTTTTTATCCATACACGACAGACATATACTTTAGCATTAGTATATGCACTCAGTATCAAAAAAATATCGGGACATTTTCGTTCGTTTGCGATACAATTAAGTTTAGTAAAAGTTAACGATTTGCAAATAATCTGTATGATATAGTATTAATATATAAGTTGGTCGTTTTAATTAAATATTGATAGGTGATTTTATGATAAAGAGTAATGATGACAGGCCTCAGTTTAGCAAAATAAGAGAATTTTTTTGGCCCATCTATTCGGAAGAACTCAAAAAGTTTTTACCAATGGGCATGTTGATGTTTTTGATCCTTTTAAATTACTCCATATTGCGTATTACCAAAGATTCATTGGTGGTGCCTGCGGCCGGTACTGAAGTTATTCCTTATATTAAAGGGTTTCTGGTGTTGCCTTTCGCTATTTTGTTTGTGTTGATTTATACTAAAATGGTGAACGTTTTTTCTCGGCAAACAAATTTTTATCTTATTATTCTGCTCTTCATTATCTTTTTTGCGTCCTTTGGTTATATTCTATATCCTTCACTCGATCTTTT
>SDBT01007555.1_pt1 | contig 17866 bp, 10 predicted proteins | sample 2277101 | NCBI WGS metagenome assembly SDBT01 (sample SAMN10404973, study PRJNA504765) | marine sediment metagenome | isolation source: marine sediment core GS10_PC15, 103 cmbsf | place: Arctic Ocean: Southern Knipovich Ridge | collected 2010 | reverse complement strand
CAAAGCAGAAGAAAAAGATACGATGACCAAAGTAGTTGTAAACTTAATTAACCAAAACAATTAAAAAACATCTCTCTTTCCGTCGTTGCGAGCTTTCGAAGAAAGCGCGGCAATCCCAGGTGAGAAGGAGGACATTATTCTTTTATATTCCCGCACTCATGTTTGGTCAAAAGCAAAGTGCATCCCCCTAATTTTAAATTATTTTCCCAAAAAAGAAGGATTTTTAACATTCAATACAGTATATAGATAACAAGAATCATGGGGGACATTCTTCTTTTATATTCCCACACTTATACTTGGCGAAAAGCAAAGTGTGTCCCCCTTTCACAAAAAACCAAACTTTTTTCAATTTTTTCAAATTATTATCCTGATTATTGCCATACTGTAGTCGTAGCCGTTGATATAATTGTAAAGAATATTTAATTTTAATTAAAAAAAGGCGATTAATGGATAAATATTCTATCAGCGTAAGCAAATAGCTTCACAATTTCACATAAAATTATACTAAAAAAAACCGGAAACGAAACCAAACTTTTAGATAGCAAAGAGGCCTATAATTATATTCGATTACGTTCGCAGTAAGATTTACATATAAATAAAAGAATATTTTTATACGATGATGATGAAGAAATATTTTAAAAAGGGAAGAAAGATTATGCTCAGCTCGATAAATAAATATCACAGCTTAGGATTATATTATTTTAAAATGAATGAATACAATAAGGCAATCGAGTTTTTTAAGAAGGCATTAATTGTAGATCCTGATCATGCTGATAGCAAAGAGAAGATAAAACTATTAAATATGAAGAATACTAATATAGAAAATCAATGTAATGATAGTATGCTTAATGCTGAAATTGCTAAAAGTAAATCTAACCAGGATATTTCTACTCCAGAAAATGATATTTATTGCGAAAATAAAATACCCTCATCTGTTAATAAATATTCCTCCCAAGAACATAATAAAGTATCAAATGTTGATGTAAATTCTTTACAAGACATTCACCGCGCAATAAAAAAAAATGAAGATATCAAGGTTTCACATGACATTTACATAAATAAGAGGAAGATACAAGTAATGATTATTACAATGGAGAAATATTATGCAAAGTACGGTACTGCTGTTCCAATAGATATCTATGAATTTTCTATTGCAGAAGAAATTACTATTTTAAATATTATAATTAAGCGGAGCGATATTTTTTATAACTGTACTCACAAAAAAGTTGTACTAGTTAAATGGATTATTGATGAAATCAAGGAAATGTTAAATAGAGTTGATAAGGTTAGTCTTTTATTTCCGGACATTTATTCGCAATTGAGGTTTCGTTTTAAAAATCACTTTATGAATAGGAAGAATTTAAAAAAATTATTATTGTACAAAAATAAAATTAGTACTAAGGATTTTGATGAAATTGCCGAAAAATATGAACATATCTATGAAACAATTACCAACTCAAACGTCATTAATGATACAAGGGAAAATGATAATTGTAAAACAACAAGGACTATAAGTGTGGATAAAGCGAAATATATCGCTAACTACATTTTTAAAAATGAAATATTTTCAGATATTACTAGGAAATATAACTCTAATTTTGATGAAAACGAAATGGAGTTTTGTAGAAAATTGCAAGAAGCAAAAGAAATTTTAGGAAAAGAAAATTGTATTGTATTTTCAAAAAACATAAATTTTTCTGTTAATACTCATAATATATTACGTCTCTTGATAAAAACAATTGATGAAGAAAAACGGCATAAAGAAGTACTTATTAAATTGTTTGATAAAATTACTGATAATATTAGGAATGCTAAATTGCCTTACTTAATAGACGTATATGCTTCCAATGAAAGTGAAAATAAAGCCCTTAAAAATATTTTTATTGAATATAAATGCATAGTTGTGGGGGAAATAAATAAGTTAACGAATGTCCCCCTTAAAACTAATGAATATCCAATAGTAATAGACTTTTTGCATTGGATTTCTAATATAAAAGAAGATGAATTGTTTAATAAATTTTTAGATATCTTTAAGAATGAGAGAGACAAAAAAATTTTTAAAGCGAGAGCTAAGGGAAATACGCTTGAAAAAGTCGGGAACCAATATGGTATTACAAGAGAGAGAGTCCGGCAATTAGAAAAAAAGATTACGCGCTCATTTATTTATTATATACAACGAATTAAAGCCCATTACATTTTATTGGCTTTAAGTGAAAGTGAAAATATTATTTCAGATGATCTTATTAAAAAAGTATTTAGAGAGTATTCAGAATGTTTTAAATATGCTTTAAGGAAAGGCAATATAAAAAATATAAAGTTCAATGAAGAATTACAAAGTTTTGTATTTGACGATACGGAATGGCAGGAATTAGTAGAACTATATATTAATGATTTACCTCAAATAATTGAGTGCAAACAGATAGATAATGTGTTAAAACCTATATTTTGCGGGACAGGATTTCCGATTGAGTACAAAGCTATTAAAAAAATTGTTTTAAGTAAATACCTAATTATTGGTAATACATATTCAAAAACCCAAATAGGTGTAGGTAGTTTATATTTAGCAGTTATTAAAAAATACTATCCGAATGGAATTAAACTGTTTGACAAATTTGAAACAAAGCGTTTTAAAATATTTGCGGAAAATATGTTTGGTGAAGTAGAGTGGCCTAATACCGATAGGGCAATTTCTGCACGGATTGCCGATCGAATAGTGCTATGTGGCAGAGGTAGATATATTTTGCCAAATTGCATTAAAATTGACGATTCATTACTGATAGAAATTCATGATTATATTAAAAATAGCGAAAGAAATGTCTTTTTATTTCATGAGCTGTTTGAACGGTTTAAGGAAAAACTTTTAGATCGTAGCAATATTAATAATAGATTTTTTTTACAGGGTGTCTTAAAGTATAAGTATAGCGATGAATTTTTATTTAATCGTGACACGGTAGCAAAGGAGATACAAAAATCTCAAAACATTGGAGAGGAAATTGAAAAATTTATCAAATCAAAAGAAATTATTGCTACCAAAAGCGAACTTAAAAATGAATTTCTAGGGATAACCGAAATTGTCATTAATTCCCACACCACAGGTAATAAAAATATACTTTTATGGGGATTTGGTGAGTATATTCATATTTCTAAACTTATCTTAGATAATAACATCATAGATAGGCTATCAGATATTCTTACTACTTACACTAATCAATGGCCGGTATCTGCCCATAAGCTTTTTAACGATCTTTACAATGCTGAAAATAAGATTTTTTTAGATAATCACATAGAAAATCATGTGGCACTTTTTAGCCTACTTGAATACCTATTTGAAGAGGAATATGAATTTTCGAGGCCGTATATTGCATCAAAAAACAGTACTGCAATAACTTCTGACAGTATTATACAGGAATTTCTATCAAGCTTTGATGAATTGACAATATCTGAATTAAAATATTTTGTTGATAATAATCACATTGAAATAATGAATTTTTCGAATCTCATTGACCGTTTAGGTGATAAGTTTATAAGAGTTGACCGGGATTTTCTTATAGCGCGGGATAAGTTAAATTTATCTGATGACATAATAAACAGAATAGAAGAAACGTTACTAGCTATTATGGGAGCAAGTGGCTATATTTCAGCAAGACTTTTGGATGACTTTTTATTCTTTCCAAGCTTAGGGATAAAATGGACACCTTATTTTCTTGTTTCTATAATTAAGTCACTTGGAAAAAAAATAAATGTTTTTACCATAAGCACCGACTACAGGTATTTAAAAGAAGTTTTTGTTGATATCGGATTAGGGATAAGTAATTATGAGGAATTTTTGCATTACGCCATCAAAACAGAACATAATAATAAAGAATTTAAGAATTTAAACGAAATAGAGGATTTTTTAAAAAAACAAAATTTAATTTTTAAAAAAATACCAAAATCACTTTTTAAAAGAGGTTATTTGGTGGAAAATGAATATGTAGGAGTAAAAATAATGTAATAGATTTTTGTTTTAAAAAATAAAATGAACAATTGATTAAGTGATTATAACAATAATGTAAAAATAAAATTATATGAAGGGAAAAAGCAGTGTATAAACATAAATGGGACATAGAAACAGGAGGTTATTTATTAACAACTAATCTTACAGGTGTATCAAAAGAAGTTAGGCCTGTTTTCTATGAGGAACTAGATTTGTTGGGGCTTGACAAATTGACTTGGAAATATCCGAAAACGGATAAACCTCTTATGTGGGCAGAAACAAGAAGATATATATATAAAGGAGAATTGGTTGCCGAGGCGGTTGGTGGCAGTTTATTTACAGAACCAACTATTAAAATACATAAAGATAATTTAACGATTGAGCCAGTTAATCTAGATCTAATGATTAAAAAAAACAAGCCTCTCATGACAGGACTGGTTCAAAATACTGTTGAGACAATTTACGATGTTTATAAAAAACATAAAGATGCAAATATTGATGTAATTTATGTGGCATTTAGTGGGGGTAAAGATTCTCTTGTGCTTTTAGATTTAGTGCAAAGAGCGCTGCCCCACAATGAATTCAAAGTAATATTTAGTGATACATCTATGGAAATTTCAGATACCTATAAAACTGTAGAAGAAGTAAAAAAGAGGTATCCTACTCTTGAATTTCACACTGCAAAATTTCATATTAAAGCAGAAGATACTTGGAAAATGTTTGGTGTTCCTAGTAGAATTTTAAGATGGTGTTGCGCTGTACATAAATCTGCACCGGCATTGCTAAAATTGAGAGAAATAATAGGGAAAAATAATCTACAAGCTTTGGCTTTTGATGGTATAAGAGCCGAGGAAAGTAATTCAAGGGCGACTTACTTGATAGAAGGAAATAATTCAAAACACGCTAGTCAAATCAATAAACATCCAATGTTTGAATGGAGTTCTGCAGAGGTATTTTTATATTTGCTTCAAGGTTCACTTTTAATAAATAATGCTTATAGATATGGAAGTAACAGAGTTGGTTGTCTTGTCTGTCCGATGTCGTCAAGTTGGAAAGAAAATATAACACATAAGATTTATAAAAAGGAAGTAGAAATATTTTTAAAAATAATCGATGTAAGCTTTCGAAATAAAATAAGCGATAAAAATGAGCGAAAAAAATATATTGAAACCGGAGGATGGAAAGGTAGGATAGATGGACGGGATATTAAAACAAATGGAAATAAAATTATTGAACAAGAGAGTAACGATAAATATTCTATTAGTGTTAGTGGTGATTATGGGAGTTGGAGAGAATGGAGTAAAGCTTTAGGTCTTCTAATAAAAATGACAGAAAATAAATATGTAATTAACTACAAAGGAACAAATTATCCATTTACAATAGAAGAAAATGAGAATGGATTGGTAGCCACTATTGTAAAACAACCTAAGAATCATAATTATATTAGATTTATGTATTTATTTAAAAATATTTTTTACAAAGTGGCTTATTGTAAAAAATGTGGCGTTTGTAGTGTTGAATGTCGATTTGGCGCCCTAAGTTTTGCTAATAATAAATTAAACATAAATGAAAATTGTAAAAATTGTGAGTCGTGCTTAGATATGCCTAAGGGTTGTCTAATAGCAAAATCCAAATTATTTATAACAGGAGGAAAGAATGTTATGATTAAAGGATTGGGGAATTATAGAGGTTTTGGATTTAATAGAGAATGGTTAGCCCATTATTTTGAACTTGGTAATAACTTATGGACAACAGATAGGTTGGGTAAACCAAAATATGATGCTCTCAAAATATGGTTAAAAGAGTCGGAAATTACTCAAAATAATACTATTACTGAATTAGGTGAAGAAATAAAAAGAATAGGTACTAATAGTGTGAGAAGTTGGGCAGTTATTTTTAATAACCTTGTTTATAATGCTACAATAGTAAAGTGGTATATACAAAACATAAGCATAGGTGCAACTCAGACAAGAAGTGATATTAAAATTCTGTTTGGAGATGACTATAAGCCATCAACAAAAGACAATGCTGTTAATTCTTTAGTAAATATTTTCCGATATTCTCCAATAGGTTCTGAATTAGGGGCTGGAATATGCGAAATAAAGGGCAATTCTGTTAAATCGATTACACGATCCATATGGAACAATCCTGACCCGGTGGTGATTTTGTATTCACTTTATAAATTCGCTGAAAAATGTGACGGACATTATAGTTTTACATTGTCATATCTTTGTGATGACAACATTGAAAGAGGTGGAATTAGCCCATCAAAAATCTTTGGAATCTCACAAATTGTACTAAAAAGGAAGATTCAAAATCTTGCAACCGACCATAGAGAATTTATAAGTGCTACATTTAATAAAGATTTGGATAATATAGATCTTGTAAAAGACAAGACATCACTTGGTGTCTTAAAGTTTTTTAATAAAAGCTAATAAAAGGAAGTGATTTTTATGCCAAGGCCATATAGTGATTATATAAACGTTAGCAAAGAGTTTGTACCTGTATTTAGTGTAGGTACGGATAAAAAATATCCAAATCTTTGGAAGTTTTTTTATCCACATGACACATTTATTGGTATTCTAGGGGATTTAATTAGTTCATTGGAAGGGACATCTGCAGAAAAAAGGATGTCTTTGTGGGTTTCTGGCGCTTACGGAACAGGTAAATCCTTTGCTTCTTTTACATTGAAGCATATTATCGAAGAGAATAACGAAAATGTGAAGAATTACTTTAACAAATATAATATTTCACAATCTTTACTCAATCGCATCGAGGGAATTAAAGCCAAAGGTAAAATATTAGTTATTCATCGTGCATCTTCTTCTGGCATTGTTGGAGATAACATGCTTTTTTCTGCAATACAAGAGTCTATCAAAGCTATTTTAAAAGAAAAAGGATATAAACTTGGTGGTAAAACTTTATATGATAATATTATTGATGTATTAAGAGATGAGAATGCAATATTTAATTTTAAAGGTGCATTTAATAAATATAGAAATGAGTTCCTAGAGTATTCTAATGCTGAAAGTGTACTAGATTCTCTTTCAAACCTTGGTCCAAATGATGGATTAAACCTTCTAGAAAAAATTATTAGAATTGCTGATCTTTCAGGATTTAACTTTGCCAAAACCGCTGATGATGTGGTTAGGTGGGTTGATGATGTTATAAAGATAAATGATCTTTATTCCATAGTTTTCATGTGGGACGAATTTACTGAATATTTTCAAAATAATCAAAATGCAACAACTGGTTTGCAGGAAATAGCACAAGCGTCGGGAAATATCCCATTTTACTTTCTTTTAATTACTCATAAGTCCCATAGTCAATTTATTCATGACGCTGATACTCGAAAAAAATTAGAAGATCGTTTTAAAATGAAAAAAATCGAAATGGCAAACACCACAGCATTTATGCTTATGCGTCAAGCTCTAGATTTTGTCCCTGACTTAAAAAACGAATGGGATAATATAGTACATAATCTTTGGACTGTCATAGAAAAATCGGTTGGAAATAGCATTAATAAATATGTGGAAAATGTAAATGATAGTGATTTAAAATCACTTTTACCTCTCCATCCTTTTGCTGCATTTATACTAGAGCAGATATCTTCAACAATTAACTCAAATCAAAGAACAATGTTTCTATTTTTATGCGGAGATCCAAACTTCTCTGATGCTAGAAAACATAATTTTCGTTGGTTTATTAAAAACCATGAATATGATTTAAATAAATGGCATTATTTAACCTGTGATTATATTTGGGACTATTTCTTTGGTGAGAGTCTTAATGATAGCAAGATTGACCTTGATGAAAGGGCAAAAAACGCAATTATTCATTATGATAATTTCTGTCAACAATGTGCAAATAACAATGAATTAAGGATTTTAAAAGTTGCATTACTTCTTACCGCTATGCGCCAGGAAAAAGGGCGGGGGGCTTCTAATTTATTAAGACCAACTTTAGCTAATATTTCTGCAGCCTTTGCCGGCACATCTATCGAGGATGAGGTTCGTAATATAATGGATAAATTCGTAAAAAAGAATATCGTAGGAAGCATGCATGAAGGGAATGATATTTTATATATAACCCAATCACAAATAATAGATCCGGAAAGATATCATGAGTTGGAAGAAACTGTAAGGAGAGAACAGTCCTTTGAAAAGATTATTTCAAACCTTGATTATAACCTAACAAGTAATTTTTCGTTTACCGGTTATGCTGCTTTAAGATTTGAAGTTAAATGTGCAACTTATAAAGATTTAAGGAGAAGACTTAATGAAGTGAGTAATCTGCCTCAAAATAAAATACCTTTAATATTTGTATTTGCAAAAAATGAGGAGTATGTTTCCCGTAATTTTACAGCAATTCAAAATTCTCTAAATGAGGACGGAAGAGATATTATAATTGCGGATATATCAAGCCAGCCACTTACAGAAAATGAGTATGAAAATTTTATAAAATGTCGAGTGAAGATATCTTATTTTTTAAATGTTAATATGAGTATGGCAAAACTAAATAAAGAAATGTCTCAAGCCATTATTAATACATTTAAAGCAAAGATAAATAATGCTACGATAAAGCTTTATTCAAGGATTTACAATCCTATAACACTATCAGGAATAAGTCAATTTCACTCTAAAATAAATGAAATTAATTCAAAAATATTTAAATATGGATTGGAGACAATCACTAAAAATGATAAATTTTTTTCCCCCACCGGCTTTACAGAAAAAGTAGCAAAGATGGGGATGGACAAGGAAACAATTGTGGCTTCCTACAGCTATCTTAATAATTTTAAAGGAAATATGGTCAATGATAATATTTGGAATAATACCAACTATTATACTGCTATTCCCGCACACACGTTATCACAAATGAAAATAACTATTAAAAAGTTTATTAGTGAAGAATTCGAAGCCAAAGGAAATGTTGCTATAGCTGATATTTGGAATATTTTAAAAAGCGAACCATTTGGATTGCTAGAATGCACAGGCTCAGCATTTGTAATGGGATTTTTGCTTAGGGAATATGCAGATAGTGGATATTATCTCAAAGATGTAATTAAAAATAATGTGAGCTTAGATAATGATAAACTTGCTGATGCAATATTTGGTATTGTTAAAGGATTAAAAAATGCGGATACTCGTTCAATTGTTGAAATGACAGAAGAGCATAAAAGATTTTGTAAATCCTCTGGAGAAATATTCAAACTCCCATCAGATAAACAGAATTCTATTTCAGGTGTTTGTATGGCTATTAGAGGGGCCCTTTCTAATACAGATTTTCCGCTTTGGGCATTAAAATCTTATATCAATAAAACAGATGAATATAGTATTAAAGATTTAGTATTGCCCATAGTTGATTTATATTGCGAGTTTATTTCCAGTACCAAAGAGACGAGCAGAGAAGAAACTGAAATCGCCGAAGAGATTGTAAAATCACTTAATAAAGATGCAGTTATTAAAGATTATCTGTGCAGTATTTTAAACAGTCAGAATTTAAAAGAAGGTATGGGATATTATATTGCAGATTATAATCCTGGACTTGTTGCATTGGCACAAAGATTAGGGATAGATAAAAGCAGCTATATTAGTGAAGTAAAGAAGCGATTGACAGATTTCACTTCATGGTTGTGGGAAAAAGGTGAAATAGACAAGAAGATAGATGAGGTGTATATTGACTATCGATTGCTTGAAAGTGTTAACAAGATACTCTATAGTCCTGTTAATAATTTTTTTGATGCTACAACTTCCATAAGGGAAAGATTAAGTGCAATAAAGATGCCTTATGAATTTTTTAAGGTAAATGTTAAAAATATTGAACGATTATTTGTTGAATTAATTAAGATTTATAAAACGAACGGTTTTGATAGTGTAGATAAAAAAGCATTATACAGTGAATTGATCGATAAGTCAGAGGACTTTAAAAGTTTTTACAACAATCAGTTTAAGATATTTGGGGATAATATATCCGTTCTTATAGGCCAAATAATTAAAGAGGACGAAATTAATTATCTTTATAAAAATGTTGAGTCAAACATGTTATTAAAGCCTTTAGGGGATTTTGAAAATACCATAAAGCAAGAATTATTTAAATATCAGAAAAACAAAAAATACAATATTCTTATCGGAAAATGGAATAAAATTACTGATACTACAAATCCTGCTCAGTGGTCAAGAAAGAATTTAGTGCCGATTCTTTGCATATTTTTAGACAATTTATTTGAGGCAAAAGATACCTTTGATATTATCAATGCTGGATATACACCGTATGACGAAAAACATACTGAAAAAGCGATAGAATTTTTAACCACCAATAAAGACATGCATATCTTACAAGATATGCAAAAGTGCAATGAGATATTTAGACAGTATGTTTCCGGTGAATATGATAAGCTTATTACGGATACGGAGGGAATCAAAGAGCTTCTTATAAAACAGCTTGGGGAGAATGTTTATGATTGGTTTATAAATAAAGTTTCGATTGATAGAGTAGTAAAACAATATGCAGAAAACAAATACAAAACAGTATATTACAAAGAAGTTTTTGCAAAAATAGATAATTTAGATCCACAGAAAGCTAAAGATTATCTAAAAGAACTTATTAAAACAAATCCGTTAGTAGGAATAAAAATAATGGAAAAGTAGAAAGAGGGTTTATTATGTTAGTAGAATCCTTTCAAAAATTTGTAAAATATGTAGCAGACGATGCCAAACAAAAAAAACGAAAAATTATTCGTTTTATTAATGTCGAAAGTCTTGATTTATGGGTTCACGTTAAAAATCATTTAATCGAAAAATGTCCAAAGTGTGTGATGCTTTCCAAATATTGTGCAGAAAATGACTTAATACCAAATATAGATTTATTACTTAAAGATTTAAAAAATATTGATTGTAACACTATCTTGTTACCTCTTTCAGAATATGTAAGGATCAATAACGATACTACACAATACATTGTAAGCAAGATAATGTCATTAGAATTTGTTAATGATGTTCAAGATGATAATATCAGATTATATGTACCCGTTTATAAGATGAAAGTTGGTCTGTCCGAGTTTATAAAAGCAGATGACAGGTGGCAAGAAAATATAATATTTTTAGAGCAGGCTTCTGATGATGATTATTCACTTACCATAATATCTGAAGATATCGGCATAAAAATTAAAGGGAACAATATCACTGGATTACAAAAATATTTTAAATATTGGGAAGATAGACCTAACAAACCAATTATTCTACACACGGACAATGCAAAGTACTATAAAGATAGTATTTTTGCGGACAACGTTAAAGTTTTAGTTACTGCATTCGATATAATAAAATATCACAATTTGGTAAACAAAAGCATTTATGAAGAATGGGGCCAAGGCTGGCAATGGAAACAGCTTCTTACTATTCTTAGAGATGTTGAGAATATAGAATCGATATTTGAAAAAGTATTTAAAACAAATAAATATAATCCAGTATTATTATTGTCAAAGTGGGGCGATCTAAGCGATTTTGAAAAATGGCTAGTTTGGTTATGGACTAAACTTGATGCAAAAGAAGGTTATTTATTTCAAGTTATTCAAAGTAGTTCAAATAGTAGTGATTTTTTTCCTTCTCTAATTGAACGTATATTGGATATGGATTATAAAGGCAAGGATTATAAAAAATTATTTGTCCAAAGAAAAGAGATGCTAAAATCGCTTAATTTGGAAAAATTATCACCTAATTTTTGGACAAAATACAACGAATTAAGCAGTGAAGAAAGGCTATATCGATTAACTGATTCTACAACAAGGGAAAAGAATGAATTCATTTTACTTCTTGACAAAATAGGTATTTCTACAAAAAGTAAAGAGGTTATTAAGAAGGCATATCCGGATTTATATGCTTATTTAAATGATTTTATATTTGCCAATAATAAATTAACCCAATATTTTGCTGAATACAAAATATCCAAACTCACAAATTATTATTCTGAAAAATTTGTAAGTAAAGTAACAGATATTGCTGAACAAAAAGGTACTTGGTGGAATATGAAAACTCGAAGTAATCTTGTGTCTGAAAATTATAATGACAAGACACTTGTTTTTTGGGTGGATTGTCTTAGTATTGATAGTTTGGGATTTATTCAAGCAATATTAAAAGATAGGTATAAGAACATATTCGCTAGTTTTAATGTAGGATATGTAAGTTTACCCACAATTACCGAAATTAATAAGGATTTTTTAACAAATAGAAAATTTAAAGAATATAGAGCTTTGGACGAATTAAAGCATAAAGGTGAATATCCAGAGTATATTGCAAATGAAATTGATATGATTTTAGATATTGTTAAGAAGGCAACAGCTGAACTTGAAAATTATGATAAGGTTATCATTACTTCTGATCATGGATCAAGCAGAGGTGCGGTATTGTATAAAGGAGCAACATACAAAGCAAAAGATACTGCGCAAGTAAAAAGACATGGAAGGTATTGTGAAGATAAACATAAGTACGAAAATGAAATTGCTTCTTGTATTGACGATGGCGATTATCATATTTTTGCCAGTTATGAACATTTTAGTACCAGCGGATATATCAAAGGTGAAATTCACGGAGGAGCAACATTAGAAGAGGTGTTAGTGCCAGTTATAATTCTTAGTAAAACGTGCATCGAGGAAAAGGTTAATATTGAGCTTTTAACACCTGAACTTAAACAACAAGATGGTGTTGTTAAGTTTAGGGTGAATAAAATATTTGATGTTCTTTGTGCAGTTGTTGATCTGAAAAGTTATAAATGCTACCAAGAAGATGATTATTGGTGTTTTAAACCGGATTTTGATAAGAAAGAGGAGTATACCGCCAACATTACCTCAAAAGGTAACATTGGTGAAATAAATTATAAAGTTATCAAGGGTCGAGTAGATAATAAGAATTTTGATATATAGAAGTTGGGGGAAATTATGGAAAAATTAAAACAGTATTTTGCAGATATGTTAGTCTTTAAATCTCCTGGACAAGGTAAGTTTTTTTCAACGCTTACTTTGCCTTCTTTTATGAGAGATTGGCTTTTAATGAAATTTGCTGACAAAAAGGGCATTATAAACAAAGAAGAAGTTGCTGATTATGTAAAAAAAGTAATTCCAAAAAAAGAACAATGGGAGCTTATTAAGCATAACATGACAAGAAACATGCAAAGTGTAAGATTTCTTGCTAAGGTGAAAGTGGAAATTGATATTTCAAGTAATAAAGCATATTTTAGCTTACCAGACTTTGGTGTACCAAAGAAAAAAAGTGAAGCTGTGGTTGATTGGACGATAACAGATAAGAATAAAGAGTATTTGCTTTCTCCAAATGAGGTTTGGGGAATTGTTGAATTGGTTAGTGAATTTATAGAAACAAATTCCAAGGGTGATGGAAAAAATATAATAAAAATGACGGATTTTACTCCTTTTTGCCCATATAATATTGATTTGGATTATTATATTGAAGCAAGAAATTATTTTAATATTGATGAATGGATTAATGTAATATTATCTGCGGTAGATTATAATCCCGCTGGTTTTTCAAATGAGAATCAAAAACTTACAATGATAAGCAGGTTATTACCTTTTATTGAAAAAAGAATAAATCTAGTTGAACTTGCCCCAAAAGGCACTGGTAAATCATATTTTTTTTCACAAATGAGCAAGTATGGTTGGCTTGTGAGTGGTGGAAGCATATCAAGAGTAAAAATGTTTTATGATCTAGGTAAAAGAACAAGTGGTCTTGCTTCGCATTATGATTATGTGGCTTTTGATGAAGTACAAAGCATAAAGTTTTCTGATAAAAATGAAATGCAAGGAGCTCTAAAAGGCTATTTAGAAAGTGGAGAATATCGGATTGGTAATTATAGAGGTGTTGGTGAATCAGGGCTTATATTACTTGGGAATATAGATGATGATATGATGAATGTAAATATAAATATGTTTGCAAATTTACCCGATATATTCCATGAGTCAGCACTTATTGATCGTTTCCACGGTTTTATTAAAGGTTGGGATATTCCTAGAATGAAAGAAAACTTAAAAGTCAATGGTTGGGCACTAAATGTTGAGTATTTTTCGGAGATAATTCATTTACTTAGGAATGAACTCATTTATAGGGCTATAGTTGATGAAGTATTAGATGTGCCTAAAAATGCGGATACAAGGGACACTGAAGCAATAAAGAGAATTTGTACAGGATTTATGAAACTTTTATTTCCTAACATCAGAAAAACAGAAAATCTTAACCTTGAAGATTTTGAGAAGTATTGTTTACGGCCTGCATTAAGAATGAGAAAGATAATTAAGACACAACTTGGAATTATAGATACAGAATTTAGAGGTAAGGATATTCCAAATATTGTTTTAAGACAAAGACTGAAGGATGATACAAATGAAGACTAAAGTATGCTATTTATGTAATGTTGGATTAAAGAGAAATCATGTAGCGCTTAGTAAAAAGTTATTAAGTAGACAAATAAAAAAATATATGTGTCTCCACTGTTTAGCGGATTATTTGGGTAGCACAGAAGAGGACTTAATGATTAAGATAGAAGAATTCAAGGAACAAGGTTGTGGACTTTTTTCTTGATTATTCCGATAAACAATGTAACATAAAAAAAGTTTTTTAAAACGAACTTTATGCTAAATCTAAAATATTAAATTATTTTTGCATCCTTTATCAAACTTAAAAGAATCATAATATATTTATAAATACTTTCCATCTTTATATTAATTTATGAAAGATTCTTTATTCATTATTAATTTTAGAGAAAAAATTAAAGGAGATAGAATGATAATTAAAAAATACTTTCAATTTCATTCTACACTTGATTATGGGAGTAATAAATATAAAAATTCTTTTGTAAGAATAATATATAAGATATTTTTTAATTTACAAAACTATCTAACATTATCAAGCTTTATAAGATCTCTTTTTTATTTTACGGGTAATAAAAAGAAATTTCCTAATTTTGTTCCAATATGGATTTTTTTATGGCTAATTGGAATTATTATATTATACTTTTTAAATGTAAGTAATGCGATAGTTTTGTCTTTTTTTATATATAGATTATGGGAAATTTTAATAGTGAATTTTTGGATGTTTTTATTTCAACAAACATCTCAATCAATTTCAGCATCAGGAGATAAAGAAGATAATATAAGATTCATTTTTCTTTTAATTATCCAATATTTTACATTAATATTTTGTTTTGCTGGATTAAATAGATGTATTTATTCTAATAATTCTAATTCATTTAAAGTACTTTACGATACTAGCATGACTTGGCTATACCATAGTGTTGTAACACTAACAACTTTAGGTTATGGAGACATTGTTCCAAACCAAAATACAATTTATTCTCAAATTTCAGTAATTTGTGAAACTCTATTTGGTATGCTTTTTATTTTATTATTTTTAAGCGTAATTATAAAGCAAATGAGCTTTCGATACGAAACTGCTAAAGACATTAATAACAATGAGTATTATTGCTTTATTGATTTAGAAACTACCGGCTCAGATTATGTTAATGATTATCCCATTCAAATAGGTGCAATCCTTGTTAAAACAAAAAATTTTGAAATCATAAAAGAATATTCTTCTCTGATCAATATCCCTGAAGGAATAATAATTTCAGAAAAAGCAAAAGAAATTCATGGACTAAAAAAAGAAGACATAAAAAATGCACCAAAGCCAAAGAATGTTTTAAAAGATTTTTTTAACGAATTTGGAACTGATTATGCTTTTGCAGGTTGGAATGTATGTTTTGATGTATCATTTTTTAGAAAAATATGTAATGAAAATGGTTTTAATGATCAATATAAAGAAATTAATTTTCATCATTTAGACGTCCAATCGATAGCTAAGTATTTAAAAATTAAAGGAAATATAGAAGGAGAAATTTCATTAAGTAATTTGTGCAAAATATATAATCTTAAAAGATTAAAAAATCACGATGCATTAGAAGACGCAAAACTTTCTTTTAAAGTGTTAAAAAGTTTATGTAACAATCGATTATAAAACAAGGGGACGGTTCTTTGTTTGACGATCCCCTATTACCGTTAGCAAGATAAACTTTTACCGGGATAATATTTATACCCGGGGAAACAAGAAGAACAAGTAATAGTAAAAGGAAATGAAAAGGGGACGTTTCGTTTGTCATGTTTTAATAAGTGGCGAAGATAGAATAAGTAGGTGTCTGTCCCTATCATTCCTAACCATCACCTGGAAATTTAGAAGGTATGTCAATTAGTATTTTAGAAGAAGAAAGAAATATTAAAAAAGATTTGGGAATATTGATAAATAATTTTATTTATAATTATCGAAAAGTGGTGTTGAATAGTGGGTATAATGGGACAATTTAATATTAAAGGAATAACCTATCAATCATGGGCAGCCATGTCTTTGTTTTTACAATACCTCAAAAAATCAGATTTTTCTTACATTCATTTAGAAGCGCCGGAATTTCAAGATTTTAATTTGGTTTTCAATGATGGTAAAAAAATTATATGTGAAGCAAAAAATTGGAAGAGAAAATTTAATTATTCGAATTTAAGAAAAATATTAAATGATATTCTAAATAGAAAAAATTTAGGTGAAAATGACGAAATATTATTTATTGGGAGTAATAGGGACAGACACCCATTTTCTTAAATAGGGAAGGCGTATCAAGACAATAATCCGGTAACTTTTAGGTTGTCCTGGAAGAAAAGAGGAGAGAAATAATAAAAGAATGGATTAATTCCGGAAGGATTGAAGCCTGACAAAGAACTGTTCCCCGTCACAATTATCCGAAAACTATCTAGGAGAAAGCGAAATGATAAAAGAAAAGATTAAAAAAAGTTCTTCTATTATAATATTCGATATTATTGAAAAAAGAATAAATTATTTATTAAATTCTAGTGATAGAATAGACACAAAGGCAAGTACGCTGATAGGTTTCGAAGGCGTGATTATCTCTATCTTGTTTTCCACCTATTCGCTTGTTAAACCCGCAGTAGATACATTTATTATAGGAATTATTTTCCTATTTATTAGTTTATTTTTAGCAATACTCTCTATAAAGTCTTATGAATTTAGGATAGATCCAAATCCTAGAGGATTATATGAAGGCTATATTGAAAAAAATGCAGAGGACACTCTGGAGGCAATCACCGTAAGCATTATCTATTCATTTGAGGAAAATGAAAAAATAAATTACAGGAAAGCAAAATTATTAAATTTTGGATTTTATTTCCTGCTTTTTAGCTTAATTTTTATTATATTGAGCGTGTACAAGTTTAATTTAGCATCATTAACATTAAATATAATTAAGGAGGTATTCTAAATGTCTAAAAAAAACCAGAGTAAATCGGATAAAAAAGTTCTTACCCTTAATAATCAGAAAAAACCACTCCCAAAACCAGACACTAGTTTAAGACAAACAATGCATAAAAGAAAAGACAAAGACACCGGACAGCTTATAAAAGAATCCACAAAGACACAAATAACAAGAGTTAAAAATATTACGCTCAATAAGGGAAGGGCCAAAGGAGAAACTTCATAGTTGCTTAAGGGCGTCCTGGAAGAAAAGAGGAGAGAAATAAAAAAAGAGTAGATTGAATCCGGAAGGATCGAAATGTAACAAAGAACCGTTGTACTAGCTCGATAAATTGGTAATTTTTAGTGGAAAACCTTTAGAATCCGAGGACTTTCTAGCTAAATAATCGAGGTTTTAGATATTATTAAAGACAGACGTTCTAAAAGAAGAAACCGTAAAAGGGAAAATTAAACCATAGAATAAATTAGGATGTGTCCCTATTTTAATTCGACAAATCTAATTTCAAAATCTGGGATGTGGAACAAATTTCACCTGACAAGGCGTCTATTGAAAAACAATTAGAACTCCATA